>Ga0129343_1445484_pt1 | contig 21192 bp, 1 predicted proteins | sample CPBNA1_5_FD_109915 | JGI IMG/M metagenome (GOLD analysis project Ga0129343, IMG submission 109915) | Freshwater to marine salinity gradient microbial communities from Chesapeake Bay, USA - CPBay_Sum_15_0.2_RNA1 (Metagenome Metatranscriptome) | ecosystem: Environmental > Aquatic > Marine > Coastal...
CGGTAAAGTGCATGATAGGTTTTTTAGAGGTCGGACACGTTGTAAATGGTGGTGCAGTTTCTGAATCGGGCAGAGAAGTCAGTCGATGCATCGAGCTTAACTGCACCTGTTGGTTCCGTTGTTTGATTGGCGTTCGATCCGGTTCCCAGAGTGCCATGAGTGTTCGCTCCCCAGCACTTGACGCGTCCATACACTTGTCCAGATTCCTGACTTCGAATGAGTGAACATGTCGTTGCGCCGCCTGCACTCAATCCTGTGGCCGAGTTTATGGTGCCCACGGCAACGGGGAGTTGTGCGTTGTTGGTGCTCGAGTCGCCAAGTTGTCCAGAGGCATTGAGTCCCCAGCACTTAATTGTTCCTGTTGTGAGCAAGGCGCAGGTGTGACTGTTTCCGCTCGCAAGGGACACAACAGTGCTGAGATTTGCGCTGTTGTCATCGTTTCTTACTGCACTGGCATAACTTGTTTCGCCTGCGTTGAGATTCAAACCGGTTGCGCCTGAACTGTTATCACCCACACAGCGTACCTCTCCATTTTGTAGTAAGACGCAGGTGGTCAAAGTTTGCATTGAAATCTGCGAGACGCCCTCGACATCGGTGCTGTTGTTGTTCCGGATCGCGGTAGGAACTGGATAGACTCTGTTGAGTTTGACGTCATTACCCGCACTGCTAAGATCAATGCTGGCAGCGGAATCGGTGTTGGCTAGAAGTTTAACCGTGTCTGTATCTAGCACATCAACGAAGTAGATTGTGTTTGCGCTGGTTACTCCTCCCGGGAGCGCAGTTGAGTCTTTTAGCGTGACGGCATCACCGTCGGCGAGTCCGTGGTTTGTTGCAGTAATAATTTCGGAGTTTGTGTCAATGGAATCTACTGCAACCTGTATGTTGCGGCTTGTACCCTGGCCAAGTTGCCCCTTGGTGTTGAGGCCCCAGCACAGAGCCTTCCTTGTAGCTGTTTCTTCTTGAATAACACATGTTCGGTTGGCTTTGCTGCTGATTGCGATGACTTCTTTGAGATTCGCTGCATCGCTTGCTCCAGAAGCTTTCACTGGTGCAGCAGTGCTTCTTGCGGCTGTTGTTCCAACTCCCAGTGCGCCATCTTCACCATTACCCCAGCACCAGACAAGCTTGCTGCCGCTGACGGCACAGGCATGGTTACTGCCGGCCGAAACGGATACAATGTTAGTCAGTCGTGCCCCGCCCGCGCGTTTCACAAAGACAGCTGTGCTGCTGTCGGTTGTGCTGTTGTTGCCGAGTTGACCCTTGTCGTTGCGCCCCCAGCAGGCCACTTCTCCAGACGTCAGTAATCCACAAGCGAACTCATCTCCAGCGCTGACAGCGACAATTCCAGCGTTCAAGCTGTTTGTATCGACTGGTGATGCGTAGGTTTGGTGGGTTGTGTTTCCGTTTCCAAGTTGACCAAAGTCATTCGCTCCCCAGCACCGTGCGCCACTGCCATCGGATGCGCAGGCGAAGTTAGTGCCAGTGGTTATTGCTCCGCCTGCCATTGTGGCAAGAGATGCTTCGCCAACGGAATTGTTGATCTCGCAGTCACCCGTGCAACCAAGAAGTGGAGCTTGTAAACCTGTCATGCCCTGCGAGCGTTGTGGCGCGCTCCAAAGGTCATCGATACGTAACTGTGTGCCTGTCTGGCTTGTGATTTTCAGTGCTCGCGTGAGATAACCCACATCGTCGAAGTCCGAAGTCACGCTCCAAGTGGCCGCAAATGGTTTTGTTTCTGCTGGAAATTCAGTGAGCGTAGTTGACATTCCACCCGCATTAGCCGCGACGCTGCCCGTGTTCAGGCCTGCCACCGAGCCGGCCTGCTGGCTCAGCTCGCATGTGTTTTGTGTCGTAGCTGTTGCCCCAAGAATCAGGCCGCATGAATTAGAGAGTGCAATGGAAGTCCAGTTCATGCCAGTGATGCAGCCGGTTTGAGGGTTGCTTGTGTAGTTGAGCGTGATCATGCCAGGGTTACTTTCTTTTCCATTTGCGGTGACACTGTACCAAACGACGGACTGTCCGAATGCGCCGTATTGAGCATTCACTGTCAGGGTGCAAGCACCGGTGCTGGCATTGCATGCCGCTGCGGCGACATCTGCTCCACTGGCCGAAAGCACTGTGATTGCATTGGCTTTGTCGTTTTGTGCATCGGTGTAGCCATCGTTGAGAGCAATTGTCACCGATTGACTTGTTCGGTTGGCGCCTGAAATGGATTTTCCAGTAGCTACCGGTGCTTCGTCTGCCGCAGTTGTCGCGAGCGTGTAGACCGCCCAGTCACTGCTCTTGCTTACGTTGGGTGTTCGGGTTGTGTCGACTGTGGTGACTTTGAAATCGAAAGTAACATTCCCAGTGACAGTGAGGTCCGGAGTCACTGTTCCCACGCACAGACCTCCCGAATCACAGGATATTGAACTGAGCGTTCCGTTGACAACGTTTTGGGTTTGCAAGCTCGTTGCGACATCGTTGTTGGGATCGGTGTAGCCATTGCCTATTGAGAAGGCCACTGCTCGTGCAACACCACCATTTCCACCAGTGGCACTTATAGCTTGGACGCTCGGTGCACCATCGACTTTTACAACATATGTTTTTTGTAACGACTGCGCATCACCGTTGTAAACAACAAAGTCAAATGAAGCGTCTCCTGAAAACCCAGTATTGGGTATGAATCGGATTGTACAGGTACCAGACTCGCACTGGTATTCATTTGTACTGCTGCCATTGCCGTCGACTGTTGTTCCGTTGAGCTTGTTAGAGACGACAATTTTGCTCGCACCACCAGCGGAGGTGAGCGTGTACTCATCGCCCTGGTTGAAGATGACATCAACAGCTGTATCAGTGTCGGTTGTTGTCGATTTGTTGCTGGCAGCCACTGGTTTTTCAGCATACGTGATGTTGACAAGTCGCGGTGCAAGTGCTTCGAGTCCAACAACTGTCACGTTATACTTGAAGCTTGCATTGTCGAGGCCGTTACCCGAGTGTTGGACCACCACCGTGCAAGTTCCAGTTGAGGAATTGCATGTAGGAGTGCCTACGGTGGAGAGGTTCGTGAGTTCTGTCAAATTGATTTGCGAAGCCTTCCAGTTCCATGGATGCGAGTATCCATATTCGCCGGAGGTATCGGCATTGAAGTCAAGCGTGATTGTCGTTTGTGCTCCCTGTATTTCACTCACCTGCAATGCTGTAGCGCTGAGAACTGGACGAGGCTTGTAGCCCAGTGTGATTTTTTTCTGTGGTGTTTCAGGTTCGTCGGCGAACGTTAGCTTGTAGTTGAACTCAGCGTTGCCGAAGTATCCTGTTGTTGGCATAAACTTGAATTTACAGGTATCTGCGTTGCTGTCTCCGTCGGCTGCACAATTGACTGTGCAGACTCCGCTTGCGCACGTCACACCCGTTCCGCCAATAGTGCCATTTGTGAAATCAGACGCTATCAGTGTTGTGGCGGGTTTGTTCTCGATGTGAGCGTAATCAAAAGAATGCCACACAACTTCTGCGCCATTTGTAGGATAAGAGCCTCTGGAAAGAGTGATGTTTTGTTCAGTTCCTTCTGTGAACTGCTGAGTCCAATCCGCCACATCTCCTGCAGGGAACTGGGAATCACCTGGCCTTTCTTGCGCGAATCCAAAATACTTATCGTTCGAGTATGCTCGTGGCCGAATGTGAATGTTGACCGTGCCCGATGACGGCGAACTGTACTTTTCTGGCTCTTGGTTGTCGGTCACAAAATATTTGAACGATGCTGTGCCTTCAAAATCCACAGCAGGTTGGAAAGTTGCAGTGCACTTGCCTGTGCTCGTATCACAGGCGAACTCAGTCAGTGTGCCTCCCTCAAGTTGTTTGTCTTCCTCACGGATTAAGATGGCACTTGCTGGAGAGTTTTCCAAATGCGTGTACCCTAAATTTTCACCTTGCTGAATTTCTACCGTTACCGGTGCATTGAGTGTTGAGTACAACTCAACACCGTTTGCCAATGGAACACCCTTTACATTGACTGCCCATGTTTTCTTGGCGCTGACCACTCTGAGTTCATTTTGATAATCCTTCGAGCTTCCCCAGCCATAATTGCCGCTTCCAGACAAAACGTAACCTTCATTGTGCACAACTTGCAGATCGAATCCGCCAGTTCCGGCAAATCCGGGTGCTGCTTTGACCAAGCCAATGCAAATACCAATGCTCCATTGGCATGTGAAATCGGCTGCACTGACTCCATTGAGATTCGTTGACAAAGTTCCGCTCGCGAATCTGGTTTTCCACCAATCGTCATGCCCCCAAGAGTCACGGAATCGATTCTTGTAGTAGTAGCCTGCCTCAGGTGGGGCTGTGACACCATTCCAGCCACTCGGAGTTTCTGCTCGCTGCACTATGATTGGTGCAGCTCCACCTTGTGCAACGGTTGATTCTCCTGTTTGAAATACTGCGGGTACGTCTCGTTCTGACACTTCAAGGTTATACCAGCTCCAGCTGGTTTGCTGTGTGCACTTGCTCGCGTCGCCGCCATAACAAGTTGTCACTTTGTACTGAAATTTTGCAGTACCGACAAAACCACTTGCAGGTGTTACGGCTGCAGTACACTGGCCATTGGCATTACAGGTGAACGCTCCTATGTTGGCAATCCCTGTTTGGTTGGCCGAATTCACTGCAACACTCACCGCTTTGTCGCCATCACGCTCCAAGTAACCATAATGGTACCGACAAGTGCCAGAATCCAATGCGTTAGCTGCCGTTGTTCCTTGGATCCCAACTGTGGTGGGGGTGTTTTTGAAGGTCGCCATGAAATCTTGTCTTCCCCAACAGACCCGATGTCGCGAGGATCTGTGGACAGTTTCATTCGCCTCTCCATCGGGGGTATTTGCTACGAGATTCGTTCCATTGCCGTAGGTCTGTGGCGCATCATCGACTGGCGTGATGCTGAAAGCGGCAGATGCATTGTTCGACTTGACCGTGTTCACCGTCACATTCCAGGTACACGTGGCGGCGCCATTGATATCATAATAGGTGCTGATTAAGGTGTTGCAGGTGCCGTTCGAGTCGCATATCACGTTTTGGGGATAATTTCCGAACACAGGTCTGTTGCAGCTCACTACCTGTGCACTGTTGAGTTTAAATGGATAACCGTCGGGGCCGTCGTGCAGCCCGCAATTGGTGGTGGAGCCTGTGGGGCAACCCCATTGTGCCACGGGCTGCACGGTGGGCGACTCGCCGCCCGCTGTTACAAAGATAGGTAGGCCATTGTCTTCAAGAACGGTTGCCGAAGAAGGCAACGCCACCGGTGTGGGGGGATTCATGGTTTCAAAAATTCCGTTGGCCTCTTCGGACTCCTTTGTCGAGTTTGCAAGAACCGGATTTCGAGTGGTGACCTTATACTTGAAGTCGGCTGTGCCTGTGGTGGCTGGCGGATTATATGTGAAGGTGCAACTTCCGTCTGCAGCACAGGCGATATTGCATGGTGCCGATGAGCAGCCCGAAATACTTCCAGATGTGGGCAGTTGAGTGAAGGTGAGTTTGGTGGCTTTGTCGGTGGCCCCGTTGTCGGGATCTAAGTACCATCCATCGTTTGCACAGCTTGCAGACTCGGCTTTCACGACTCGAGCCTGATTGGGGTACGCGATCACACGAGTGGTGTGACTTGGCGATGTTGCATCTGCGACGAATTTGTAATGATCTTTATATGTGCCACTTGTATATTTAGCCCCGGCTTGAGTTTTGTCACAAACTTCTGCTGGCCTATCTTCAGCGCGCACATAGACCATGAGTGTACGCTCGGGCGAGTAGAGCGCACGGCTTCCCACAACACGCTTCACCCGATAGCGGTAGCAGTTGTAGCCGTATGAACCTGTGGTTGAAGTAAAGTTTGCATTCCAAGTCACACCACCATTCGTGCTAGTAAAGCCACCCAAAGTCCCATTCAGACGGTCGGCCTTGCCCGAGCAGGCCTCGCCTTCGGCTGCCGAAGCCACTTCGACTGCAGTGAGCACTCCGGTGGCTGGATCGCGTAAGTCACTCCATTGGTTACCCCGGTCAATACTGATTGGCACAACGACCTGATCAAAGCCAAATTGGCTGCCAGTTGGGCTTTGGAAGTCTACAGCATCCAGTAACTGTTTTACGTTGAGTGTTCCTGCACCTTCTGACGAGGTCACGCTTCTTGGCCAGTTCCCTCCAGCCTCTGCTGTGAGAGTGAATTTGAAAGGATAGTTGCCGGCTTGGAGTGAATTTGGGTTGATGTAGGTTTGGCACCCGCCTCCGTTAAAATTGCAGTCGAAATTGGAAGCAGTTACCGGAGCTGTTGGTGCCTCTGTGTACGCAGCCGACTTCGACCAGGAGGCGAGCCACGGGAAATTATATGCTGCCTTCGGAGTGTTCGGAGTCGTGGCGTAACCAGCAGTGTCGTTGACAAACCGAAAGCTTGCTGCGGTTGCATCTTCCCAGACGTCAAGAGTGATTGGTTTCACTTGGGGGTTGGGCATTATGAAAATATTCACTTTGCCAACATTTGAATCAATATTGACAGAGTCACGAATAACGCGGACCTTGTAAGAGAGTTCAACTGCCTTCACTCCACTTGAAGCCGAATAACTGGCTGGAGAGGGTGAGAACTTACCTGTGCACGTTCCGCCGCCATTACAGACAAACGGCGAGTTTAGGGTGCCGCTTCCCGTTGTGACAGCAAAGTCGACAATCTCGTTTGCAGAGTCGGTCCCACGTGCGGAATATGCATTCGGTGAGGCGCCCTTTGTCAAAACGACATTAAATCGATTTGCTTGTGCAGTGACGTTGTCCCAAAGACCTATACCCTGAACCCAATACAGATTTTGATCGACGATAACTGGCTTAGGATAAATGTCGACTGAATAGGTTCCCTCGTCGTCGGAAGTCAATGTTGTTCCGATCTTCACTTTATACTTCAAGATAGAAGGAGTTCCCGCGGGAGAGGAGTAAGTAGGATCAGGGGTATACGATGAAGTACAAAGTCCGGAGCCATTGCATGTGAAGTTCAGGCTGGTCCCAGCTGCAAGCGGTAAGTTGTGGCTGACTATTTGAATGTGGGTGGCTTTGTCGTTGTTTGGATGCGTGTAGCCATTTCCGAGTCCGATGGTTAAGTTTGCCGTACTTCCCTGAGCCACAGTCTGGGTGCGGGTTGTGGCCACGGGTTTTGAAGCAAAATAGACTTCCATAGTCCCGGCTGCTTTTGATATAAAGCCGTTCGCATCCTTGACCTGAAACTGGAGACTCGCGTTGGTATCTGCCACCGTGGGTACAATGTCTATGTAGCATTGACCATCAGTGCAAGTGGACAAGGTTGAGTTTATCGATGGGCTAGAGAATCCGGTTCCACCCACAATTTTGATTGATGAAGCATTCGAGTTGAGTGCATGTGTGTACCCAATGTTGCCACCACGCTCGATGTAAACCCGTTTTGTAATTCCGGTTATCCCTTGAGTTGCGTCGCCTTTTGGGTAGGAAACATTGTTGGTCTTTATGCGTGGAATCGTTGCGATTGTGGCAGTCGCAGCACTGCCTTTGCTTTCATGGCTAAAGGTGTCTTTGATCTTGAATGAGAACTGCCCAGTCATGCTGGTTTCGCCGGCGTTGAAACAGCGTGGCTCCCATTTGACTGTACAAGTTGCTCCATCACAGGGCTTTGAAGCAACTCGACCATTGGTTTCAGTGCCAGCCATGACCAAAAATTCGTTTGGCCCCGTGCCATCGTAGTGAAAATATCCGGTTGTCGATGTTGCCACACCAGTTGAAGGGTTGAATGTGGCCTTGCCAATACTGAATGTCGGAAGGGATGTGTCGTGTGAGCCGTCCTCTTTACAAGTTTCAAGAGCAAAGCCGTTCACCTTGCCTGGCCCATCGACCAAATGCGACTGGTCAATAGACTGCACTCTGGGCAACGCTTTGACTGTAAACTCAACTCGACCGGTGCCCTGCGTACCCTTGTCTTGGCTCGATACGACAACACCGTCGGGATCAGTGACTTTCACGTAGTAGTCGAATGATTTAAGACCATGTGCAGGGTAGGTTGTCGGCGGTGTGAATGTTACGGCACAGTTCCCCGCTGTACAGGTGCCAAAGGTCGCAGTAGCGCCTCCCTGTACGTTAAAAATTTGAATGTTGTTTGGCTTACGACTGTCTGCACGGTCATAACTCCATCCGGCGCTCGATGTGAGACTGACCGTGTAGTTGGAGCCTTCAATCGCTTCGGTCACTAATTTTGGAGCGGCAGCGGAATAAGGCGCTGTCGTGGGCAGTGGTCGGAAGTAAACCCACATGTCTGCGCTGTTTGGAGAAGTGATGTCACTCCCAAAAGTAGGGTCGTTGACAACAACATTGTATGTGATTCTCGCCCAACCATAGGGCTTGCCACCGTGATTGAAATCGGAATTCTCGCCCGGAGGCTTTGGCTCGCCGCTGATATCGGTGAAGTTCGACGCTGGTGTCAGGGTTGCTGTACACTTGCCCGTGCTTCCTGGATTCGAACAGTTGAACGCTGTCACGGTACAGTTTTTGCATTCGCTGACTAATATTTGCTTTGCATTGAAGTTCTGAACGTGTGTGTAGCCATTGGCTGCACCGCGTGAAATTTCAATTGCTCGACTGATACCTTCAAGACCTGAGTCTGAGGTGTTGTTACGTCCGGTTGCTTGAGGAAGTGGGGCAACATTAATTTCCGCAGTTTTCCATGTTGCGTCTGCGTCGCTGTGCGACCAAACATTCTCATTTGTCACTGAATCAACAACCCGTACGCGGTACTTGAACGAAGCTCGCCCTGCTCCGTTAGCGCCTCTGTTGAAGCCAGCGGTTGTCGACAAGTTGGCTGTGCAGGGAGTAGAGCCGGGGCAGGAAAACACCGGATTCGAATCAAAACCAGTCACTTTCTTGGTTTCAATCTGCAACGGATTGACCTGTGGACTAAAATCCGCAGTTCCGTAGACATAATCGTTGTGGCCGGCGCCAAGCTGCAGGGTCAGCGAGCCATTCTCGATCATGTTCAGCCCAACAATATCAGCAATCTTAGGGATTGGGCGCAGATTCATTGTCAATGTTGCACTTTCCGAGACAACATTATAAGGCGACGTTCCTGTTGTTACAGTGTATGGAATCGTTGCCTTTCCAGCTCCCAATTGTCCGGCTGTCGTTGCCGTGATTGGTGTGAACGTGGTCGTACACGAACCGCTACTGCAGAGAAAGCCTACGTGGCTTCCGCCAGCTGTAGTGCCCGGTGCCACTTCAACGGCCTGACCATTTGCGTTCGAGTAGGGGTGAAAATAACCAGCATTGGCGCCCAGATTTGCACTTTTTGCTAGGGTGATCGTTATCGGCCGACCTTCATAAACTGACAATCCTGTCGGGGGCTCTGCTATCGGTTTGGGCCGTGTGAAGATCTCTGCCGTGCATTCATTGGCCGACTCAATTCCACCCACTTTTACTTTAAACTTGAATTTCGACTTTTGTGTGCCATCTTGAGATGTAAAAAATTCTGGGGGGTTTGTTGCAAATGTGAAGCTGCAGACGCCAGAGCCGTTGCATGTGATATTGGACTCTGTCACATCACCATTTGTATTTGTTCCTTCAACTCTGATCGCATTTGAGGCTTTGTCATTTCGGAGATGAGTATAGCCTGAACTTGAGCCGGGCTGCAGAGTAACTACAGAGTTTGTACCTTGAGTTCCATATACGGTCACATTGTTGCAGACAGGGCGTGGGTAAACATCCAGATTTACAGTCGCTGTCACCAAGCTTGGGACTTCTTGAGCGCCTGCCGCAAGGTAGGTGTCGGTCACGCGTGCTTTCACATTGAATGAGTTTGCTCCATGAACCCCCAGGGGCATATCGAGAGAAACGTCGCACACGAGATTGTCTGTGTCGTCGCAGCTAAAAGTTTTTGCGTTGTCACCTGAAAAAGTACCATTGGTTGGATTCGAGGCAAGAAGAACAAGACTGTTTCTCAGCGATGCGACGTTGTAATTTGCGTAGGAGATGGCCTCGGTGTTCATGCCGCTGCCCACGCGTGTGATGCGAATCTGTTGGTTATTGACGCCCTCGAATACTTTAATTGTGCCACTACTTGGAATGCTTGCGGGAAGAATTGGTCGGTCACGCACATTGACAACGATTGTGCCCTGCGCGCTGGTTAAGGCCTGATTCATATCTGGATCAAGGACACTTACCGAATATGTTAGGTTTTCGGTTCCCGTGGCAGTTTCGCTCAGTGTGTAATTTACAGTGCATTGCCCCTCGGCATTGCAGTCGTATTCTTTGCTACCCACACCGCCATCAAAACTCCCCTTCGATGCGCCCGCTAACGAAACTTTAATACTTCCCTTCACGGGTTCCCAAGTGTCTTCGTAATCGTATTTGTTCCCCTTACCAAAGTTGATTTGGTACGTAAGGCCACTGACTAAGTAAAGTGTGTGAGGAGAGCCGATAACTTTTGGCACTCCTTTGTAAACAAGCTTGAGTGATGCCGTATTTGACTTGATCGCTGCGTTGAGAACCGGGTCAAACACTTCCACCTGATAAGCAGTTGATGCTTCACCCAAAGGTTTTGGTGAAGTGTTCTTAGGCGCAATCGTGGCTTCACACGATCCACTTGTACAAGTAAAACTGGGTGTACTGGCAAGTTTTTGGTTGTCCCAATTGATAATTGAAATCCCGCTGGCAGAAAGCTCTGCATGTGTGTAGCCCAGACCTAGGCCTTTGTTGATGGAAACGTTTTTGCTACTACCCTGTGGAACATAAAGAGTGATTGCTTGAGCTCGTGGCCGCGCACGCACGGGCAATGTAATGGTTCCGGGGTCGGATTCTAAAACTGTATTGCCAGTACTTGCAAGATTCGCATCATTCACACGAACTAGATATGTAAAAGACGCATCTCCCGATGAGAAATTGTCGATTGTGGGAGTAAAATCAAGCTGGCAATCGCCTGTTGACGCATTGCAAGAGATATTGCTGGCAGTTCCGTTGCTTGTAGACAAGACAGCCATTTCAAAGGCTTTGAGTTCATATAGGTGACGATAGCCTTCGTTGCCAGCATTATTGAGCCGTATGAGTATCTGTGTTGAAGATTCATCGGGGTGATCCGAAATATTTTCGCGAATGGATTTTGAGAAGACAGCTACGGTTGGCCTTGGACGAACATCGAAAGAAACAGCACCTGAATCGATGGAACTCAATTCTCCCAAAACATCGTCGTTCACAAAAACATGGAAAGTAAACCCTGCCGCCCCATTGAATCCAACACTAGGCGAGTAATCCGCAGAGCAAACCCCTGCGGAACAGCTGAATGCCGTCAGTTCGCCATTCAGCTGCGAATTATCGACCACACTCACCTTGGTGATTTCTTTGTTGTTCTCTCCCGGCGCGGGATTATACGAAAATCCGCTCTTTGTTGAACCAAACTGCAAGGTCACTTTTCGAGTTTCAGCTGTTTTCCTTTCTGCAGCGAAGACCTGGAAGCTCAGAGCATTCGGAGTGGGGCGCACCTTGAATACCCCGGCACTCCAAGCCGAGGAGAGCTCATCGTCAAGCACAGAGTCTCTGATGATCACTTTGTACTGGAATGTGGCATCGCCCGTAAATGTATCAACAGGAGTAAATGTTCCCGAGCAATTTCCATCGCTACCGCAGGGTATATGGATTTCACCAGTGACAGGAGAACTCACTCCCGTTCCAGAGATAGATCCGTGCAGAGAGTTCAGGTTTTTGACAATGATTTTTTCGGTTGTGTATTTTTCGTTGTTGCTGTTTTCGGCGGAGTATGGGTGTGTGTAGGCCAATGTTGTGCCTCCCCCGCTCTCAGTCCCAAACTTGAAGTTGATTGGAGTTCTGTTTGTTGTGATTAAAGTGACACCTGAGGTTTTGGGTAACGGGCGCACATCCAATGAAAGATCCTTCCAGTCAGACCATAAGTCCTGTTGACCCGAAGGTAGTAGTGCGTCAACAATTTTCACCCTGAACTTGGCAGATGCACTTCCGTAAAAGTTGTTGTCTGGCTGGAATGCACCTTCGCAGACACCATTCGCGTCGCAGGCGAAGCCTTTCGCCGTAATTTTATCCAGATTATCAAATTCAATTCCACTCGCTTCTAGTGAGTGTGCGTGCGTGTAACCATTGCCCAGGCTCAATGCAAAGAGCTTGTCGTTGTTTTCAACACCAATCAGTTGCTTGTCAGTTGTTCTCGGATAGGGTCGGAACTCAACTTCTATTTTTCCCTTTTGACTAGGCGCAGAGTTGATTTCAGCGGATTGACCAGATGCCTGAATCACAGGATCATCCACCGACAGAGTGAATTCAAAAGAAGCTTTGTTGGTAGTTGCATCGGGAATCCAGTTCGCCTCGGGTGTCAGGGTGTTTTTTGCAACTTTTGGATCTGTACTGTAGTCCCAGCTGCCCAATGTTCCCTTAACAAGGCTGGATGTTGAGATTCGCCTTGGAGGAAAGGGGGTACTGGGATCACCAACGTTGTAGGGATGGTCAAATCCATGGCCTTGCTCAATGCTGAATGTATAAGGCGCACCCTCGACAGCATAGGCAAGCGGAGTGACAAGAGAGTCAGGCACTGGCCGAATATCAAACTGCATTGTTCCGACGTTGTCGGACGTGAGATCGATGTCACCAATTCTTATTGTCACCTTGAACTGTGCAGTTCCCGCGCCGTACGCGTTGAGAGTTGGGGTAAATGCGTTCGAGCAAATTCCATTCGAGCACACGAAACTGGGATTCACAATCACTCCCAGGTGGTTCGCGGCATTGTCCCGCACCGAATAACCCACACCATGCGCGGGAGCGAGCATGGTGATTTCAGTCGCTGAAGTACCCAACGGATGCGAATACCCACTTGGAGGTACAATATTGAATGGTTTTTGTTCGTTTTCCTTGAATACAAGTACTGGGTTTTCAGCCTTAGGTTTTGGTAGAATTGTTATGGACTGGGCTGTCCAAGGTGAAATCAAGCCAGGGAGAAGTGTCTCTGGCAAGCCCGCGGGCGGAGCTAGTTCAATTTGAAACCATACCTTTGCAGCTCCGTAAAAATCCTCATGAGCCGCATCTGCAGTTTGGCCTCGGAACCTAATGAGACACTGACCACTCGCGTTACATTCATATTTTTTGCATGTATTTTCAGTTGTGTCGAATTCATGGCAGTTAGAGGTGTTTACGAAAACTCCGTTTTCATTCAGGTCTAGCCGCACATATTTTGCTAATCCACCAGCGGCATGGGTGTACCCTTGACCAGGTGAAAGAACAATGTCGAGCTCTTCATTTTGCACACCAATTTTGGTGGATTCTTGCCCCATTGGCCTAGGATAAACTTTGAATTTCAACGATGAGGCATTTGAGTCTGCGCCCTTCACTTGCACTTTGAAATCCAGCGACGCCCTATCTGTAGAACCTAGTGAAAAGTCACTCGTGCTGTAGCCTGCATTTGTCTTAATGGAAATGTTGCACTTTCCGTTCAAGTCGCAAGTCGTGTTGAGGACCTGCAGCTGATTGACATTGCTTACAAAGATTTTATCTGCAGGCTCATTATAGCCTTGAACATAACCAAGTTCACAGTCTGCGATGAGTGTATCGTTACATTTGTCGATCGTATAATCCGATTGCCAGTCTTCAAGAGCCCACCTTTCTATATTTTTAGTTTTTGGAACGGGCATGTACTCAATGTCTACACGTGCTAGGTCGGATGTCAGTGCAGCAACTTCCTCAGTGCTCAGACTCGCCGATTGAAGCTCTAATGGATCGATCCTAACCTGGTAATACAGAGAGGCAAGCCCATAGCCGAACCATCCATCTCCGATGGGCTTTGGATCTACCGTTCCCGTGCAGACCCCTGAGGTGTCACAACCAAAGGGATTAGTGGGTGCGGTCACGTTAGTTAGAGATGCACCATCGATGAGTATCTCGACGCCGGGTGAGCAGTAGGGGTGATGATAGCCTGGTGGAAGATTTCGAGAAGCATCTGATGCGTTACAAAAAATGCGTGAACCTTGTTCACCGATTTTTGAAGCCAAAAATGAAAAGGTCTTAGGGGTCGATTCAATTCCGACAATGTGATTGCCAACAAGTGTTCCGTCATCGGTGAACTTTCTTAGTTCCAGCGCCTTGGGAGTTGGAAAGTAGTCTATGGCATAAGTCGAAGAATTTGATACGAGGGTGCTCAGGTCTGGATCCGATGCATTCACTTTGAACTGGAATGATGCCTCACCATAAAAGTCTGGGTTAGTTGTGAAATTGGCCGTGCAGCTGCCGCTGGCACCATCGCACACAAATTCAGAAACATTCCCGTTTGTCACTGCTGATGTTGTTATCGTGATTTTGGGGTCGGTCAGTGAACTCAACAAATCATTAGGATATTGATAACCATTGCCAATCGACAGTGTTAATAGTTTCGTGACACCCTGAACACCTTTGACTGACTTTGGAGAGGCCTTTGGAACAGGTCTTACTTCGATAGTGAACGTGTTGGTGGTGTTGGATTGGATGAGACCAATTTTGCTGTCATGCACCGCTACAGAGTATTCAAACTCACTCACGCCATAAGTAATGCCACTCGAAGGTGTTGTGTAAAGAGCTGTGCAGCTCTCGGCGATTTGATCACAGGAGAAGTCACTCAGAGTTCCAATGGCTCCTGACTTTGGCGTAACTGTGATGCTGTGAGCGGGTAAATGGAAGCTCGCACCACCATGCGCGTAACCCTTTTTTTCAACCTTTGATCCCCAGTACAGGTTGACCGATCGTGTGCTCCCCTCCTTCACATATAACGTACTTACGAGCCCGGTAGGTTCAGGAACTGGGCGGTAGTCCACCTGGAATGCCTTCCACAGACTTTCTATATCTCCATCGCCGGCATTTGCGCTCGCCAAAACTGGGTCGCTCACGACCACACGATACTCGAACTTTGCATTGTTTCCCCAGTAGAACTCATCACCCACCATTGCGGGCCTGAAGAACGACTCACACTGCCCGGTCGTTGTGTTGCAGGAAAATCCGTCCACCTCGCTAGTCAACTTGACCACACCGTTTTCGGTATTTCTCACCTCAACCCGATATGCTTTGTAGCCCAAAGGATGCGTATAAACGGGATTCAGAGAAGGCGTAGTTGTGAGAGTGAGTTGGGCTGGTGATCCTTGTCGTTCAGCAATATCCTTGACGGTTGCAATGGGTAACGGCCTAACTTTCAAAATGAGCTTCGCAGGATCGCTCGTGATAAGCTCGTTGACGTCGGAATCGAACATAGACACTGTGTATGGAATTTCGAGATCACCAAACCATGCCGTATCTCCCGTACCTGTTGGTGTAAATGTTGACTCGCAAATACCGGTAGTTTCGTTGCAAGACCACGGACCGAATGTTCCTGCGTTGTCTGGACTTGCTGTTCCCGAGAAAGTTGCAGACGAAGCCATTCGCGCTGGTGTTGCCAGATCGATATAACCATTGCCCTCGCCTAGGCTGAGGGACACTTTGAAGCTTTGGCCCTGCTTTTTGACAACAGTTAAACCGGTGGCCACTGGAATGGGGCGCACATTAATATCAACCGTGGCTGTGTTCGAAGCAATGAGTGGCAATCCCATAACACCGTCAGGACAGACGCCCACTTGGTCAACAGGAACTCCATCTTTCTTTATATAAATGGTGTAGTCGAAACCTGCTCGGTCAGTCGGAGATTGGCTGTAGTAGCCGGGTGTAGGTGTGAACTGCCCCGTGCAAATACCTGCTGCCGTGCAGCTAAAGTTTGCAATGCTCCCATTACGCGGATTTTGAACCTTTACGCAGTGAGCCGGGTCGGAGTATGGATGAGAGTAGCCCTTGAATGCATTCGTAGCAGTGTTGGGCTCCAACGTTACAGTCGTGACTTTGTTTTGTAATCCAGTCACGTTCCGACCGCTTGCGGTTGGTTTGGGATAAACTATCACCTTGGTCTGCGTCTGCGTTGATTCAATCAATCCATCAAAGGGCTCAAACTGAACTAGGTTGTCTTCAATCTTAACTGTGTAATCGACGAAAGCATCGCCATAAGAATTGACCGTTGGGTTGAACTCAAATGAACAAATGCCTCCTGTGCACTGAGCTCCAGAAGCCACGCCATTTTGGGCGCCTTTGATTAACAACTGTTTTGCAGGAGTATTGTACGGGTGAGTGTAGCCACTACCGGGACCAAAACTAAAGACGCGTGCAGTGTCTTGGACGGTGATGAAAACAGGAGGAGCGTTGGGAGTTCCCTGTGCACCAATAGCCTGGGGACGTGGCCGAACCTCAATCAATGCCATTGCATTGTTCGAAACCAACTCTTTTTGCCAAACTGTGTCATAAACTTTAACATTGTAGCTGAACTTACCCTCTCCATACCCCAACCAGTCCACGCCTGCAGACTGGGGAGCAAACGTGCCCCCGCAGTTACCATCCGCGTCGCACTGAAAGCGAATTCCGCCCCCCTTGTCTGAAATAACGCCCATTTCCTTGTTGTTGCTTGTTTGCACAACAATACCAGTGACCGGCAATGTTTGTGCTGAAGTTGCCTTTGTGCCACCTGCGTAAGTATAGCCCTTTTGCTCAGGTGGGACCCCATACTTTATTTGAAAATCACGCTCATAACCTTCGACTGCAATAATTTTGTTACTTCCTTGCAATCCAGTTGCTTTAGGCGCGGGTCTGACGATTATTGTAATTTTTCCAGTGGTTCGGCTTTGCACATCTTGCTTCATTGTAGCGTCGTGCACGGTGACTTTAAAATCAATAATGGAAGTTCCCACAAAATTTGCGGCTGGAGTGAATATCGTTGTGCAAGGATTGGCAGTACAACTGAAGCCGCCTCCAGCAAGGTTACCCCCGGAAACTGCTCCAACAATTTGAACGCTCTTTGCGAACACACCCGTAATGGGGTAGGTGTAACCTCCCACCGTGTCGACGCCTGTTTGAACACCGTTGCCAATGGCAAGGTTGAGCGGAGTGCCTTCCGCTATCGTGTAGGTGAGGTCGTTGGTCACAGGCAATGGGCGGACCACGATTTGCGCTTGGCCCATATTGGACTGTATGTCCTGTTTGTTGGCAGGGAGGCCGCTGTCCGAAGCTGCTCGGGTGAGCACGCTGTAATCAAGCGTCATGGTGCATCCAGTCCAGCTCCCAGAGCAAGGGTCAGGATTTGCTGTCACCGTGAAGTTACACGAGCCAGAATTACACACGAGGCTTTTGTTCGTGCTTCCTTCCATTTCTGTGATGGTTCCCATCGATGCATTATAGTTATTCACTTGCAGCTCTGTGGCTCTGTCTCCGTACGGATGAAAGTACCCTGTAGCACCTCCGGCAGTGCCCGAAAGAACACCAACTGTGGATGGAGTGTCTTCCAAGACGTACAAAGTTGGGTTGGTTGCTCTCGCTTTCGGGTAGAAATGGACTTCGGTGATACAGTCGGGTTGCTCACACCAGTTCGATGTGACTTCTTTGTCATCGTTGCGCTTATCAATACCTCGCATTTGATATACATAGCTCGCTTTACCATAGCCGAGCCAAGAGCCGCCGGGTGCTACTGATAGAACGCTCGCTGTGCATTCTGCCGTGTTGGAGTTACAAGTAAACGAGAGGGGCTCAGTTCGTGTTGCACCGTAATTAATTAACGAATCTTTGACGTTCACGCCAACAACGGGAACGTCTTCAGACGACCCGTCAAAACCAGTGAGTGCACTGCTTCCTTCTGGCTGTTCAGTGAACTTGATTTCAGCCGCTTCGCCCTCGACCACTGTTATCTTGTGGCCCGTTGCTCGCAAGCTCGGAATGAAGTTAATTTCTGCACGAGCCCAATCCGATTTAAGCCCATTTATGTCCGCAACGCTGTAATAAAAGACGGCGCTTCCATAGTACCCTAAGTTTGGCTTAAAAAGGAACGGACAGAAAGTCAGCGTAGTGTCAGCTTTAAGGAGCGCAAGCTCTGCTGCGTTTCTATTTCCCGCCACTCCATATATTTCATCTATTTCAAATTCGGTGGGAGCGCGACATTCAATTTCGCAATCGGTGTATATCTCATTCTCATTTAGGGTTTGGGTTCTGCAAGTGTGGTTAATACCCTTTTCATCCATCAGTGCTCTATCAAACTCTCCATTAGGCTGTTCCGATGCCTGCTCCGCAGCATTTAAAGCCATACGCGTGTACATTTTTATCACTCTTAGACTGCTCTGGTACCCCATCCAGCCAAGGCCTGTTGTAAAGTCTCGAAATAATCCTCTGATGACAGGATTTCCTGGGGCCTTTGAAAGCTTGAATGTTTCATCCTGCTGGCCGTCCTTGAAATAGACAGAGGTCGCTCGTGGGGTGGGGCGCACATTGACGTAGAACGTTCCAGTTGCTCCAGGTGAGCCCATAATTTTATATGAGGTTTCTGAGGTTATATCTCCCACTACCGTTTGATTCTCAATGTTGATTTTGTACTCGACTTCAGCTCGAGTGTCGATGAACGCTGCGCTGGTGCTCGGATCTGTAAATGAGTCCAGCTTTGGTATGAATTGAAAGGTACACACACCACCGGCTTGACAGGGAATTTCCTTCGCAGTTGTCCAAGCTCCGACTCCTGCCACGGAACAGGTGGGATCACTCAACACGCAAACGTTTCCGTTCTTCACGCTTAAAATAGTGATTGAAGTTGCCAAGTCCTTGTCACTGTCGATGTAACCGTCGCCTGGCTTGATGGTGATTTCCTGAGCCGTATTCCGCACACCATACAAATAAGAGGAAAATCCTCCGCTGGCGGCAACATTGTATACGGTTGTCATTTCTGTTGGTGTGTCTGGGATGAGATATGAAGTTCCCTTGCCGTTCTCGCCGCGCGGCGGTGCACTGCTAAGGATCTTGGATCCACCAAAGCCATCTTCAATCAAAACATCACAAACAATGATATCTCCGCGTTGATCTTCAGTGCTGAGTGTGTAGGTCGCTTCGGTGACCTGAGGGCTGAGCTCCATTCGAGAAAGTTCAACGTCGCCATCACCAGCTCGCTTGCGATTTTTAAAAATGAATGTGGGGCGCAGGGTCTGCCAAGCATCGACGTCGTGATAATTTGTGGTACACTTGACGCTCTCTGGCCGTCCGGAACCTGATGCAGTGGAGCTTACAGCTACAAAACTGACTTCAGGAATATGATTGATAAGCTCTATCGTTTTGACTTTTCTGTTGTCATCTTCTCGTTCGAATGAGTCAACAGCACGAACGCCATACGTGTAAGACGAAGCGTGGGCTAAATCTGTTTGTTCAAACGAGCACCACACTCCGGTCGAACCCTTGTGTTCTTGTTCCACACAGGCCGATGTGGGAATCAACTCAGCAATTCTTCTTTGAAATGTATTGCCACCATAAACGTGATACTTGAGTATGTTGCTTCGGTTCGAAGGCCGCCACCAAAGTTTGACGGTTGTGGCTGCCGGCGATGTGATTTCCTCAATTCCTGAGAATCCTCCAGCAGATTCCTCGCCAGTACATAGCACCTCTTGGTTGGTGTCTTCGGGGAACTCTTGAATTCGGTGTCGTACCGAAAAGCAGATTGACTCCGCCAATGGAATAGGCGCTGTTTGATAGAAGGCCAAGTTACTTATCGCAAGCGGCTTGAGCTCGGTTTCCGATTCTTTTCTGGAAAGAATCTGAAATGCTGAACCTGAGAAAGGTGGCGCTTCCCACCGAACCATATAGGTACCATCTTTGAGGCTGACCAGCTCTTTAATGCCACTGAAAGAATATGGTTCGTGGTTGGTACACACCTCGTTTTTGTTAGCGTCAACTTTTTCACCGTTCTGAACAGCACGAACGACGAAACAAGTGTTCCCAACGAGGCGCAAGTCGGCAGACCTGAATGTATTGCCGGGAGTGTTAGTGATTGGTTTTTCAAAGTCATAAGTACTGTCGGAAGTCGATTGAAAAACGTCGTAGCTCACACCCTCGGATTGAGTTAAAGGAGGCCACCAAAGTGTCCAAGTTCCGTCGTTGTTTTGAGTGACCTTTCCAGCGCCAAAGAACTGGGCAGTCTGAAAGTCAGACCAATCCCCTCCAGCCCCACCACCGCATGACACAAGAGCCATACCCAAGAGGGCTACGGAGGTTCGCGACAGGGCACGGTTCAAAAGGGCTAATATTTTAGCTTTCATAGCGCCGCCTCTGCGAAAACAAAGCAATCATTCTTGCCATCAAATTCTATCGACAACCCATTTGAAAAGTTGAGTCAGTATTAAAGTTGCCTATTCGCCAATCTTAAATGGCGCGCTTTTGATGTATGATTCGCTTTCTCTTCCTGCTACATCCACGGCAACGACGCACATGGTGTAGGTTCCGTCTTGCAGATCATTGAGAAGACACTCTGAATCACGCACAACTCCGGATGCACCAATAGAATTGCTACATACTGCAATCACTTGACAGCTGTTGTCCCGATACACTCGGTAGCCTTCAACATCCAGAGCTCCGGAGGGTGTCCAACTTGCCACCCGAGAGCGAGGCGAGTTGTTTTCACTCAAACTCACCGTAACACTACCAGTCAAGAGAACTTTTTCCTCAAACTTGGTGCACAGTTCTATTTGGTTTTCATCCTTCTTGAATTGCGGATGAACCGCGCGAACCATGTAGCATTTGCTACTTCCTCGAGGAAGCACGCTTGTGTTGTAAAAGTCAGTGGTTGCTTGAAACGAGGGAGTATCGAAGTTGTAATGGCCTGAACTATCTCGGTCGAAAATCCAATACACAGCATCATCAACCGGGAGCTTGTCCCAACGCAACAGATAGGAGCCATTGGATTGAAAATCTAAGCTCTTCAGGCCGAGAAATGAAACGGGAGATGCTGTATTGCATAAAACTTTTTTATTTTCATCGGTTCCACCCATAACTCTGACTGCAAAGCATCGACGCGGCTCAGATAATGAGTTCTCAGGCATATAGAGATGGGAGCCTTGACTCGTTGTAAAGTAGGGTTCTTCAAAGTTAATGCTCTCTTCGTCATCACCTCTGAAGATCCCATATACGCTATCTCCCGCTGCAATCGCACTCCAGCTGATCAACCAGCCTCCGCCGGCTTGCTTCTCAACAGAGTTAATACCCGAAAAATCAACCAATAAATTATCTATCAATGGGCCAGCAGTCTCACCAGAGCCGCAACCAGCCACCATCAACGAAGCGCCGACCCCAGTTGTTGCAGAGAGAAGACATGCGATGATTTTATTTTTC
>Ga0129343_1029778_pt1 | contig 17625 bp, 15 predicted proteins | sample CPBNA1_5_FD_109915 | JGI IMG/M metagenome (GOLD analysis project Ga0129343, IMG submission 109915) | Freshwater to marine salinity gradient microbial communities from Chesapeake Bay, USA - CPBay_Sum_15_0.2_RNA1 (Metagenome Metatranscriptome) | ecosystem: Environmental > Aquatic > Marine >...
TAATTCGGGCTCATATAGCTCAGCGGTAGAGCACTTGCTTGGTAAGTAAGAGGTCACCGGTTCAAGTCCGGTTATGAGCTCCACTTTAAATAAAATTTTATTTCAGAGAGGCAAAAGAATGGCTAGAGAAAAATTCGAACGAACCTTACCCCACGTCAATGTTGGTACTGTAGGACACGTTGACCATGGTAAAACTACTTTAACCGCAGCTTTAACTAAAGTTGCTGCCGAAGTTTTTGGTGGTGATGCAGTTGATTTTGCGAACATTGATAATGCTCCAGAAGAAAGAGAAAGAGGAATAACAATTGCTACTTCTCACGTGGAATATATATCAAATGCAAGACACTATGCTCACGTAGACTGTCCAGGTCACGCTGACTATGTTAAAAACATGATTACTGGTGCTGCTCAGATGGATGGTGCGATATTAGTTGTAAGTGCAGCTGACGGACCAATGCCTCAAACAAGAGAGCACATTTTGCTTGCAAGACAGGTTGGTGTTCCATATATCGTTGTATTCATGAACAAAGCTGACCAAGTTGATGATCCTGAATTACAAGAGCTTGTTGAATTAGAAATCAGAGAACTATTAAATGAATATGAATTCCCTGGTGATGATACTCCAATTATTGTTGGTAGTGCTCTAAAAGCCTTAGAAGGTGATACATCTGATATTGGTGTCCCTGCTGTAACAAAGCTTATTGAAACATTAGATTCATATGTACCAGAGCCAGAAAGACCAGTAGATCTTCCTTTCTTAATGCCTATCGAAGATGTATTTACTATTTCAGGAAGAGGAACAGTTGTCACAGGAAGAATTGAAAGTGGTATTGTTAACACTGGTGATGCTTTAGAGATTGTTGGTATTAAAGACACTCAAACTACAACTTGTACTGGAGTTGAGATGTTCAGAAAATCACTTGATGAAGGAAGAGCGGGTGAAAATTGCGGTATTTTATTAAGAGGTATCGATAGAGAAGCTGTTGAAAGAGGGCAAGTTCTAGCCAAGCCTGGATCAATAAATCCTCACACTAAATTTGAAGCAGAAATTTATGTTTTAAGTAAAGATGAGGGTGGAAGACATACACCTTTCTTCAGTAACTATAGACCACAATTTTATTTTAGAACAACTGATGTAACTGGTGCTTGTGAATTACCAGATGGTGTTGAAATGGTTATGCCTGGTGATAACATCAAGATGACAGTAAGCTTAATTGCTCCAATTGCAATGGCGGAAGGACTTAAGTTCGCTATTAGAGAAGGTGGAAGAACAGTTGGCGCTGGTGTAGTAGCAAAGATTATAGAGTAAATATAAATAATTGAGCCGAGGCCTTGTGTCTCGGCTTACTTGTCTTTGTGAAAATGATAAAAATTAATAGGCCAGTAGCTCAATTGGTAGAGCACCGGTCTCCAAAACCGGGGGTTGGGGGTTCGAGACCCTCCTGGCCTGCCATGAGTGTTTTGTTAGTAGAGAAGTAAGTATTATGGCTAAAGATTCAACTTCAAAAACTATTGACAGTATCAAATGGGTAATTTCCTTATCCTTTTTTACTTTAGCAGTTGTTGGAAATAGTTATTTTGTAGAAACTGCATTTCTTTATAGAGTACTTGGCGTTGTATTTTTATTTATTTTAGGTTTAGTAGCTCTTGCTTTTACTAATTTTGGTTCAAACGCTATTAAATTAATGCGTGAATCAAGGACTGAAATCAGAAAAGTTGTATGGCCTACAAGAGTTGAGACTTCTCAGACATTTATGGTGGTCTTAGTATCAATAGTAGTATTGATATTGGTGCTCTGGGGCATTGATAGTCTCTTAAGATTCTTAACACAATTAGTATTAGGGTAAATTATGGATTGGTATGTAATACAGGCTTACTCAGGCTATGAGCAAAAAGTTAAGAATGCTATTGAAGAAAGAATCGAGCTTGCCAATATGAAAGATTTTTTTGGTGAAATCTTAGTTCCAACAGAGCAGATTGTTGAATTAAAGGGTGGTTCAAAAAAAACAACAGAACGAAAATTTTTTCCTGGCTATATATTGATTCAGATGGAAGGCAATCCTGAAACTCAATATTTAGTCCAATCAACACCGAGAGTTTCTGGTTTTGTTGGCGGCACAAAAGAAAAACCATTGCCTATTTCTGAAGAGGATGTAAATAATATCATTAACAGAATTCAAGTTGGTGAAGATGCTCCAGCTCCAAAAACTATATTTGAACCTGGAGAAGTTGTAAGGGTTTGTGATGGGCCATTTAATGATTTTAATGGTGTTGTAGAGCAAGTTGACTATGAGAGAAACCAAGTAAAAGTTTCAGTTCAAATACTGGGAAGAGCAACCCCGGTTGATTTAGATTTTGTACAAATAGAGAAAACATAATGGCAAAGAAAAAGAAAATAGCAAATATACTTAAATTACAAATTCCAGCGGGCGGAGCAAATCCTAGCCCACCAGTAGGGCCTGCTCTAGGTCAAGTTGGTTTAAATATAATGGATTTTTGTAATGCATTTAACAACGAAACAAAAGATGCAGAAAAAGGAGTGCCATTACCTGTAGTTATTAATGTATACGAAGATAAATCTTTTGATTTTGTAATCAAAACACCACCTGCAGCTGTTCTTATAAGAAAAGCTCTTGGTATTGATAAAGGTAGTGGAGAACCTAATCGAGAGAAGGTCGGTAAATTAACCAGAAATCAGCTTGAAGAAATTGCTAAAACAAAAGAGCCTGATTTAAATGCAAATAATATTGATGCTGCTGTGAATATAATTGCAGGAACAGCTAGAAGTATGGGTGTTGAGGTAGAACTGTGAGCAAGTTAACTAAAAAAGCTAAATTAATTTCTGAAAAATTAGATACTGAAAAATTTTATTCTATAAGTGAAGCAATAGAAATTATGCAATCAGTAAAGTCTGAAAAGTTTGAAGAGTCAATAGATATATCAATCAAGCTTGGTGTTGATCCAAATAAATCTGATCAAGTTGTAAGAGGTGCTGTTACATTGCCAAATAGCCTTGGAAAAGAAGTCACTGTTGCAGTATTTGCTGATGGTGAACAGGCAGAAGCTGCCAAAGCAGCCGGTGCAGAACATATTGGAATGGATGATTTAGCAGAGAAGTTTACAAAAGAAGAAATATCTGTTGATGTGGTGGTAGCATCAAATGCCGCTATGAAAGTAGTTGGAAAGCTTGGCCAAGTTTTAGGTCCTAAAGGTTTGATGCCTAATCCAAAAACAGGAACTGTTACTGATGATGTAGCGACTGCTGTGAAGAATGCTAAAGCAGGCCAAGTTAGATTTAGAACTGATAAAAATGGCATTATTCATGGAAGCATTGGAAAAATATCATTTGATGAAGAGAAACTCAAATCAAATGCATCAGCGTTAATTGAAGAACTAAAAAGATTAAAACCTGCCTCAGCTAAAGGAACTTATATAGGTAATATTGCTATAAGTAGCACTATGGGGCCAGGTGTAAAAATAAACTCTAGCGAGTTGTTATAAAAGTTTTAGAGTTATTAATTTAGCTCTAGATAGTTGCGTTTATCGCAGCCGTCAAAGACCGTAGGTGTCGAAAGACTTAATTTCCTACGTAGGTGGTGAAAAATTGTAATTTTTGCAGTTTGTCACCAAAACAGCCGAAAGGCTTAAAAGGAGAATTGTAGTGGCATTAAGTAAAAGTGATAAAGAAAGTATTGTAAAAGAGGTTAAAGAGGTGGCATCTAATGCTTCTTCTTTAGTTATTTCAGATGCAAGAGGTCTTAAAGTTTCTGAACTTTCGCAAGTAAGAAAAGAAGCTACCCAATCTGGTATCCATATTCAGGTTATCAAAAACTCATTAGCAAAACTTGCTTTTGAGGGAACTGATTTTGGATGCTCAGATGAAGTTTTAGTAGGACCATCATTATTTGCTTTTTCTTTTGAAGAGCCAGGTGCAGCAGCAAAACTTTTAAAATCATATGCAAAAAACTTTGATGCATTAGAAATTAAAGCTTTGGTTGTTGAAGGCCAGCTTTTAGACGGTAGCCAAATAGATGTTCTTGCTAAACTTCCATCAAGAGAAGAAGCATTAACATTATTAGCATCTGTTCTACAGGCACCTATTGGTAAATTTGCTACCTTGCTTAATGAAGTTCCAAGCAAGCTAGCAAGAGTGCTTACTGCAGTTAATGACAACAAAAAGGCATCTGCCTAAATTATAAGGAGTTAAAAAATGGCAACTAGTAAAGATGATATCTTAAGTGCAATTGAAGAAATGTCAGTTATGGATCTTGTTGATCTTATATCTGCAATTGAAGAAAAATTTGGTGTTACAGCAGCAGCGGCAGTAGCAGCAGCACCTGCAGCAGCAGCTGGTGGTGATGATGCTGGAGCAGCTGAAGAGAAGGACGAATTTGATGTTGTTCTTAGTGCAGCTGGAGACCAAAAAGTTCAAGTAATTAAAGCTGTTAGAGCAATCACTGGTCTAGGTTTAAAAGAAGCTAAGGACTTAGTTGATGGTGCTCCGAACACACTTAAAGAAGGTGTAAAGAAAGAAGAAGCTGAAGAAATGGTAAAACAACTTTCAGAAGCTGGAGCAACAGCAGAACTTAAGTAATAAAAAAAATACAAAGGGCTCATTATGAAATATAGCTATACCGAGAAAAAAAGAATAAGAAAAAACTTTGGTAATTTTGCCAAAGTCATGGATTTACCTAATTTAATTGAGACACAATCCAATTCTTATGCTGAATTCTTACAAGTCGATGTTGATCCTGATAAAAGGCAAAAACAAGGTCTTGAAGATGTTTTTCAATCTCTTTTTCCGATAACGAGCGTTTCTGGTAATGCAGCCCTTGAGTATGTCTCATATGAAATTGGGAAAAATACATATGATGTTCAAGAGTGTTTAATACAAGGCTTAACATACTCAGCTCCTCTAAGAATAAAAGTTAAATTAGTTTTATTTGACAGAGAAACAAATTTTAAAGAAGTTAAAGATATTAAAGAGGGAGAAGTCTTTATGGGAGAGATTCCATTAATGACAGATGATGCCTCTTTTATAATTAATGGTACCGAAAGGGTTGTTGTATCACAACTTCACAGATCACCTGGTGTTTTTTATGATCATGATAAGGGTAAAACGCACTCTTCTGGTAAGGTTTTATATTCTGCAAGAGTTATTCCTTATAGAGGTTCGTGGCTTGATTTTGAGTTCGATCCTAAAGATTTGCTTTATACAAGAATTGATAGAAGAAGAAAAATTCCAGCAACTATAATGCTAAGAGCTCTCGATATGGGCACCGAAGAAATTCTATCTGAGTTTTATGAAGAAGATGAATACACAATTGATGGAGATGCGGTAAAACTTGCTTTAATTCCAGAAAGGTTGAGAGGAGAAACTTTATCTGTTGATATTAAAGTAAAGAATAAAGTTTATGTAAATGCTGGAAGAAGAATTACAGCAAGACATATAAAAGAATTAGAGAAATCAAAGGTTAGCAAAATATCTCTTGATGAAGAATTTTTGTTTGGAAAGGTAACATCAAAAGATGTTATAAACACAGAAACTGGGGAAGTTTTAGTTCCTGCCAATACTGTAATTGAAAAAGATGTCTTAGATGCATTTAAAGAAAATGGTATTAATAAGATTAATTGTTTATATATCAACCAGTTAGATAAAGGTTCATATATAGCGGACACTCTGCGTATAGATCCAACAACTAATAGGCTTGAGGCATTGGTTGAAATTTATAGAATGATGAGACCAGGGGAGCCTCCAACAAAAGATTCTGCTGAAACTTTATTTCAAAATTTATTCTTTAATGAAGAGAGATATGATCTTTCTGAAGTTGGAAGAATGAAATTTAATAGGAGGCTGAAACTAAATTCTGAAAGGGAAAATCCACATATTTTAGATAAGCAGGACATTATTGAGGTCATGAAAGGTATTGTTAATATCAGAGATGGGCATGATATTGTTGATGATATTGATCATTTGGGTAATAGAAGAGTTAGAAGTGTAGGAGAAATGACTGCTAATCAGTTTAGAGTTGGGCTAATAAGAGTTGAAAGAGCAGTTAGAGAAAGGTTAAGCATGGCTGAAGCAGATGAGTTAGGTCCACAGGACTTAATAAATGCAAAGCCTGTTACAGCTGCAATTAAAGAGTTTTTTGGTTCAAGTCAATTATCTCAATTTATGGACCAAAACAATCCTTTATCTGAGATAACACATAAAAGAAGGGTGTCAGCGCTAGGACCAGGCGGTCTTACAAGAGAAAGAGCTGGCTTTGAGGTCAGAGATGTACATCCTACTCATTACGGAAGAGTATGTCCTATTGAGACACCAGAGGGACCAAATATTGGCCTTATAAATTCTTTTGCTTCATATTCAAGAACAAATAATTATGGATTTATAGAGACTCCTTATAGAAAGGTGGTTGATGGAAAAGTAACAGATGAGATTATATATTTATCAGCAATTGATGAAGCAGAACACGTTATAGCTCAAGCAAATGTTGTACTAGATAAAAGTAATAAATTTGTAGATGATCTTGTTGCAGTTAGACATGCTAATGAATTTACATTAATGACTCCAGACAGAGTTGATTTAATGGACGTATCACCTCAACAGGTTGTTTCAGTAGCAGCATCACTAATTCCATTTTTAGAACATGATGATGCTAACAGAGCTTTAATGGGCTCAAACATGCAAAGACAGGCTGTTCCAGTTATTAAGGCTGAAAAGCCATTGGTAGGTACTGGGTTAGAAACAGTTGTAGCCAGAGACTCAGGCGTATGCATTGTAGCTAAAAATAATGGAGTTATAGAAAGTGTTGATGCCTCTAGAATTGTATTAAGAGTTACGGATAAAAAATCTAAGTCAGCAGCCGAAGTATACAATTTAGTTAAATACACAAGATCTAATCAGAATACGTGCATCAACCAAAAACCAATTGTTAAAGTTGGTGATATAGTAAAAGCAGGTGATATTCTAGCTGATGGCCCTTCAGTTGATAATGGAGAGCTAGCGCTAGGCCAAAATATTAAATTGCTTTCATGCCATGGAATGGTTATAACTTTGAAGATTCAATTTTAGTTTCAGAAAAAGTAGCGAAAGAAGACAGGTTTACATCAATCCATATACAAGAGCTTGTATGTGTAGCTAGAGATACAAAGCTAGGCTCTGAAGAAATTACTGCTGATATTCCAAACGTAGGTGAAGGGTCTTTAAATAAACTTGATGATTGCGGAGTAGTTTATGTTGGAGCTGAAGTAAAACCAGGGGATATATTAGTCGGCAAGATTACTCCAAAGGGTGAAACTCAATTATCACCAGAAGAAAAACTTTTAAGAGCAATTTTTGGAGAAAAAGCTTCTGATGTTAAAGATACCTCGCTAAGAGTACCATCAAGCACAAAAGGAACTGTAATTGGTGTAGAGGTTTTTACTAGAGATGGCGTTGAAAAAGATGAAAGAACTCAAGCCATTGAAAAGGATCACTTAGATCAATCCAAGAAAGATGCTGATGATGAATCTGCTGTTGTTGAGAATGCAACAAAATCTAGAATGATTGATTTACTTAAAGGTAATAAAGCAGTTAAAGGAAATGCAGTCAAGAAGGGTGAGTCATTAGATGAAATAAATTTAAGCGAACAAAATCTTGATGATATTTTTTCTATAAGAACTAGTGATGAAAAACTAAATGATGCCATTGTAGAGGCTGAAACAGCTTATAAATCCTACTTAAAAGGTATTAAAGAAAGATTTAATGAGAAAAAAGAAAAAATTATTAGAGGGCATGATTTAGCTCCTGGTGTAATCAAGATTGTCAAAGTGTATTTAGCAATTAAAAGAAGAATTCAGCCTGGTGATAAAATGGCTGGAAGGCATGGTAACAAAGGTGTTATATCAGAAATCATACCTGTTGAAGATATGCCTTATGATGAAACTGGAAATCCAGTAGACATTGTTTTAAATCCATTAGGTGTTCCATCAAGAATGAATGTTGGTCAAATTCTTGAAACTCACATGGGCGCAGCAGCAAAAGGTATTGGTCATAAAATAGATAGCATGATCAAAGAGAATGCTAAACCGGCTGAATTAAAAGACTACTTAGATAAACTTTACAATAAGAATGCTTCAAATAAAGAAGACCTTTCCTCATTTAATAATTCTGAGGTGGTTGAATTAGCTTCTAACCTAACAAAAGGATTGCCAATAGCAACACCGGTTTTTGATGGAGCAAAAGAATCAGAAGTAAAAGCCATGCTCAAAGAGGCTGGAATGGATGAGTCTGGTCAAATTACACTTTATGATGGAAGAACAGGTAATAAGTTTGATAGACCGGTAACAGTTGGATATATGTACATGATAAAACTTAATCACTTAGTTGATGATAAGATGCATGCAAGGTCAACCGGTTCTTATAGTCTAGTTACACAACAACCACTCGGCGGTAAGGCTCAATTTGGTGGTCAAAGATTTGGTGAGATGGAAGTATGGGCTCTAGAAGCATACGGTGCAGCTTACACACTTCAAGAAATGCTAACAGTTAAATCTGATGATGTGGCTGGAAGAACTCGAATGTACAAGAATATTGTAGATGGTAGCTTCCATATGGATGCTAATGTACCTGAATCATTTAATGTTTTAAGTAAAGAAATAAAGTCATTAGCTATCAATATTGAATTAGATACAGAAAATTAGGAGATAAAATTGAGAGATTTATTAAGATTATTAAAAACTGGTCAAGAAGATTTTTCTACTATTTCTGCTGGGCTAGCATCACCTCAAGTAATTAGGTCATGGTCCTATGGCGAGGTCAAGAAACCTGAAACTATTAACTATAGAACATTTAAGCCAGAGAGAGATGGATTATTCTGTGCAAAAATATTTGGCCCTGTAAAAGATTACGAATGTATTTGCGGAAAATACAAGAGAATGAAACATAGAGGGGTTGTATGTGAAAAATGTGGTGTAGAAGTAACTCTTGCAAAAGTTAGAAGAGATAGAATGGGCCATATTGAGCTTGCAGCACCAGTTGCCCATATCTGGTTCTTAAAATCCCTACCATCAAGAATCGGTCTTTTATTAAATGTAACCCTAAGAGAAATTGAAAGAGTTTTATATTTTGAAAGCTATATTGTTACAGATCCAGGATTAACAGATCTAGAAAAGGGTCAGATCTTAACTGAAGAAGAGTGGGTTGAAATGTATGAAGAATATGGTGATGAGTTTACAGCTGCTATGGGTGCAGAAGCTGTTCAGGCATTACTTGAAGACCTTGATGTTGATGATGAGATTCGAGAAATAAAAGAAGAAATTCCTCAAACTAATTCAGAAACAAAACTAAAAAAACTTTCAAAAAGATTAAAACTTCTTCAAGCGTTTAAAGATTCAGGCAATAAACCAGAATGGATGATAATGAATGTTTTACCAGTCTTACCACCTGATTTAAGACCATTGGTTCCATTGGAGGGTGGTAGATTTGCAACCTCTGATTTAAATGATTTATATAGAAGAGTTATTAACAGAAATAACAGATTAAAAAGATTATTAGAGCTATCAGCTCCAGAAATAATTGTTAGAAATGAAAAAAGAATGCTTCAAGAATCAGTTGATGCCCTTTTAGACAATGGTAGAAGAGGAAGGGTAATAACCGGAACAAATAAACGACCTCTTAAATCTCTTGCTGACATGATTAAAGGTAAGGGTGGAAGATTTAGACAAAACCTTCTTGGAAAAAGGGTTGATTATTCTGGAAGATCGGTCATTGTATCAGGCCCAACTCTAAAACTTCATCAATGTGGACTTCCAAAGAAAATGGCATTAGAGCTGTTTAAGCCTTTTGTTTATGGTGAGCTTGAGAGAAGAGAGTTAGCAACAACAATTAAAGCTGCTAAAAAGTTAGTAGAAAGAGAGACCCCAGAAGTTTGGGAGGTTTTAGATGATGTTATTAGAGAACATCCAGTTTTATTAAACAGAGCCCCAACACTTCATAGATTAGGTATTCAAGCTTTTGAACCAAAATTGATAGAAGGTAAAGCGATACAACTTCATCCATTAGTATGTGTTGCATTCAATGCTGACTTTGATGGTGACCAAATGGCCGTTCACGTTCCATTGACCCTAGAAGCACAATTAGAAGCAAGAGCGCTTATGATGTCAACGAATAATATACTTTCGCCTGCAGATGGAGCCCCTATTATTAATCCAACTCAGGATGTTGTATTAGGTCTTTATTATATGACTCGTGAAAATGCATCGGCAAAAGGAAGTGGAAGAACTTTTAGTAGTCCTGATGAAGTTCTTAAGGCATACGAAACGGATACCCTAGATATTCATTCAAATGTTAAGGTAAGAATTAAAGGATCTAATGGCGAGTCTGCAATTCATGAATCAACAGTTGGAAGAGTTTTAATATGGAGAATTACTCCAGAAGAAATAGGTTTTAATAATATTAATCAGATCTTAAATAAGAAAGCTGTCTCAAAATTAATTGATATTTCATATAGAAAAGCTGGTCTTAAAAAGACAGTAATATTTGCGGATCAATTAATGTATTTAGGTTTTGATTTCTCAACTAAATCCGGGTCATCAATCGGTGTTAATGACTTTGTTATTCCTGAAGAGAAAGCGAAGATAATTGAATCATCAGAAAAAGAAGTTAAGGCTATTGAAAGACAATTTGATTCTGGTCTTGTAACCAGAGGTGAGAGGTACAACAAAGTTATTGATATATGGTCAAGAGCTAATGAACAAGTTGCTAAGGCTATGATGGAGAAAATTAGTAACGAAACAGTTGAGAGCTTTGAGGGTGGAGAAGTAGAGCAATCATCATTTAATTCAGTTTATATTTATGCAGATTCTGGAGCTAGAGGCTCGCCTGCTCAAATTAGACAGCTATCAGGAATGAGAGGGTTGATGTCAAAGCCAGATGGTTCAATTATCGAGACTCCTATCACTGCTAATTTTAGAGAAGGTCTTTCTGTACTTCAGTATTTTATTTCTACTCATGGAGCAAGAAAGGGCTTAGCTGATACTGCATTAAAAACTGCTAATTCAGGATATCTAACCAGAAGACTGTGTGACGTATCAATGGATTCAGTTATTAATTTTGAGGACTGTGGTACAGAAGAATTTATTACTGTTACTTCAATTATTGAAGGTGGTGAAATTATTCAACCACTGACTGATAGGATTTTAGGTCGTGTGATTGCTGAGCCTATTATTGACTTGGATGGTAACGTCTTATTTGAAGTTGGCACTATGTTAGATGAGGATGCTGTAGACGTAATTGAATCTTTAAATTTATCAACTTTAAATGTGAGATCACCAATGACCTGTGAAGCAAGTATTGGTGTTTGTGCTAAATGTTATGGAAGAGATCTAGCTAGAGGACATCTTGTTCATAGAGGTGAGGCTGTAGGTGTTGTTGCTGCTCAATCTATTGGAGAGCCAGGCACTCAGTTAACCATGCGTACTTTCCATATTGGTGGAGCTGCTTCTAGCTCATCAGAAGATAATGCTATTTATAATAAGAATTCAGGAACTGTAAGGTTTTCTGAAGATATTAAAACTGTAATAAATAAGGATAACTTACATGTTGTAATTTCTAGAAATGCTGAGTGCATTATGGAAGATGCTAATGGCAGAATTACTGAACAATACAAAGTGCCTTATGGCGCAACTCTTGAGGTTAGTGATGGAAGTGAGTTAGATGCTGATATTAAAATAGCTTCATGGGATCCATACACAAGACCTATTATTACTGAGACATCGGGTAAAATTAAATTCACAGATATTGAAGATGGCGTTACAGTGAGATCTCAAACTGATGATTTGACAGGCTTAAGCAGCATTGAAATTATTGATGTTGCTGAAAGACCATCTGCTGGTAAAGATCTTAGTCCATCTGTTTCTATCTTAGATGGTAAAGGTAAAGTTGTCTTAGTAGGTGACTTTAAAGCCCCTGCAACATATCCGTTGCCATCATCGGCTTTAATAAATTTGCAAGATGGTCAAAAGATTACTGCCGGTGAAGTGATTGCAAGAATACCAGTTGTTGCTTCAAAAACTAAAGATATCACTGGTGGTCTTCCAAGAGTTGCTGATCTATTTGAGGCCAGAACTCCAAAAGACGCTGCAATATTAGCTGAAGAAACTGGGCTTGTATCATTTGGAAAAGAAACTAAAGGAAAAGTAAGGTTAGTTATTACACCTGAAGGTACATCAAAGAAAGCTGACACTGTTGAGATGTTGATACCAAAACACAGAACCTTAACAGTATTTGAGGGTGAAAGAGTTGCAAAAGGAGATATTATCTCTGATGGACCATACAGCCCTCATGACATTCTTAGATTAAAAGGTGTAAGAGAATTAACAAATTTCATTGTTAATGAAATTCAAGAGGTATATAGACTTCAAGGTGTATCTATAAATGATAAACATATTGAAACCATCTTAAGACAAATGCTTAGAAAAGCGCTTGTTACTGATGGAGGAGATTCTAAATTTATAAAAGGTGATCAGGTAGATTACGCAGAATTGCTTGAGGAAAACGATAAGGTTAATTCTAATGGTCTAAATCCTGCTGAATATGAAAGAGTACTGCTAGGAATAACAAAAGCTTCTCTTGCAACGACATCATTTATTTCAGCCGCTTCATTCCAAGAAACAACCAGAGTTCTTACAGAGGCTGCTGTTACAGGCAAGCAAGATCAATTAAGTGGTCTTAAAGAGAATGTTGTTGTTGGTAGGTTAATACCTGCTGGTACAGGAATGGAATTCCATGACAAATTAAGAAGCAAAAAACATGGAGAATTTGAGGAGCAAACATTATCAGCTGATGATATTGAAGAAGCTCTAAGACAAGAACTTCAAGAAAATGAGGAATAATATTGACCGCGAGCTATAGTCTCTATAAAATCGCGACCAACAATATGAAAATTAAATTATGGCAACAATAAATCAATTAGTAAAAAAGTCTAGAAGGCCTAAGGTTAAAAAGACAGATGTTCCAGCTCTAAAAGCATGCCCTCAGAGAAGAGGTGTTTGTACTAGGGTTTATACAACAACACCAAAGAAACCAAACTCTGCGCTGCGAAAGGTTTGCAGGGTAAGGCTAACAAGTGGTTTTGAAGTTACATCATATATTGGTGGAGAAGGCCATAACTTACAGGAACACTCATTGGTTTTAATTAGAGGCGGAAGAGTTAAAGATCTACCAGGTGTTCGATATCACACAGTTAGAGGCACTTTAGATACTTCAGGTGTTGCAAATAGAAAACAAAGAAGATCTAAATATGGAGCCAAAAAGGGTAAATAAGTATGCCAAGAAGAAGAAGTCCAGAAAAACGTAAAGTCCTTCCTGATCCAAAATTCAAGGATGTAATCCTAGCCAAATTTATGAACAATCTTATGAAAGATGGAAAAAAATCTGTTGCAGAAAAGATTGTATATGGTGCCTTTGATCAAATCACTAAAGTATCAAAAGAAGATCCATTGGATGTATTTAATAAAGCATTGAATGAAGTAAGTCCTGTTGTTGAGGTAAAGTCACGAAGAGTTGGTGGTGCTACATATCAGGTACCTGTAGAAATAAGACCAGCTAGAAGACAAGCTTTGGCAATGAGATGGATTGTTGATGCTGCGAGAAAAAGAAATGAAAAATCTATGCATCTTAGATTGGCGGGTGAACTTCAAGATGCCTCACAAAAAAAAGGTAATGCTGTCAGAAAAAAAGAAGAAGTTCATAAGATGGCAGAGTCAAATAAAGCTTTTTCTCATTTCAGATTTTAATCGGTAAAAGATTATGGCAAGACAAACTCAGTTAAATAAATATAGAAATATTGGTATATGCGCTCACGTTGATGCTGGTAAAACAACTACAACAGAAAGAGTACTTTTTTATACAGGGCTATCCCATAAGATAGGTGAGGTACATGATGGTGCTGCAACTATGGATTGGATGGAACAAGAGCAAGAAAGGGGTATTACAATTACATCGGCTGCTACCACATGTTTTTGGAGTGGCATGGAAAGCCAATATCCTCAACATAGAATTAATATTATTGATACACCTGGTCACGTAGACTTCACTATTGAAGTAGAAAGATCTTTAAGAGTACTAGATGGGGCCGTAGTAGTTTTTTGTGGTAGTTCAGGTGTTGAGCCACAATCTGAAACAGTTTGGAGGCAAGCAAACAGATATAAGGTTCCTCGTATTGTATTTGTTAATAAAATGGATAGAGCTGGTGCTGACTTTGATAGGGTGGTAGATCAGATTAAAGATAGGCTAGGAGCTAATATAGTGCCTATTCAATATAACATTGGCACAGAAGAGGACTTTAAAGGTGTTATAGATCTTATTAATATGAGAGCTATATATTGGAATGAAGATGATCAAGGATTAACATTTGAATCTAAGGAAATTCCAGCAGAGCTTCAAGATAGAGCCAATGAATTAAGAGAGCAAATGGTTGAAGCCGCAGCTGAAGCTAATGAAGAGCTAATGGAAGCATACCTTGACGCAGGCGAATTAACAGTTGATCAAATAAAAAAAGGCTTAAGAATTAGAAGCTTAGCTAATGAGGTTGTTTTGGCTTTATGCGGATCAGCTTTTAAAAATAAAGGAGTTCAAGCTGTTTTGGATGCAGTTATTGACTTTTTACCAGCTCCAGATGAAGTTGCAGCAATTAAAGGTGTGATACCAAATGTTTCTGAAGAAAATGAAGAAGAAGATTCAAGAAGTTCAAGCGATGATGAGCCATTTTCAGCTTTAGCTTTTAAAATTGCTACTGACCCTTTTGTGGGTACTTTAACTTTCATAAGAGTCTATTCTGGAGTCTTATCTGTGGGTGATGGGGTAATGAATTCAACCAAAACTAGAAAAGAAAGAGTTGGAAGAATGGTACAAATGCATTCTAATAATAGAGAAGAAATTAAAGAAGTGAGAGCTGGTGATATAGCTGCCTGCATCGGTTTAAAGGATATCACTACAGGCGATACTTTATGTGATTTAAACAAACCAATTGTTTTAGAAAGAATGGACTTTCCTGAACCAGTAATATCTGTTGCAGTTGAACCTAAATCAAAACAAGATCAAGAGAAAATGTCTTTGGCATTAGGTAAACTTGCTCAAGAAGATCCATCATTTAGAGTTCACTCTGATGAAGATTCAGGCCAAACAATTATTTCTGGAATGGGAGAACTCCATCTTGATGTTTTAGTTGATAGAATGAAAAGGGAATTCTCTGTAGAAGCTAACATTGGAAAACCACAGGTTGCTTATAGAGAAACTATTAAAGAAGCTATTGATATTGAAGGTAAGTTTGTAAGACAGAGTGGTGGTAAGGGTCAATATGGCCATGTTTGGTTAAAACTGGAACCACTTGGTTTAGATGATGAATATGAATTTGTTGACAAAATTGTTGGTGGTGTCGTTCCAAAGGAATATATTCCTGCTGTTGATAAGGGTATTCAAGAACAAATGCAAAATGGTGTCTTGGCTGGCTATCCATTACTAGCACTAAGAGCAACTTTATATGATGGTTCATATCATGATGTGGATTCAAGTGAGATGGCATTTAAAATAGCTGGTTCTATGGCATTAAAAGAAGGAGCTTTGAAGGCTAAACCAGCTCTTCTAGAGCCTGTCATGAAAGTTGTTGTGGTAACGCCTGAAGAGCATATGGGTGATGTAGTTGGTGATCTCAATAGACGAAGAGGAATAATTTTAGGAATGGATGAAATACCATCAGGAAAAGAGGTTTCATCAGAAGTTCCGCTAGCTGAAATGTTTGGTTATGCAACTGATTTACGTTCAGCGACTCAGGGTAGAGCAACCTTTACTATGGAATTTTTAAAGTATGGTGAAGTTCCAAGTAATATTGCTGAAGAAATAAAAGCATCTTAAGAATTTTTTGCTGTCATTTTTTGTTGACAGTATGCTTTAAAGGGGCTTAGAATACGCCACATTTTGCGAAAATAGCATAATGTAGTTATAAAACATAATAGGTAAAAAATGGAAAATCAATCTATAAGAATTAGATTAAAAGCGTTTGATTATAGGCTAATAGATGCATCGGCTAAATTAATAGTTGAAACTGTCAAAAAGACAGGTGCAGTTGTAAAAGGCCCAATTCCTTTACCTATTAAAAAAGAGAGAACAACAGTATTAATATCTCCGCATAAAGATAAAGATGCTAGAGATCAGTATGAGATTGTTACTTATAAAAGATTAATGGATATTGTTGAGCCTACTGATAAAACAGTTGATGCTCTAATGAAACTTGACCTTTCATCAGGGGTCGATGTTCAAATAAGCATAGGACAACAATAACCAAGTTTAACGCAATTGCGGCCATAGAGGGTAAAGCCCCGTAAATAGGAGAGAACATTGAGCATAGGCTTAATAGGAACAAAATCTGGAATGTCCCGACTTTTCACCGAAGAAGGACAATCTATTCCAGTAACTGCAATATCAATTGCAGGTAACTTTATTTCTGATATAAAAACTTCTGACAGAGATGGGTATGAAGCTTTAGTTATATCAAAAATTAAAAAATCTAATAACAGAAACAAATCTCAAGTTGAATACTTTAAGAAAAGAGATATTCAGCCTGGTATTCTTGCTGAATTTAAAACTAAAGATATTAACGATCACCAAATTGGCTCACACCTAACTGCTGATATGTTTGAAATCGGTCAATATGTTGATGTAACTGGAACATCTAAGGGTAAAGGTTATGCGGGTGTTATAAAAAGGCACAATTTTAAAATGCAAGATGCTACACATGGTAACTCTCTTGCTCACAGAGCTCATGGATCAATTGGTCAATGCCAAACTCCAGGAAGAGTCTGGAAAGGAAAAAAAATGTCAGGCCATATGGGTAATGTTCAAAAAACCATTCAGAGTCTTGAAATAGTTGAGCTTGATAAAGAAAACAACCTAATTTTTGTAAAAGGATCTATTCCTGGATTTAATGGATCAACTGTAAAAATTAAACCATCTATTAAAAAATCATGAAAATAAATTTACTATCAACTGAAAATAGCAAAGGTATTGATATACCTGAGTCAGTATTTGGTAAAGATTTTAATGAATCTTTAATCCATCAAGTGGTTGTAAGCTACTTAGCTGGTGCAAGACAGGGCTCTGCAAAGCAAAAAAATAGATCAGAAGTAAGGGGTGGCGGTAAGAAGCCTTACAGACAGAAAGGTACTGGTAGAGCAAGGGCTGGTACTATTAGAAGTCCATTATGGAGAGGTGGAGGAGTAACTTTTGCTTCACGCCCAAGAGATTTTTCTAAAAAAGTTAATAAAAAAATGTATAGAGCAGCTATACGCTCTATTTTTTCAGAATTGTTAAGACAAGATAGGCTTGTTGCAATAGAAAAGCCTGTTTTAGAAAAACCAAAAACTAAAGAAATCGCAAAACTATTAAAAGAGTTTTCATTAAGTAAAGTTTTAATAATTACAGATGAGTTAGATATAAATCTATATCTATCTGCAAGAAACATACCTAATGTTGATGTAATAACTGTTCAAGAAATAAATCCAGTTGTTTTAATCAAAGCCAATAAAGTTGCTGTTACTGAAGATGCTCTAAAATTAATTGAGGAGAGAATTAATGCATAAAGAAAA
>Ga0129343_1239703_pt1 | contig 15664 bp, 26 predicted proteins | sample CPBNA1_5_FD_109915 | JGI IMG/M metagenome (GOLD analysis project Ga0129343, IMG submission 109915) | Freshwater to marine salinity gradient microbial communities from Chesapeake Bay, USA - CPBay_Sum_15_0.2_RNA1 (Metagenome Metatranscriptome) | ecosystem: Environmental > Aquatic > Marine >...
ATTAAACATAAAGCCTAGCGCATGAAACCTTCGTAATTGCGCATGACCAATTGAGCTTCCAATTGTCGCATAGTATCAATGACAACACCAACAACGATGATGATACCCGAACCGGAAATCACCAGACCCGCATTGATAATGGAGCCAGTGGTTGTCGCTTCTAATGGGAAGATGATACGGTTTACGAAATCCACGATACCCGGAATAATCGCAATGATACCGAGGAAAACAGCACCTACCAGCGTAATCCGACGGGTCACAGTTTTGATGTAATCATCAGTCCGTTTACCGGGGCGAATACCCGGAATAAACCCACCGTTACGTTGGAGCGTTTCTGCAAGGTTTTGATTACCCACCATCACTTCAGCATAGAAGAAGGTAAAACCAACTGTCATCAAGAAGAAGGTACCCCAGTAGAGTAGACCTTGTTGGTTACCGAATGTCGTCTGAATGGTATTACCGACAGGTCCCGGAGGGAACAAACTGGCAATAATAGCAGGGAAGGTGATGATTGATTGTGCAAAGATCAAAGGAATCATACCTACAGGATTCACACGAAGTGGAATAAAGCTGTCCTGCTGTGCAAATTGACGATTACCGCGAACGCGCCGTCCATATTGAACAGGAATTCGTCGAACCCCTTCTTGAATAACCACAACCGCAACCACACTCAACACGGTAATCACAACAAACAAGACCAGATTATATATGCTACGGTCAGGTTGTTGTGTCAACAATTGAATCAGGTTTTGGGGGGCTGTTGCAACGATACCAGCGAAGATGATAATGGAAATACCATTACCAATACCCTGCTCAGTAATTAACTCACCGAGCCAGATAGCAAACATCGTACCCGCTGTCATGGTTGCCAATACAGAAATCGTCAGTAGAATATTGGTGCCAAAGCCAGGGATAATCTCAAAGACTTGCCCTGTCTGGCTACCTGCTAGGTTGAAAATACTAATCTGTCCCAGTGCCTGCAAAATCGCCATCGGGATCGAGACAAAGTAGGTATACCGCTGGATTTTTTCCTGTCCACCGGGTTCCCGCTGCATTTGTTCCAGTGCAGGCACAATCGGCACCAGCAACTGGAAGATAATGGATGCGGTAATGTATGGATATACACCATTCGCAATCACACTAAAGTTTGCAACAGCCCCACCGGACAGCAGGTTCAGCACTTGAATCAAGTTACCCGCACTGCTGTTCCCCTCAAAAACTGAGCGAAGCGCAACCGGATCAACACCGACAACGGGGACATGTGCCGCAAACTGATAAACGATCAGGATAAACCCCGTAAAAAGCAATTTATTACGCACATCAGGCAATCGCCATGCGTTTCTCAAAGCTTGAATCATAGAACGCATTCCTCTTATAAATATTGTTGGTTTGTGGTGTCATCATTGAATCATGATGATCGAGACATTGTGCAAAGAACTATAACGCAATCCACCACAATTTGGTATACGCAAGAAGTATACTCTACGTTACAAACAACAGGGACGTAAAGTCACTCTACGTCCCCGTCAATTATCTTTGTATTACATCACTACGTGTCTCGCCCCAATACGAAGCTTGAACGGCCCCGTTATAGAGGAGCTTACTCGTTATCTCCATAGAGACGTTCATAATCAACGCGACGTAGCTTCTTGACGGTAGCCAATGCACCGGTTACTTTCAGGTCATGTTGATTCACACTGCCACCTGCTTTTTCGATTTTTTCTGCGGCACTCTTCGTAAATTTGTTGGCGTGAACTTCCAACTTCTTGGATAATTCACCGCGTCCCAGAACTTTCAAAGGAGCACCCGCATCACGAATCAAACCAGCTTCGACCAATGAATCACCATTGACGACTGCACCGTCTTCAAAGCGTTGTTCCAACATATCAACATTCACTTCTTGATAAGTGATGCCAAAGATATTGGTGAACCCGCGTTTGAATGGTAGACGGCGGACAAGTGGCAACTGACCACCTTCAAAGTAAGGACCTTTACCACCACCGCTACGCGCACCCTGACCTTTTGTACCACGACCGGCAGTTTTACCTTTACCTGCCGCGATACCGCGACCAACGCGGGTACGCTTGCGTTTTGACCCTTCATCGGGTTTCAAATCATGTAACTTCATTATTCTTCGACCTCTTCAACTTCTACCAGGTGGCTGACCTTATTGATCATACCCCGTACTTGAGGTGCGTCACCAATCAACACACTACGTCCCATACGACGTAAACCCAGTGACTTGACGGTATCTTTTTGTTTCTTATTATAGCCAATTGGGCTTTTTACGAGTGTAATTTTTAAGAGCTTACCGCTACTCATGTGATTCGCCCTTTCCTACACGTCGTTCCCAAACGGGAGCAACTTCATGGACTTCTTTACCACGCATCTGCGCCAATTCTTCCGTACTGCGTAGTTGTTTGAGTGCGTCAAGTGTCGCCATAGTCACGTTCAGCAAATTCGCGCTGCCTTGACTCTTGGTTAAAATATTGCGGACACCGACCACTTCCAGTACAGCACGGACACCGCCACCTGCGATAACACCCGTACCGGGTGCGGCAGGTTTAAGCAGGACGCGTGCGCCACCATATCGACCTGTTACTGTGTAGGGGATGGTGGAGCCAGCAAGTGCAACTGATTCAATATTCCGGCGTGCACGTTCAGCAGCTTTACGAATACTATCTGGTACTGCACGTGCTTTACCAATCCCAATGCCGATGTTGCCTTTGTTGTCGCCGACGACTACCACTGTACGAAATGCAAAGCGGCGACCACCTTTAATAACTTTCGCAACACGACGAATGTCGACTACACGTTCATCTAACTCTTCGCGCTCTTCCTGCTTTCTGCGCGGTTCCCGTCGTCTACTTTCTGTCATTTCTCAACTCCACGCCTAAAAATTCTAATCCGGCTTCGCGTGCGCCTTCTGCAAGGGCAGCGACACGACCGGTATACTTAAATCCACCCCGGTCAAATACAACCGTTGTGATACCCGCATCTTTAGCACGTTTACCAAGTTCTTGTCCGACGATTTTTGCCGCTTCAACTTTTGTTTTATCAACTAGTTGAGCAGACACATCTTTATCAATCGTAGAGCAGGATACTATTGTACGTCCATCAACATCATCAATTACCTGTACAAAGATGTTTTTGTTACTGCGGAAGACATTCAACCGCGGACGTGCTTCTGTACCTGAAATATGTTTGCGAACTCGACGTTGCCGACGCTTACGGGCTAAACGTTTTTTACGTCCATCTAAATCAGCCATTTCGTCAACCTCTATTTCTTACCAGCTTTACCAGCTTTACGACGAACGCGTTCATCAGCGTACCGAACACCTTTGCCCTTGTAGGGTTCTGGGGGTCGCCATTCACGGATATTCGCCGCAACCTGACCGACTACTTGTTTATCAATACCATCCACATGAATGACCGTACCACGCGAGTCGCTAGGGACTTCGAAAGTGATATCTGCTGGTGGTTCCATCACCACTTCATGGGAGTGTCCCAAGCGCAATTGGAGGTTATTACCTTGCAAGGATGCCTGATAACCGACACCTTCAATACGCAGGGTCTTACGAAAACCTTCTGAAACACCCGTAACCATATTCGAGAGTAGAGCACGGGTCAGACCATGTAGCGCTTTATGATGGCGCAAGTCAGTTGGGCGTTCAATAATAACATTCCCATCTTCAACTTTAATGGTCATATCTGGGTTAAAGGTTTCTGATAGTTCACCCTTAGGGCCTTTTACCGTCACGGTATTATTGTCGATCTTAACTTCCACTTTTGCAGGAAGTGTGACGGGTTGTTTACCGATACGTGACATGGTGTTTTTCTCCTACCAGATATAGCACAGGACTTCGCCACCGACACCGTTACGACGTGCTTGTTGAGCAGTCATCACGCCACTGGGGGTTGTCACAATCGCGATACCTGTACCACTTAACACAATAGGCAATTCGCTACGTTTGCGATAGACACGGCGACCGGGTTTACTGACCCGCTGCAACTGTGTAATCACGGGGCGACGTTCGCGACGTGAGCCAAAGTACTTGAGACTGATGTGAATCATCGGGATCGGACTTTCATCACTAACCGAATAATCCTCAATGTAGCCCTCTTCTTTTAAAATACGGGCAATCTCAATCTTGATTTTAGATTTAGGCACAACTACTTCTTGCTTCCGTGCTGTTAGCGCATTACGAATGCGTGTCAGCATGTCCGCAATTGGATCGTTTGTCACATTGGACACCGCAAAAGCCTCCTACCAGCTTGATTTCACAACGCCGGGAATTTCGCCGTTCAATGCCATTTCGCGGAAGCAAATCCGGCATAGACCAAAGCGACGGATGTAGGCACGTGGACGACCACAGACCTTACAACGATTACGGACACGTACTTGATACTTGCGCCGTTCTTCCCGATATTGCATACATTTCTTAGCCATACAATTTCCCTTAATTCTCTTGGAAAGGCATACCGAGCAGTTGTAACAACCGGCGGCCTTCCTCGTCCGTTTCAGCAGACGTTACAATCGTGATTTCCATCCCACGAACTTTGTCAATTTTGTCAAAGTCGATTTCTGGAAAAACAAGTTGTTCACGCAGACCAATCGTATAATTACCACGACCATCTAATTTAGCCGGCACCCCGCGGAAGTCGCGAATACGTGGCAACGCAATGTTGACGAGGCGATCATAAAGTGCCCACATCTTTTCTTTGCGTAGTGTAACTTTCACACCGATAGCACGTCCTTCGCGCAACTTATAGGTCGCAATACTTTTGCGTGCGCGGGTCAATACAGGTTGTTGTCCGGTAATGATACGCAGGTCTTCCACAGCACCATCAAGGGACTTGGGTTCGTCAACTGCTTCCCCCACGCCAATGTTGATGGTAATTTTCTTCAAAGCAGGAATCTCCATCGGATTCGCATACTTGAACTCTGCTGCCAACGCTGGAACAACTTCTTCCAGATAGCGGGTGTACATGCGATTTTCCATAATTCACCTCGCTCCTTATTTACTCGATATTGCTATCGCAATTTTTGCAATAGCGCGTCTTGATTCCATCACCCGTTGTACGATACCCGACACGCGTTTTTTCGTCGCATTTGGAACATACAACCATCACATTGGATAGATGAAGCGGTGCCTCAAATTCAACAATCTGTGCTGGAATCTGTTGCCCACCCGGTGCCGGACGAGCTTTCTGGTGACGTTTCATGATATTGATACCATTGATAATCACGCGGTTTTCTTTCGGGAATACGCTGACAACTTCGCCCCGTAACCCTTTGTCTTTACCCGCAATCACTTCAACGGTATCGCCTTGTTTTACACGTTGCATGTTTACTTCCCTCGCCTATAGCGTTTCCGGCGCGAGTGACACGATTTTCATAAAGCCCTTATCGCGCAATTCACGCGCAACAGGACCAAAGACACGTGTACCCCGTGGATTCTCAAGGTCATCTGCCAGAATGACAGCGGCATTATCATCAAACCGAATGGTCGAGCCATCCGAGCGACGGTATTCTTTATGGGTACGGACGATTACAGCGCGTACCACTTGTCCTTTTTTGATGTTGCCACCCGCTGCAGCCGATTTAACCGACCCAACAACGATGTCACCGACATGACCATATTTTACTTTCGAGCCACCGAGAACACGAATAACAAGAATCTCTTGTGCGCCACTATTATCAGCAATTTTCAAACGGGATTCTGTCTGAATCATCGTTGACTCTCCTTATGAATCCAGTACACCCGGTTGTTCAAGAATCTCTTCAACTGCCCAGCGTTTACGTTTGCTGAGTGGGCGACTTTCCACAATGCGGACAAGAGCCCCTACGGGCGCACCCATCTCATCATGTGCCATCACTTTTTTAGTTGATGAAACAACCTTCTTATAAATCGGATGCATTTTACGGTTTTCAATTGCGACGACGACTGTTTTTTGCATCTTGTCGCTCACAACTGTCCCCACTAAACGTTTACGATTATTAGCCATTTTACGATCCTTCCTCACCGGACAGCAATTGGGCTGCCAGTTCCCGTTCACGAAGAACGGTCTTAAGACGTGCAACATCGCGGCGCGCCTTACGGAATAAAGTCGTATCCTGCAATTCGCCAGTTTCTTTCTGGACGCGGTAGGTATACATTTCAACCTTCAAGTCCTCGATTGCATCAAGGATTGCTTCAGTTGCCATATCACGAATTTCGCTGATATACATTAGTTTACCTCCCGACCAGAGATTGGATCAAACCGTTTGACGAACTTGGTCTTGATAGGGAGTTTGTGTGCTGCCAGACGCAACGCTTCGCGTGCATCTTCTTCAGGAACACCACTCATCTCAAACAAGATACGTCCGGGTTTAACAACACAGACCCATTTTTCAACGGAACCCTTACCTTTACCCATACGAGTTTCAGCGGGTTTCTGGGTAACTGGCTTATCCGGAAAGATACGAATCCAAACTTTACCACGACGGCGGATATAGCGAACCATTGCACGACGGCAAGCCTCGATTTGACGGCTTGTAATCCATGCAGGTTCAACCGCTTGCAAACCATAATCTCCGAACTGTACAACAGCCCCACGATTAGCTTTACCGCGCATCCGTCCGCGCATCATTTTACGATACTTAGTACGTTTTGGCATTAACATACGGATTGCTCCTTCAAAGTAGAGGACTAGTTGCGGGCAGGTGCACCGTCTTGTGCTTGACGGTTGTTACCAGCAGTCTGCTTTTCTTCGGGCAGAATGTCCCCTTTATAAATCCAAACCTTAACCCCGATTTGACCAAAGGTTGTCAGAGCTTCCGCGAATCCATAATCAATATTCGCACGTAATGTATTACGTGGAACACGTCCATCAAACATCCATTCACGACGAGCCATATCTGACCCACCCAAACGTCCGCTGACTTCGATACGGATACCACCGGCTCCCTGACGCATAGCTTGCATGATCGCACGTTTCATCGCACGGCTATGTCCAATACGGCGGACAAGCTGAGATGCAACGTTTTCAGCGACCAGGGTAGAATCCAGGTCAGGTTTCTCGATTTCGTTGACTTCTACTTTTACCTTCTTACCCGTCATATCCTGTAAGGTCTGGCGCAATTCCTTGACGCTTTCGCCCTTACGACCAATGATCAGACCCGGGCGCACAGTATTAATTGTGATGATAACCAGATTGGGATGACGTTCAATCTCAATGCTGGATACACCCGCGCGGGCTGTTTCTTTTTTGATGTATTCACGTACTTTACGGTCTTCCATCAGTAATTCGACGTAACGATCACCCTCTGCATACCAGCGAGCATCCCAATCACGAATCACTTTCAGACGAAAACCTTTGGGATTTACCTTACGACCCATTCAATTCTTCCTCTCGCTCTGCCAAAATCACCCACAGATGAGACGTACGTTTCAGACGCGGTTTATACCGCCCACGAGCGCCTGCTTTAAAGCGCTTGAGGGTTGGACCGTCACCCGCATAAATCTGTGATATATACATATCATTGGGGTTCAGGTCAAAGTTATTAACCGCATTTGCGAGTGCTGATGCCACGGTCTTACCAACAAATTCAGACCCTTTTTGTGGCATATATTGCAACACAATCAACGCTTCTTCCGCACTCATACCACGAACTTGATCGCAGACGAGACGGAGCTTCTGTGGTGAGATAGGCAGATGTTTTGTAATGGCACGAACTTCCATTTGACTATCCTCTACCGTTTCGTATCTACGTCGTGACCCTTAAACGTGCGGGTCGGTGCGAATTCACCGAGTTTATGACCAACCATATTTTCAGTAATATAAATTGGTACATGACGGCGACCATCATGGATGGCAATCGTATGTCCCACCATTTGGGGGAAGATTGTACTTGCACGACTCCATGTACGGATGACGACTTTCTTATTCTGTTCGTTCAGCTTCTCGACTTTCGCCAGTAGCTTCGGGCTAATATAATAGCCTTTTTTCAATGAACGTGACATGCTATATACTCCTACCGACTAACGACGTTTACCACGACGGCGAACGATAAAACGGCTTGTACGTTTGTTGCGGCGTGTCCGAACACCCAGAGCTTTTTTACCCCATGGGGTCTTAGGTGCCGCCATACCGATACCAGTCTTACCTTCACCACCACCATGCGGGTGGCTTGCCGGATCCATCGCAGTACCACGAACAGAAGGTCTCCAACCGAGCCAACGACGACGACCCGCTTTACCGAGTTTGACGTTAGCATGTTCAGCATTACCGACCTGACCGATGGTTGCACTACAAGTTTCCAGTACCATACGCATTTCGCCACTAGGCAAACGTAAGGTAACGTACTTGCCTTCCGACGCAAGAATCTGCGCGGATGTCCCTGCGGACCGTGCGAGTTGTCCACCTTTGCCAGGGCGCAATTCCACATTATGTACGACAGTACCAAGTGGAATATCTTTTAACATACGGCTATTGCCCGGACGTAGCGTACTCATTTCGCCATTTCCGACCACATCACCTACTGTCAGCCCCATGGGTGCGATAATGTACCGTTTTTCTCCGTCTTCGTATTGCAGTAAAGCAATACGAGCAGAGCGGTTGGGGTCGTATTCGATCGCAATCACTTCAGCACGGCAATCTTGCTTATCGCGCTTGAAGTCAATAATACGATAGCGGCGTTTGTTACCACCCCCCCGATGACGTACGGTAATACGTCCGAGGTTATTCCGACCACCTTTTTTACGCAACGCTTCAGTCAGCGCGCGCTCAGGTTTCTTCTTCGTGATTTCTTCGAAGGTATACCCGGTCATGTCACGGCGACCAGCCGAGGTGGGTTTATAAACTTTAATAGGCATCGTTTATGCTCCCCTAGACATTGAACAACTCAATGCTTACACCATCAGCAACTGTGACAACCGCTTTTTTCCATTGGCGGGAGCGGATATACCATCTCCGACCACGGCGACCACGCTTTGCTGGCATAACCATTGTGTTCACTTTTACGACTTGACCTTCTAATTCGAAGATTTCTTCGACCGCTTCCCTGATTTGGATTTTGTTTGCATTCGGTGCGACTTCAAAAACATATTTATTTTGATCGTCAACGAGTGCTGTTGATTTTTCCGTAATCACCGGGCGGCGTATTACATCATAAAGATGAAGTTCTGCCATCTTTACCCCTCCTTGCCCCAAATACTTTTAATAACTTCAAGTGTATCGAGTGGCATGATGACCTTGTCATATTTTAACAAGTCGCGCACGTTCAAGTAGTTAACGATGATCGCGTGTGCATTGGCGAGGTTACTCACACTTTTACGCACTGCTTTCTGATCAGTCGTCACAAGAAGAAGCGCGGATTGGTCACCGACCAATGATTGCAACACTTGACGAATCTCTTTTGTTTTCGGGGTATCCATTTCCAGTTTATCGATAACCACCAATTGGTCATCGCGCACGAGCGTACTCAATGCGGAGCGAATTGCACCACGACGCATCTTCTTGGGCATATCAGTCGAGTAATCACGGGGTTTTGGACCGTGTGCGCGACCACCACCGACGAATATCGGCGCACTTTGCGCACCGTGACGAGCACGACCTGTACCCTTTTGACGATACCACTTAGCACCTGTCATCCGAATTTGCCCGCGTGTCAGCGTACTATGTGTACCCTGACGCGCGTTCGCCATCTGACGGACAAATGCCTGATGCATCAAACCAACATTGATTTTCGCTTCAAAAATGTCTGCCGGCAATTCGACTTTGGATACTTCGTTGCCGGACGTATTCACAACTGTGAACTCCATAGCGAAAACTCCTATCTCACCTTATCTACCGACCAACTACAATTGCTTGGTCGAGGGCTTAATCATTACGATACTGCCCTTTGCACCAGGGATCGAACCCTTGACAGCAAGCAGATTCTTTTCTGCGTCCACAACCACTAATTGCAGGTTCTGAACCGTTACACGATCATTGCCCATACGTCCCGCCATCCGTTGCCCTTTGAGGGTACGTCCGGGGGTAGCACACATCCCGATCGAACCGGGAGAACGCATACGATCCGATTGACCGTGCGTTTTTGGACCACGTGCAAAGCCATGACGTTTAATCGTACCAGAGTGTCCACGACCTTTACTGACACCAATCACGTCAACTAAATCGCCCTTTTCAAATACATCTACTTTTATTTCTTGTCCCTCTTCGACGGCGACTTCCGCACTATTGGGCACGCGGAATTCACGTAAGTGTCGAAGGGCAGGCAAATCTGCTTTTTGCAGGTGCCCGAGTTGACCTTTGGTCAAATTTTTGGGCTTGGTTTCGCCATAGCCCAGTTGAACAGCTACATAGCCATCACGATCAGCTGACCGAATTTGTGTAATATAGCATGGTCCAGCCTGTATAACCGTTACTGGGATAACTGTCCCTTGTTCATCAAAAACTTGGGTCATGCCCACTTTTTTGCCAATCATGCCCTTCATGATTTAGCCTCCACTAGGGTGTATTAAAGACACATTGCACATGTGTACAACCCTTATAATGTATCTCACACGTCCTCACGGACGGGTCATTAACTGTCGATGAATCCGTTAGATCTTGATTTCGATATCAACGCCCGCCGGAAGATTGAGGCGCATTAGCGTATCAATCGTTTTACTGTCTGGATCGAGTACATCGATCAGACGCTTATGTGTACGCACTTCGAAGTGTTCCTGCGAGTCCTTATCAATGAATGGAGAACGGCGAACGGTGAAGCGTTCAATGCGGGTGGGTAACGGCACCGGGCCGACCACGCGCGAACCTGTACGTTCGGCAGTTTCTACAATTCGCTGTGCTGACTGGTCAAGTACCCGATGATCATATGCTTTCAATCGGATACGTATCTTGTTCTTAGCCATTCCGTAACCTTTGTCTCACTACGTGCCTTAGAGCAACTTAGATAGATAAGCCGGGCATTTTTACCCGGCTTTTGTTGCTCGACAGCTTATGACAAAATTACTCGAGAATTTCGGTGATACGACCAGCACCGACGGTCAAACCACCTTCGCGGATAGCGAAGGAGGAACCCTTTTCGAGAGCAACTGGTGTAATCAACTCAACATCGAGGTTAACGTTATCGCCGGGCATCACCATTTCAACGCCTTCAGGCAGGGTGATGGTACCGGTCACGTCCATTGTGCGAATGTAGAATTGAGGACGGTAGCCACTGAAGAATGCTTTGTGACGACCACCTTCATCTTTACGCAGAACGTAAACTTCACATTTGAATTTCTTGTGTGGGGTAATGGAACCGACTTTAGCGATTACCATACCACGTTGGACATCATCGCGACCAACACCACGTAACAGGATACCAGCGTTATCGCCAGCCTGTGCGGAATCGAGTTCTTTATTGAACATTTCGATACCGGTTACGGTTGTTTTGACGATTTCATCACGTAGACCCACAATGTCAACTTCCTGACCTTTGGTCAGTGTACCACGTGCAACACTACCGGTTACAACGGTACCACGACCTTTGATCGAGAAGACATCTTCAACAGCCATCATGAATGGTTTGTCGACGTCACGTTCTGGTGTTGGGATCCATTCATCCACTGCATCCATCAGTTCAAGGATAGGTGCATATTCGGGTGCGCCTGGATCTTCACTCTCACATTCGGTTGCAGCCAGTGCAGAACCTTTAATGATTGGTGTATCTGCGTCGAAGTCATAGCTTTCGAGCAGTTCACCCAATTCCATTTCAACAAGTTCGATCAATTCAGGATCATCCATCTGATCGGTTTTGTTGAGGAATACAACCATTGCAGGTACTTCCACTTGTTTTGCAAGCAAAACGTGCTCGCGGGTTTGTGGCATAGGACCATCAGGTGCACTCACAACGAGAATCGCACCGTCCATCTGAGCCGCACCGGTGATCATGTTCTTGATATAGTCACGGTGACCCGGGCAGTCTACGTGAGCATAGTGGCGGTTATTAGTTTCATATTCAACGTGACGAATATTGATAGTAATACCGCGTTGACGTTCTTCTGGAGCGTTGTCGATATCTTCATAGTTTTGTTTCTTTGCTTGACCGCGAAGACCCAAAACTTTTGTGATAGCCGCTGTCAAAGTGGTTTTACCATGATCAACGTGACCAATGGTTCCGATATTAACATGCGGTTTGCTACGCTCGAATTTACCTTTTGCCATGTGACAATCCCTCTTGTAAACTAGGCGATTTTAATGTTAACAAATAACGAACGATTTTATAGACCAGTAGAATACTAGTCTTCTACTTATCGCGCCCCTGATTTTACCTCTTCGGCAATACTATCGGGTGCGATTGTATACTGATCAAATTCCATACTGAAGTTACCACGACCTTGAGTGTTATTACGCAGGTCATTTGCATACCCGAACATTTCACCCAGAGGCACTTGTGCTTTAATGACCGAGATACCTTCACTATGTGGTTCCATACCCTGAATCGTACCACGACGGGATGAAATATCCCCTACAACAGCACCGGTATAATCATCAGGGACAACAACTTCAACTTTCATAGATGGTTCCAGAATAACGGGCGAACCCTTCTGAATCCCTTCCTTCAAACACATTGAGCCAGCAATCGTAAACGCAATTTCGCTGGAGTCAACTTCATGGAATGCACCATCAACCAATGATGCCTTCAAGCCAACAACGGGATAACCAGCAATTACGCCACCTTGCATAGCCTGTGCGATACCCTTGCGAACAGCAGGGATATATTCACGTGGGACAGACCCACCGCGAATCGCATCAACCCAGAGCAATTCATTATCGAGTTGATCTTTTTCGTCTTCAGGGACTGGTTCGAATTTGACGACGCAACGCGCATACTGACCCGAACCACCTGTCTGACGTTTGAAGGTTGTATCAATTTGAACTTCACGGGTGATTGTTTCACGATAAGCCACACGTGGGCGACCAACCGTTGCTTGTACACCATATTCGCGCATCAAGCGATCAACCAGAACTTCAAGGTGAAGTTCACCCATACCTTTGATTTTAGTCTGACCGAGTTGGTCATCCACTTCAACCTGGAAGGTAGGATCTTCTTCTGCCAATTTACGCAGACCAACACCCATTTTATCCTGATCTGCTTTGGTATTTGGCTCGATTGCAACTTCCACCACAGGTTCAGGGAATTTAATATTTTCCAATAGAATTGGATCATTGGGTGCGCTGAGTGTATCACCGGTGAAGGTGTCCTTCATACCGATAACCGCAGCAATATCCCCTGCATGTACTTCTTTCACTTCTTCACGGCGGTCAGCAAACATACGAACAATACGTCCAATACGTTCACGGTTACCGTTTGCAGTGTTAATAACCTGTGTTCCAGCGCGCAACACGCCAGAGTAAACGCGGGTGAAAGCAAGGCGACCATATTGATCGGTTACAATCTTGAAGACCAATGCTGACATCGGTTCATCATCATCCGCATTACGGAACAATTCTTCACCTGTACTAGGATGTTCACCTTTTACAGGAGGAATATCCAACGGAGAGGGTAACAGAGCAACAACCATATCGAGCAAGGCTTGAACACCTTTGTTCTTCAAAGCAGAACCACACATAATCGGGTGTAATTCACCAGCGATGGTTCCTGCGCGAAGTGCTGCCATGATTTCTTCGTCGGTAATTTCTTCTTCTTCAAGGTATTTCATGGTCAGATATTCATCGCTTTCAACGATCTTTTCGATCATATCAGCGCGACGGGTTTCTGCCATTTCACGATGGCTTTCGGGAATCGGATGACGTTGAATGTCCGTACCTTCATCATTCCCATAGGTAATCAGTTCCATCTTCAGCAAGTCAATGATGCCGCCAAAGTCTTCACCACTACCATAAGGAATTTGAATAACAACAGGATTTGCGCCGAGGCGATCAACCATCATGTTGACACAACGGTCAAAGTTTGCACCGGTACGATCCATCTTGTTTACAAAGCACATACGCGGCACGTTGTATTCGGAAGCTTGCCGCCAGACTGTTTCAGATTGCGGTTCAACACCAGCAACACTGTCAAAAATAGCAACACCACCATCCAATACACGTAAACTGCGTTGTACTTCAGCAGTAAAGTCAACGTGACCTGGGGTATCGATGATATTAATCTGGTGACCATCCCAACTGGCAGTAACAGCAGCAGATGTAATGGTAATACCGCGTTCACGTTCTTGTTCCATGTAATCTGTAGTAGCTGAACCTTCGTGGGTTTCACCAATTTTGTGAACCATACCCGTGTAATACAATACACGTTCAGTCACTGTCGTCTTACCAGCATCAATATGAGCAATGATACCGATATTACGTACTTTGTTGAGGTTAAAGCCTTGTTCTTTCTTTGCCATATCCTATCCACTTCCCGACATACACTTCGGGATATATTTGATATTTGAACTAACGGAAGTGTGCAAAAGCGCGGTTGGCTTCTGCCATACGATGTGTTTCGTCTTTCTTTCTGACCGAGTTACCCTGACCGTTATAAGCGTCAAGGAGTTCGTTAGTCAACTTATCAGCCATACTCCGACCACCGCGTTGACGTGCAAATTGAATCAACCAACGCATTGCCAGAGCTACACCACGTTCCTGTGTTACATCAATCGGAACTTGATAAGTTGAACCACCAACACGCTTTGGTTTTACTTCCACAGCGGGTGCAACATTACGGATTGCGGTTTCAAATACTTCAACCGGATCATTCTTTGTACGTTCACCAATGTTTTCAAGGGCTTCATACATGATATTGGTAGCGGTACTTTTCTTGCCACCATACATCATCCGATTAATAAACATTGCAATATGCAAATTGTTATACTTCACATCTTTATCGGGGATGCGTTTTGCTGGACGATTTCTTCTTGGCATCGTTTACTCCCTAGCTCTTCTTGGTACCATATTTACTACGACCTTGTTCACGACCTTTAACACCGTTGGTGTCTAATGTACCGCGAACGATATGGTAACGAACACCTGGCAAGTCTTTTACACGGCCACCACGTACAAGCACAACACTGTGTTCCTGTAAGTTATGACCTTCACCGCCGATGTACGCCGTGACTTCGATACCATTTGTAAGACGAACACGTGCAACCTTACGCAAAGCAGAGTTCGGTTTCTTTGGTGTCATCGTCTTAACCTGCGTACAAACACCACGCTTCTGTGGAGCACCCTTACTCTGGCGCGAACGCCGTTGGGTGTATGCATTCAGCGTATATTGTAATGCAGGAGCTTTGGTTTTCTTCTTCTTAGATTTGCGCCCTTTACGCACCAACTGGTTAATTGTTGGCATATGCTACTCCATGACTAACTACTTTAAATAACTCGCCAATTTTCAGACAAGCAAAAAGGCGTACAACTAGAACGCCTGCTTTTTACTTCACTCATGACGAGTCACTCTGCTGTGCAAAGCACTTTCGTCATATTAGCTCAATTCAGACAAAGAGCCTCTCAATATAAGAGGTTATGTTCTGTACGTGCGGTTTAAAATAATAGCAGTCCCCTCAAGCTCTGTCAAGGGACTGACACAACAAGTTTAGAGTAATTCAACAGATGATCCCACGTACCACTTCGTACAATGTATACAAAGATCAAGTGACGGGACGCATCTCTACCTTCATTTTCTCTAATGCCC
>Ga0129343_1252673_pt1 | contig 14730 bp, 24 predicted proteins | sample CPBNA1_5_FD_109915 | JGI IMG/M metagenome (GOLD analysis project Ga0129343, IMG submission 109915) | Freshwater to marine salinity gradient microbial communities from Chesapeake Bay, USA - CPBay_Sum_15_0.2_RNA1 (Metagenome Metatranscriptome) | ecosystem: Environmental > Aquatic > Marine >...
AGGAATACAGGACGCCCTATAAAAGAATCATCGAAGTCAACTTCGAATGACTGTGAGGTATGAAAAATCACATACTGGCACCAATGCCCTGAACTCCGCTTCTGCCTTTCACTTTTCCTGATTTGACAAGACCATCATAGCGCCTCATCAATAAATAACTATCAATTTGCTGCATGGTGTCAAGTACGACTGCCACCAGGATTAAAAGAGAGGTCCCACCAAAAAACATAGCAAATGGCTGGCTGACTCCAAATCCTGCAATGATAGCGGGCAAAATTGCTATAAATCCTAGAAAGATAGATCCCGGGAGTGTAATCCGTGTCGTAACAGCATCAATAAAATCAGCTGTTGGACTACCAGGCTTGATACCAGGAATGAAAGCATTCTGGCGTTTCAGGTACTCCGCGTACTGCTTCGGATTCACAACAAGGGCAGTATACACGTATGTGAATAGAACAACCATCACGAAATAGACCACGTTATACCCGGTTGAAAACGGATCTGACATAGTCCTCAGGATGGTATTCGAGGAGAGATCCGAGGCTGGACCTGCCAAAGCCTGTATGACAGTAGCAGGGAGAAACATCAATGCCTGAGCAAAGATTATCGGCATAACACCAGAGGCATTCACCTTGATAGGAATATAGTCACGTACACCGGAAACGGGCATGCTTGAATCACCTCGCCCAACCATGCGCTTCGCGAATTGAATTGGTATTCGGCGCACACCCATTACAATCATAACTGTTGCAGCCACCACGAAATACAAGGCGGCCATCTCGAGCACAAACAAAATCAGATTTTGTTGTGCCTGACTTTGAACTTCTGCAACGAATGCAACTGGGAGGGTAGCAATGATACCAACAGTAATCAGCAAGGAAACACCATTCCCTATTCCCCTGTCAGTAATGCGCTCACCAAGCCACATAGCGAAAACTGTTCCTGTTGCGAGGATAATAATGTTTGAGAACCAGAAAATTGCTGCCGGAATCGATGTATCAACGGCACCAAGACTTTTGATGTAGGTCAAATACCCTCCACCTTGAACAAGCGTAATCGCAACTGTAAGCAGTCGGGTAATTTGGTTCAGTTTTTTCCTGCCGGACTCACCTTCACGCTGCTGAAGTCTTTGGAAGTATGGTACTGCAAAACCCAAAAGCTGGATGATAATTGATGCCGTGATGTAAGGCATAATTCCGAGCGCAAATACAGCAGCCTGATTAAAAGCCCCTCCTGTAAACACATTGATGAGCCCAAGCAAATCACTTGGGCTTGAATCAGCCGTTTGCCGCTCAAGAACCTCAGGTATGACACCCGGCAGAGTGACGAAGGAACCAAACCTATACACAGCAAGCATTCCCATCGTAAACAGGATGCGTTGTCTGAGTTCAGTAATCTTCCAAATATTCTTCAGTGTCGTTATGAACTTCTTCATCTCCGCAGCGAATTAGACAATTGTGAGACTACCACCTGCTGCTTCGAGCGCCTGTTTGGCAGAGGCAGATGCAGCATTAGCTTCAACATTCAGCGCTTTACCGACCTCTCCGTCGCCAAGCACTTTCATCAAATCATTCCTTCGAATGAACCTATGCTCGCGCATGAATTCAAGTGTGATTGAAGTAACCTGATGTTTTTCTGAAATCTCTTCCAGGCGAGCAAGATTGAAAGGGGAATAAGCCACCCTGTTCCGGTTCTTAAACCCGCGTTTTGGCAGCCTCATTTGCAGTGGCATCTGGCCACCCTCAAAATTACGCTTCTGCTTTGATCCAGAACGCGATTTAGCACCCTTGTGCCCACGCGCGCTCGTACCCCCTTTTCCGGATCCTTGTCCTCTTCCTCGTCTCGTATTACTCTTGACCGCTCCTTTTGCCGGCCTGATGGTATGCAGTTCCATGACAGTTTCGTTATACAGGGGCCAGAAAGGCCATGATGAATTTATTCACTTACCTCTTCGATCTTCAAAAGGTGGGCTACTTGCTCCAGCATCCCAACTATCTGTGGCGAGGCATGGTGCACCACAGTTTGATGCATTTTGCGAATGCCTAGTGCCTTCAACGTATTTTTTTGACGTGCAGGCCTATCGATCGAACTTTTTACTTGAGTTATTTTCAGTTTCATCGCAAATGTATTTTGCAAAGGTTACCCTTCAAAGAGTTTTTCCATTGAGATCCGGCGTTGCCTCGCCACTTTCATTGGATCTCTGAGTTTTTCAAGAGCATCGATGGTCGCTGTGACCACATTATGGTGGTTTGATGATCCGTGAGATTTCGCAAGTACATTGTGGACGCCAGCGCTCTCGAGCACAGCACGCATCGCACCACCAGCAATGACACCAGTACCATCAGATGCCGGCTTGATCAGAACCCGTCCAGCGCCAAATTTCCCCTTTTGCTCATGAGGGATGGTCCCTTTGTGCAAGGGCACTTGTATCAAATTTTTCTTTGCATCATCAACAGCCTTCGCGATGGCTTCGGAAACATCACGAGCTTTGCCGAGCCCATGTCCGACGGTCCCGTTTCCATCTCCAACAACTACGATTGCTGCGAAGCTAAATGTCCGACCACCCTTTGTAACTTTCGCGACGCGATTGAGTGTGACCAGTTTGTCCTTCAGTTCGGTCTCTGCCGGTTTGACCCGTGCGGGCGTTTTCTTTGCCATTCCTAATATTCTTGTAAGTTCAACTCAGCTTTAAATATGCAATCCCGCCTCACGAGCTCCTTCCGCAAGTTCTTTTACTCGCCCGTGGTAAAGATACCCTCCACGATCAAACACAACGTTTGAGACATTCGCCTTTTGTGCTCGCTCACCAATCAATTTACCAACCTGACGGGCTTGTTCCTTCTTCGTAAGAGAGCGGTCAACACCCTCATCCAAAGACGAGGCCGCTGCCAAAGTTATCCCTTCGTGGTCATCGACGACCTGACAATAAATTGACTTATTACTCCGGAAAACAGTCAGACGAGGTCTTTCGGGACTCCCCTTAATCTTCCTGCGCACCCTTGAGTGCACCTTTTTCCTTCTGAGACGCTTATCGAATTTCATGATGCCTTCAATTTGCCGGACGTTTCCAACGCCTGGCGTGAAAATTTATTTACTTGCAGACTTACCAGCCTTCCGGCGAATTTGCTCTCCCAGAAAACGCACACCTTTCCCTTTATATGGCTCTGGCTTGCGGAATGCGCGAATTTTAGCGGCAATCTGACCTATCAATTGTTTGTCAATACTTTCAAGTTTCACCACAGGGTTTTTCCCTTTTTCGGTAATGGTTTCAACCTTCACTTCAGACGGCACTACAAAATAAATCGGGTGCGAGTATCCTAAAGTCAGCTCAAGCATCTGCCCTGTATTCGCAGCTCTGTAACCGACACCAACCAACTCTAGCTGCTTGACGTACCCCTCTGACACACCGACAACCATATTATTAATCAATGAGCGATACAACCCATGCATTGACTTATGACGCTTTTGCTCGGTAGGCCGCTCTACTGACACTATCCCATCATCCACAGATACAGAAAGGTCAGGATCGACCCGCTGAGTCAACTGACCCTTTGGCCCCTTCACAGTGACCACATTACTCTTGGCGTCTACGCTCACATCAACACCTTTGGGGAGTGCAATCGGAGCTTTTCCTATTCGTGACATGATTCGAGTGTTTTGAAAATTAATAGACGTAGCAGACCAATTCGCCACCAACATTCTTTTGGCGTGCCTCTTTATCAGTCATTACTCCCCTTGAGGTTGAGACAATCATAATCCCCAACCCGTTGATTATCCTCGGAATATCGGTCGCTTTCGCATACTTCCGAAGACCTGGCTTTGAAAACCTTGCCATCTTCCGTATAACTGGCTGACGAGTTTGTGGATCGTACTTCAGTGCTATCCGGATGACGGGGCTATTCCCTTTTCCGCCTTCTTCTTCGAACTTGTACTTCAGAATATATCCTTGATCGTACAAAATCTCGGTAATGGCTTTCTTCATCTTTGACGAAGGGATTGCCACAACTTTGTGACCTGCCATTTGAGCATTCCGAATGCGGGTCAGGTAGTCACCAATTGAATCTGTTGCTGCCATAGGAGTAGAATATTTGACGGATGCGTAGCTATTGAACGCCCCGGCCATTGCTTATCTAAAATTACCAGCTGGATTTCCTCACTCCAGGAATCTTTCCCTGAAGAGCCATTTCTCTGAACTTAACTCTGCACAATCCGAACTTGCGCATATATCCCTTTGGACGCCCAGTCAATTGGCACCTGTTGTGCTGCCTTACCGGAGACGCATTCCGCGGGAGTTTATCAAGCTCGTCCCAGCGACCTTCTTCCCTGAGCTTCTCACGAAGCTCAGCGTACTTAGCCACCATCCGGGCTCTTTTGTGTTCACGTGCAATGAGTGATTTCCTTGCCATAACAAAATAAATAAATTGTCTTCGTTAATTCTCTCTATTGATAAACGGCATACCAAGACCCTTCAGAAGAGCAAGTGCTTCAGCATCTGTCTGAGCAGTTGTCACAAATGTGATGTCCATGCCGGTTATCCTATTAATCTTATCGAGATCTATCTCAGGAAAAATAATCTGCTCAGTAACACCAAGCGAGTAATTACCCCTTCCGTCAAAACTCTTGTCACTGATGCCTCTGAAGTCTCTCACCCTGGGCAACGCCACAGTAATCAATCGCTCAAGAAATTCATACATACGCGAATCTCTCAAAGTCACCTTGGCTCCAATTGGCATACCTTCACGGAGCTTGAAATTGGAGATCGAGTTACGCGCTTTCGTCATCACCGCTTTCTGCCCAGTGATCATTGTAAGTTCATCGACAGCAATGTCAACCAACTTCTTGTCGGCAGTTGCCTGACCAACACCCTGATTCAGGGCAATTTTAACAAGACGAGGCACCTGCATAATCGACTTATACTGAAATTGCTCCATCAACTTTGGAACAACCTCTTCGCGGTACACTTGCTTGAAATATGGCTTGTAGTTCATTACTTAATAATTTCCCCGGATGTTTTGGAATATCTGACAAGCTTCCCATCAGCACCTTCCATCCTCCCAACACGGGTAGGATCGCCGGACTTCGGGTCAATCAGCATCAAATTCGAAATATGGATGGGTGCCGTGATTTCCTGTATCCCACCTGGATTATTGTCTGTTGGCCGAACAGCCTTCTTCCGGATGTTCACACCATCAACGACTGCACGGTTTTTTGCTGGGATGACCTCCAGCACTTCCCCTTCCGTACCTTTATAATCACCTGAAATGACAAGGACCTTATCGCCCTTCTTCACCTTCAGTTTGTGAGTTGCCCGTTTGGGATATTTTTTCTGGCTCATAATTCAGACATCTATTCAGTCAGCAATAGCAATTTAGAGAACCTCTGGGGCCAAAGAAACAATACGCATGTAGTCGCGTTCACGCAACTCCCTGGCTACCGGCCCGAAAATACGCGTTCCCCTGGGTTCTCCTGCCGCATTCAGCAAAACAACTGCGTTATCATCAAAGCGGATGTAGGAACCATCCTTCCGACGTATTTCCTTGCGTGTGCGCACCACGACAGCTTTTGATACCGTCCCTTTTTTAACTCCCCCCGGGGAGGCTTCCTTTACAGAGACAACAATCTCGTCACCGACGGAGGCGTAACGTCGTTTGGAGCCACCCAACACCCTGATACAGAGCACCTCCTTGGCACCGCTGTTATCAGCCACTCTGAGTCGTGATTCTTGCTGGATCATTGCGTAATGAATTTATAACTTAAGGATGAAAGAAGAAAACCCGAATGCTACTACTCTGGAAGATTACTTGGCTTTCTCAACAATTTCGACAACCCTCCACCGCTTATTTTTACTTAAAGGACGGGTTTCCATAATTCGAACAGTATCACCTATTCCACACTCGTTCTTTTCGTCGTGAACCATAAACTTCTTCGTCTTCTTCACGAACTTCCCATAAATAGGGTGGCGGAGGCGTCTCTCGACAGCAACGGTAATTGACTTCTCCATTTTATCACTCACGACGATTCCCACACGCTGCTTGCGGAGGTTTCTTTGAGTGGTTTTGAGTTCTTCTGACATGATAGTAGGCTGTCTAGTTCAGATCAATGAAATTATTTCCCCTGGCGCTGCCGACGGCGACGCTTTCTGGTTTTCGAACGCTGAGAAAGATCCTCAGGAGTCGCATCTGCCAATTCACGCCGACGCAACTCTGTTTTCATTCTCGCAATGTCCCGCCGTACTTCCCGGATGGTCATCGGATCATCCAGTCCTTTCACAGCATGATCAAAGCGAAGCTTGCGATACTGAGCTTCTGTTTCGGTAAGCTCACCAACCAGATCGTCAGTTGCGAACTCTTGAAGCTCTATAAATTTCTTGGTTGCCATAGTGCTTGATTTAAAGCGATTCAAGCAGAAGCTCTAAGTCGCTAAAAAGCTTTATTAAGTTAGTGTATTCGCTTAATTGCCTCCGTAATCCGGACGAACCACGAATTTTGTCTTTACAGGAAGTTTCTGCGCCGCAAGTCGTAAAGCCTCACGGGCCGTTTCTAACGGTACACCATCTAGCTCAAACATAATGGTACCAGCTTTCACCTGGGCAACATAATGAGAAAGAGCACCTTTTCCCTTACCCATTCGAACCTCCTGAGGCTTAGCAGTAATGGGCTTATCTGGAAAAATTCTGATCCAAACACTTCCTTCCCTTTTCATGTAGCGAGTCATCGCGATACGTGCTGCCTCAATTTGGCGATTCGTAATCCGTCCCATGTCCTGAGACTTCAACCCGAATGACCCAAAGGACACAGTGTACCCGCGGCCTGCGAATCCTTTGATTCGGCCTTTTTGCTGCTTGCGGTATTTCGTGCGTTTCGGCTGTAACATAGTCTTAAAATTATGCTGGCTCCTTTATGAGGACACCTTTCGCGAAAAGTTTGGCAAAGGTATGACTTTTTTTCTGAAAAGCCACAGGTAAAGAGGATTATTAGTCATTCCGACCCCGTCCTCTTCCGCGTCCACGACCTCCGCCATCACGGCGTGCTCCATCGCGGCGTTCTCCTGACCGTCCGCCGGAGCCTTTGCGCTTTGTATCCACTCCTACATGGGGTGAGAGATCGCGCTTTCCAAGTACTTCACCACGGCAAATCCACACCTTGACACCGATTTTCCCGTAGATGGTTTGCGCCTCTGTCAATTGATAATCAATATCAGCTCTGAGCGTATGCAGGGGGGTCCGCCCCTCCTTGAACTCCTCCTCACGAGCCATATCCGCTCCATTCAGTCGTCCCGCAATGCGCACCTTGATGCCCTCAGCACCAGCTCGCATTGTCGCTTGTACGGCCATCTTAATAGCGCGACGGAAATTCATACGCGCCTCAAGCTGCTTGGCAATAGTCTCACCAACAATACTTGCATCTAATTCTGGCTGTCGGATTTCAACGATATTCAGTTGAACTTCCTTACCGGTCAGCTTCTTCAACTCTTCCCGGATGCGGTCAACTTCCTGACCACCCTTTCCGATGATGATCCCAGGACGAGAGGTGTGGATGGTCACGGTAATTCTCTTGAGCGTCCGCTCAATGATCATCCTCGCGATGCCGCCTTTTTGTACCCGTGCAATAAGGTATTTGCGGATGTTTTCATCCTCAACAACATTCGCAGCGAAGTTTTTCCCACCGTACCAGTTGGATTCCCATCCTTTGATGATGCCAAGGCGATTGCCTATCGGATTTGTTTTCTGACCCATAAAGCGAGTATAAATATTGAGTAGATTATTCTTCTTCGTCGTACAGTTGGTTATCGTCTACCTCAGACTCCAGAGGAATCCTGTTTTCGATAATAAGTGTGACATGGTTGGACCGCTTGCGAATCCGATGAGCACGCCCCTGAGGTGCTGGCCGGAAACGCTTTAACATGCCGGCTTCATCTACAAAGGCTGTTTTCACAAACAAGTCATAATCGTCGGCATTGACAACACCGTCGTTTTTGTGCTCCCAATTTGCGATGGCTGAAAGCAGCAATTTTTCTAGCCAAGTGGCTGCTTCTTTCTTCGTATACCGAAGAATATCGAGCGAGTCCATGACATTGCGCCCGCGGATGTTATCGACTACCAGTCTCATTTTCCTGGCAGACATCGGGCAATTTCTCAATTTAGCAACAGCTTCCATGATAGATTCTTTGCCAGATTCAAATCCTAAGCAAACTTGTGCCAAGATTTAAATCGGATGAATTTATTTATCGATTACCGGAGTGACCTTTGTATGTTCGTGTTGGTGCAAACTCACCGAGCTTATGACCAACCATATTTTCTGTGACGTACACAGGCACGAATGTTTTTCCGTTATGCACAGCAATTGTCAAGCCAACCATATCCGGAATAATCATTGATGCCCGTGACCAGGTCTTAATAACCCCTTTCTTTTTAGACATCTGAGCCTGCTCCACTTTATCAAGAAGCTTGTGGAAAACATAGGGGCCTTTTTTAACCGAACGTGCCATATCGAATGTAATTTACCTTTTTGCAACCCACACTTTTGAACATGGTGAGGGTATGTAGCCAGGTGTTATTTATTTTTCTTTGACGATTTCCTTTTGGAGATAATCAGCTTATCTGAGTGCTTATTTGGTTTGCGTGTCTTTTCACCCTTCGCCATTTGCCCATTTCTTGAACGAGGATGTCCTCCTGAAGCACGACCTTCACCACCGCCCATCGGGTGATCAACAGGGTTCATTGCAACCCCTCTAGTCCGAGGGCGAATGCCTCTCCATCTTTTCCGGCCGGCTTTCCCAAGCACCTCAAGATTGTGATCCGGGTTTGACGTAGAACCAATTGTGGCTTTACATGTCAGTAAGACACGGCGCACCTCACCGGAGGGCAACTTGATGGCAGCATATTTTCCTTCCCGGGCTTGAAGCAATCCTGAGGTGCCTGCTGCACGTGCCATTGCAGCCCCAGAACCTGGTGCCAGCTCGATGGCATGAATAACCGAACCAAGTGGGATGTCCTTTAAGAACAACGCATTCCCGGTTTCAGGAGGTGCCGTATGGCCAGAGAGAACAGTCGAACCGACCATGAGACCTTGAGGCGCCAGAATATATCGCTTCTCGCCATCTTCGTACTCCAACAGAGCTATCCATGCAGTCCTGTTTGGATCGTATTCTATGGTCTTGACGACAGCGGCCATACCGTCTTTGTCCCTGCGGAAATCAATAATCCGATAACGGCGCTTGTGCCCTCCACCACGATGGCGGCTGGTACGTCTACCCTGGTTATTTCGACCACCAGTCTTTTTGATTGGCTCGAGCAAACTCTTTTCCGGCTTATCCGTGGTAATCTCGGAAAACATATTACCCAATCTGAATCGGGTTCCCGGAGTAACTGGTCTGTATTTCTTAATTGGCATTTCTTGAAATTTTGCACCTATCGCAACGTGTGGGGAGTGTTTCGCTCAAATGCCTTGCCCACCGATGCACAGGTCAATTCGTGTTCAATTAAATGTCGCCGTAAAAATCAATGTGTTCACCGGGCGCAAGGCGGACAAACGCCTTCTTAAAAGAAGGCTTCCGACCTTGAATAAAACCTGAGCGAGTCCCACGTGATTTCGCCTTCCCAGGTACAACTACAGTGTTCACACTTGCCACTGCCACATTGTACATTTGCTCTACGGCTTCCTTTATCTCGAGTTTATTTGCCCGTTTATCTACCACGAAGGTATACTGATTCATCTCCTCTGAGAGCAGATTCGCTTTTTCAGAAATAACGGGTTTTACGAGAATACTTTTCTTCGTCATGATAAAGACGATTTAATGAGTTACGCGAATGCTTTGATCGCATCCAAGGCATCTTCTGAAATAATCAGTGTCCCTGCGTTCATGATGTCATAAGTGTTCAAATCAGTAGCCACGCATACCTTAGCCTTGGGAATATTCCGACTTGAGAGCAGAATGTTTTTCTTTTGCTCAGCCAGAAGCAACAGAGATTTCCCATTCTCAACACCTAATTTCCCAAGAACCTCTGCGTAGTTTTTCGTCTTCGGCTCTTCGAAATTGAAAGACTCAACGACCACGACCCGCTCTTGACTCATCAGTGATGAGAGCGCTGACTTCCGGGCCAGTCGTTTCACTTTTTTGTTCAAGCGAACCTCGTAGTTCCGGGGCCTCGGACCAAAAACCCTACCACCCCCACGGAAGAGTGGGTTTTTAATGTCTCCGAAACGAGCAGTACCCGTTCCCTTTTGACGCTTCAGCTTTTTCGTGGAGCCTTTTATTTCATTGCGCTCCTTTGCTTTGTGTGTACCTTGGCGCTGATGCGCGAGATACTGTTTAACCGCGAGGTAGACCACATGCTCGTTCGGCTCTACGCCAAACAATGCTTCGGGCAGGTCAGCCTGACGACCAGTTTTTTCTCCTTGAATATTCAGGATGTCGACTTTCATCTCCATTTACTTTTCGATGATGACAAAAGACCCTTTGTGACCGGGCACAGCCCCTTTCACAAGCAGGAGGTTTTGCTCCGGGAATACTTTCACAACGCGAAGATTTTTGGTCTTCACACGCTTTCCGCCGGTACGACCCGCCATTCGCATTCCCTTAAATACTTTTGCAGGATAAGATGCCGCACCAATTGATCCAGGTGCCCGCTGTCTGTTGTGCTGACCGTGTGTCGCATCATTCACACCAGCGAAACCGTGTCGCTTCACAACCCCCTGGAATCCCTTTCCCTTGGTAGTTCCGATAGCGCTGACCAATTCACCTTCAACGAACACTTCGTCGACGGTAACGACATCACCGAGATTCTTTTCAAGAAGGTCGAAATCCCGAAATTCCACAAGCTTACGCTTAGGACCGGTCTTCGCCTTGTCAAAGTGGCCAGACATTGCCTGGGTCACTTTTCCTGATTTAGCGGCTCCATACCCCAACTGGAGGGAATTGTAACCGTCAGAATCTTCAGTCTTGATCTGGGTGACAACACAAGGACCGACTTCAAGAACAGTACAGGCTACGTACTTTCCCGTTCCGTCGAACACGCTGGTCATTCCCACTTTTTTGCCAATTAACCCGTTCACGTCGAATTAATTTTATGGATGAATGTGGTACCCAAAAGAAGGTCAGATAAACTCCAACAAGGGGCAACACATAAATAAGTGTTTACTCAGAGACGAACTTGTAGAAAACCATCCAGAAACCTGTCAGGCTTAATTCCCTCTACAAATACGCCCTTCATACCAAAAGGTTATGAAGAGAAAATCACGTCAGTTTCACCTGAATATCTACACCACTCGGGAGCTCAAGGTTGGACAGGGCGTCCACCGTTTTGGGCGTGGGAGTATAGATTTCTATCAGGCGCTTGTGCGTGCGCAATTCAAACTGCTCCCGAGATTTCTTGTTGACGTGCGGAGACCGCAGTACAGTAAAGATTTCCTTCTCGGTGGGCAGCGGAATCGGACCAGTCACAACCGCACCGCTATTGCGGACAGTCTTGACGATCTTCTCCGTCGATTTGTCGACCAGGCTGTGGTCGTACGACCGGAGTTTGATTCGAATTTTCTGATTCATAACCACTGTGAGGTATAAAAATTTATGAAAAGAGCAGAAAAGTATCCACCCTGTATCTTGTATCCATTAAGCCTTCACGGCTCCTTTTGACTTTTCAATAATTGCCTCAGCTACGTTCTTTGGAGCTGGGGAGTAATGGCTGAACTCCATCGTCGAAGAAGCACGGCCTGAGGTGATGGTCCGAAGCTGGGTCACATAACCGAACATTTCGGAAAGCGGCACCTCAGCTTGAATAGAAACAGCCCCACCTGCACGACCCTCTTGGCCTTTTGGCATTCCTCGGCGGCGGTTTAAATCACCAATTACCGGTCCCACATACTCTTCCGGTGTCACAACCTCGAGTTTCATAATCGGCTCAAGCAAAACAGGATTTGTACGGCTGGCAGCAGCACGGAATCCTTCTTTCGCACACAATTCAAAAGCAATCGGCTTGGAGTCAACCGCGTGCATGGAGCCGTCAAAAACTCTGACTTTCATACTATCGATTCCATATCCAGCGAGAATACCATTCTCCATCATGGCGAGGAATCCCTCTCTGATTGGCTTCTGATAGTTTTTATCGATGGCACCACCCACAATGCCCCACTCAAACTGGAGCTTATCCTTTCCGCTTTTGAACTCATCGCTTTCCAGGAATTCTGAATCAGCAGGACCAAGTTCGAATTGCATATCTGCGAAAAGACCAGAACCACCAGTTTGCTTTTTCAGACGCTCTCTGTGTTCAACAGAATTTGTAAGCGCTTCTTTGTAGTTCACTTGAGGAGCACCCTGATTGCATTCAACCTTGAATTCCCTTCTGAGACGGTCAACAATAATCTCAAGATGCAATTCTCCCATTCCAGAAATGATGGTCTGATTCGTATCCTCATCATACCGAACACGGAACGTCGGATCTTCTTCTGCGAGCTTTGCCAGACCGTTGGCAAGTTTGTCGAGGTCTTTCTGAGACTTTGGCTCAACCGCAACCCCAATCACTGGATCAGGGAAGGTAATACTCTCTAGCGCAATCGGATTATCCAGATCACAAATGGTATCACCTGTACGTAAATCTTTGAATCCGACAGCTGCGGCAATATCACCAGCCTCTACCCGATCAATTGGGTTTTGCTTATTCGAATGCATCTGATAGAGTCTGGAAATACGCTCCTTTTTTCCTGAACGTGTATTCAAGACATACGATCCAGCATCTAATGCTCCTGAGTAGACCCTCATGAAAGCGAGGCGACCCACAAAGGGATCTGTCGCGATTTTAAATGCGAGCGCTGCAAACGGTTCCGAGACATCAGGACGACGCTTTTCAACTTCCTCTGTATCCGGATTTGTTCCTTCGATGGCTTCAACATCTACCGGAGATGGCAAGAAAGCACACACAGCATCCAAAACAGCCTGTACACCCTTGTTTTTGAATGAAGATCCACACATCATCGGAATGATCTTCAAATCGATGACAGCCAAACGGATGGCATTGCGCATTTCTTCAACAGTAATTGAGTCAGGATCTTCGAAGAACTTCTCCATCAATCCTTCATCATATTCGGCAATGGCCTCGAGCAACTTCTCGCGGTATTCCATAACCGTATCCTGAAGGTCCTCTGGAATTGGCACAACTTCGTATGACATCCCCATGTCGTGCTCATTCCAGATTCTGGCTTCATTTGAAATCAAATCAACGACACCTCGAAATGACTCTTCTTCTCCAATAGGAACTTGAAGAGGAACCGCATTTGCACCTAGTTTTTCTTTTACGTCCGCAACAACAGCAAAGAAATTGGCGCCGGAGCGGTCCATTTTATTCACGAATCCAAGGCGAGGAACCTTATAGCGGTTTGCCTGACGCCAGACGGTTTCTGATTGAGGCTCTACACCACTTACTGCACAAAACAGGGCAACCACCCCATCCAGAACCCTGAGAGAGCGCTCGACCTCCACAGTAAAGTCGACGTGACCCGGCGTATCAATGATATTGACGGCGTACTCGTCGTCTTTCCAATTCCATGAAGTCTTGGTCGCGGCGGAAGTAATGGTAATACCCCTTTCTTGCTCCTGCTCCATCCAGTCCATGGTGGCAGCACCATCATGAACCTCACCGATCTTGTGACTGATCCCGGTATAGTAAAGAATACGCTCAGTGGTTGTCGTTTTTCCCGCATCAATGTGAGCAGCGATACCGATGTTGCGCGTATACTTAAGGTCTTTTTGTGCCATGATGGTTTAGGTCGTTGGAAATATTTTGAAAAAAGGTTGTGTAGTGAGTGTGTTCTTAACTGTCAGATTCTAAAGTGAGCAAAAGCCCGGTTAGATTCAGCCATTCTATGGGTATCTTCTTTCCTTTTTACAGCCGCTCCTTCACCTTTGCTCGCTGCAATGATTTCTGCTGAGAGCTTCTCAGCAAAACCCTTACCGCTCCGTTGCCGCGCGAAATTAATAAGCCACTTCATGCCAATTGACATCTTTCTTTTGGCGCGGATTTCAGTAGGAATCTGAAATGTCGCTCCACCAATCCGACGACTGCGCACCTCGACTTGAGGCATGACATTATTCAAAGCCTTTTTGAACGTCTCGTGCTCCTCTTCGCCGGTCTTCTCCTTTACAATGTCCATCGCATCGTAAAAAACACTGAGCGCTGTACTTTTCTTACCCTGAAGCATCAGGTTATTGACAAACTGGGTGACGATTTGATCACCATATCTTGGGTCGGGGGCAATAAGCCGCACCTTTGGCTTTCTCTTTCTCATGATCTCATTTATTTGGGCCGCTTGGTCCCGTATTTTGACCTTGATTTTTTACGATCATTCACACCGGCTGTATCGAGAGCACCACGAACAATGGTATACCGAACACCCGGAAGATCTTTCACACGACCTCCACGAACAAGTACTATAGAGTGCTCCTGGAGGTTGTGACCTTCACCCGGGATATAGCAAATAACCTCAAGTCCGTTCGTAAGCCTGACCTTTGCAACCTTCCGGAGAGCCGAATTCGGCTTCTTCGGGGTTGTCGTGTAGACACGCGTACACACTCCCCGCTTCTGCGGACAGCTGTCGAGCGCACGCGACTTGCTTTTTTGCTCAATTTTGAGACGCCCTTTCCGGACGAGCTGGTTAATGGTAGGCATACCCTGTATTGTTAATTCTAACTTGCGAATGTATTCACCGCCCAACATCTGAGGCTTTCACGCCCAATGTC
>Ga0129343_1075125_pt1 | contig 13496 bp, 10 predicted proteins | sample CPBNA1_5_FD_109915 | JGI IMG/M metagenome (GOLD analysis project Ga0129343, IMG submission 109915) | Freshwater to marine salinity gradient microbial communities from Chesapeake Bay, USA - CPBay_Sum_15_0.2_RNA1 (Metagenome Metatranscriptome) | ecosystem: Environmental > Aquatic > Marine >...
AGACAACATCAAGATGGTAGTGGAGCTGATCTGCCCGATTGCGATGGATGATGGTTTGCGCTTTGCGATCCGCGAAGGTGGCCGCACTGTCGGCGCCGGCGTCGTCGCTAAAGTCATCGACTAAAAGAAGGGCTTGCTTGGGGCCTATTGGTCCCAGGCGAATAACTTGGGAGCGGTTTCGCTCCCTTGTCGTCTCCGAAGGAAAGAAACCGATTCGAAGGTTCGTACAATAGGCCAGTAGCTCAATTGGCAGAGCAGCGGTCTCCAAAACCGCAGGTTGGGGGTTCGATTCCCTCCTGGCCTGCCATCTACCCCGCTTGTAAGAGCGGGGATAGAGGCAACGAACAGTCTTGTCGGAAGCAGTTGCGGCAAAAAATTGATAGAAGCAGTGATCGCGAAAAGGGAAAGAGCTTGAACGCCAACGTAGAAAAAAATACAGGTGCCCTGGACTGGCTAAAATGGTTAGTCGTGGCCGCGCTTTTGGCCGGCGGAGTGTTCGCGAACTGGTATTACCAAGACGAGGCATTGCTGCTTCGCGTGATAGGCTTGCTGGTGACGGCTGCAGTGGCAGTGTTACTCGCTCTTCAGACGGAGCGAGGTCGTAATATTTGGTCGTTGCTGAAAGAGTCGAGGGCGGAAGTACGCCGTGTGGTTTGGCCGACCAATCAGGAAACGACACAGACAACCATGGTGGTTTTGCTGTTGGTTTTCGTTTTCGCACTTATTTTATGGGGACTAGACTCCCTGCTGGGCTGGGTCGTCAGCTCAATTATCGGGTAGTCCAAGATGTCGAAGAACTGGTATGTGGTGCACGCTTATTCCGGGTTCGAGAAGAACGTGGCCAGAGCATTGCAGGAGCGCGTCAATCTATCCAACCACCAAGAAAGCTTTGGTGAGATTTTGGTGCCCACGGAAGAAGTGGTCGAGATGCGTGGCGGTCAAAAGCGCCGCAGCGAGCGTAAGTTTTTCCCTGGCTATGTCTTGGTGGAAATGGAGCTGAATGACGATACCTGGCACTTGGTTAAAGAAACGCCCAGGGTCATGGGGTTCATAGGCGGTAAGGCGGATCAGCCTGCACCGCTCTCGCCACGAGAAGCCGCCGCGATTCTGGATCGTGTGGCTGCAGGTAGCGAAAAAGCGACACCGAAGACAGTGTTTGAACCTGGCGAGATCGTTCGGGTGATCGATGGACCGTTTAACGACTTTAACGGCGTGGTCGAAGAAGTGAACTACGAGAAGAGTCGCCTTCGTGTGGCGGTAACGATTTTTGGACGCTCAACTCCGGTTGAGCTTGATTTTGGTCAGGTCGAAAAAGGCTGAGTAAAAAGCGCGGGTGCTGCCAGAGCAGGCCTGAGATGGAAAAGAGACGTCCGCACGGTTTGCCGCCGCGTGGATTGATACATAACCCCGGGGAGTGAGCGAAGGGCAACCGGCTTCTCACGTTTGCACCCGCAAGGAGTAATACATGGCTAAGAAGGTAGATGCTTACATCAAGCTGCAGGTTGCGGCGGGTCAAGCGAATCCCAGTCCCCCTGTGGGCCCCGCCTTGGGTCAACACGGCGTTAATATCATGGATTTTTGTAAGGCGTTTAATGCCCAAACTCAGTCGGTTGAGCAGGGCCTGCCTATTCCCGTGGTTATTACGGTTTACGCAGACAGGTCATTTACGTTTGTCACCAAAACCCCGCCTGCCGCAGTTTTGTTGCGCAAAGCCGCGGGTATTGCCAAGGGCTCAGCCACGCCAAATACGGTGAAGGTAGCCAAGGTGAATCGTGAGCAACTTGAAGAAATAGCGAAGATGAAAATGCCAGATTTGACGGCAGCTGACATGGATGCCGCCGTTCGAACCATAGCAGGTACGGCGCGCGCATCCGGTATCGACGTGGAGGGTGTGTAAATGGCTAAGTTAAGCAAGCGCATGCGCGCAATCGCTGAAAAGATTGATGTGGACAAGGCTTATGACATCAACGAAGCGGTTGCCTTGTTGAATGATCTGGCTGGTACCAAATTCAAAGAGTCTTTTGATATTTCGGTCAATCTCGGCGTAGATCCTAGAAAATCAGACCAAGTGGTTCGTGGCGCGACCACATTGCCCCACGGCACTGGCAAAACTGTCCGTGTAGCCGTATTTGCTCAGGGTGAAAACGCTGAAAAAGCTCTGGCAGCTGGTGCAGATCTCGTTGGATTCGACGACCTGGGTGACAAAGTCAAGGCCGGTGAAATGGACTTCGATGTGGTTATCGCCACACCGGATGCTATGCGTATTGTTGGTCAGTTGGGCAAAGTGCTCGGTCCTAGAGGGCTAATGCCCAACCCGAAAACCGGGACGGTGACGCCGGATGTAGAGACTGCGGTCAAGAATGCGAAGGCAGGCCAAGTGCAGTTCCGCACAGACAAAGCGGGAATCATTCATGGCAGCGTCGGCCAAGTAGGGTTCGACCCGCTGCAGATTCGTGAAAACGTAGAGGCGTTGATGGCTGATTTGAAAAAAGCGAAGCCAGCCTCGGCAAAAGGGATCTATTTAAAGAAAGTGACGCTTTCCACGACCATGGGTCCAGGAGTGTCTATTGATCAAGCATCTTTGCAAACCGGCTAGAGGCTGGCTGCAGAGAGAAAAGAGATTTGGAGGTTGGGACTGGATTTTCCAAGTCCCGTGCCGTCAAAAACCGTAGGTGCCTAGTATAAAAGCGAAGCTTAATGTCCTACGCAGATGGTGAGTCGCTGTTAAAGCGAAAGAATGAGGGTTGGTGGTAGTGACCATTCTGATTTCGTCTCCGAGAGTTTAGTGAGAAGTTGCGACAGTAACCTTGAAACTAAAGCGAAAGAGACTCGCCGCTAACGAGTGCTGTTTAACGGCCCTCGATAACGTGACCGACCCGGTAAAACGAGGTCGGTTGAAAAGGAGAAGCATGTGGCGTTAAGACTTGAACAGAAACAAGAAATTGTTGCTGAGGTTAACGGTGCTGCTACATCTGCTTTGTCCGCTGTCTTGGCTGACTATCGTGGATTGACCGTCGCTGAAATGACCGAGCTTCGCGTGAAAGCGCGTGAGACCGGTGTGTATCTGCGAGTGGTAAGAAACACTTTGGTGAAGCGAGCTGTTGAAGGAACGGAATTTGAGTGTCTCAACGATGCTCTAGTCGGTCCTACTTTACTGGCGTTTTCGCAAGAAGACCCTGGTGCAGCAGCAAGACTGTTAAAAGATTACGCGAAAGATTTTGAGGAACTGGAAATCAAAGCGTTGTCCATTGGGGGAGCCCTGCTTGCCGCAGATCAAATTGATCGCGTGGCCAAGCTGCCCACCTTGGATGAAGCTCGTTCTCAATTGATGAGCGTAATGCAGGCACCGATCATCAAGCTGGCTCAAACCTTAAACGAGGTTCCCGGCAAGATGGTTCGAGTAGTGGCTGCGGTCAAAGATCAGAAAGAAGCAGAAGCGTAAATCAAAGAATCGCTTTAGATAATTAGGAGAAATGAAATGTCATTGTCAAAAGATGATGTATTGAATGCAATCGCAGAAATGAGCGTCATGGACGTTGTTGAGCTGATCGCAGACATGGAAGAGAAGTTCGGTGTTTCTGCAGCAGCAGCGGTAGCTGTGGCTGCACCCGCAGCCGGTGGCGGTGATGCTGCTGGTGGCGCTGAAGAGCAAACCGAGTTTGATGTAATGCTGGCCGCTGCCGGTGACAAGAAAGTGAATGTCATTAAGGCAGTACGAGCGATTACCGGTTTGGGCCTGAAAGAAGCCAAGGCCTTGGTAGACGATGCACCTTCAGCGATCAAGGAAGGCGTCACTAAGGACGAAGCGGACGATATTCAAAAGCAGCTTGAAGAAGCTGGTGCTACGGTCGAACTGAAGTAGGACAGCGACCGTTAGCCTTTTGAAAAGCGTTACATTAGTTAGCGCTACATAGCTGGACCGAGCTGCAAAAAAGCAGCTTGGTGCCAGCTTTTCGTGCTTGTCTGAAGAAAGCACGTTGGATTCGATGTTGACCACGTAGGAGATTCGCATGGCTTACAGCTTTACTGAAAGGAAGCGCATTCGGAAAGATTTCGGGAAATTGTCCGAAAAAATGGAACTGCCTTATTTACTGGCGATCCAAACTGACTCCTACAGCAAGTTTTTACAGGTGGGCACCAGCGCTGAAGACCGCGCGGAGTCGGGCCTGCATGCCGCATTCAAGTCGGTGTTCCCTATCGCCAGTTACTCTGGCAGCGCCGAGCTGGAGTACGTCGATTATAGGCTCGGCGAGCCCACTTTTGATGTGAAGGAGTGCGTATCCCGAAGCATTACCTACGCAGCGCCCCTGCGGGTGAAAGTGCGGCTGATCATTTACGACAAGGAATCTTCAAGTAAGAAGGTCAAGGACGTAAAAGAACAAGAAGTCTACATGGGCGAAATCCCGCTCATGACGGACAACGGCACCTTTGTCATCAACGGCACAGAGCGTGTTGTTGTATCTCAACTGCACAGATCGCCCGGTGTGTTTTTCGACCATGACAAGGGTAAAACCCATAGCTCAGGCAAGCTGCTTTATAACGCTCGCGTCATTCCTTACCGTGGTTCTTGGTTAGACTTTGAGTTTGACCCCAAGGACGCGGTATTTGTTCGTATTGACCGCCGCCGTAAGTTGCCTGCATCCATCATTTTGCGCGCCCTCGAGTACTCGAGCGAAGAAATTTTAGAGACCTTCTTCGATACAAATACCGTGTCGATTAAGGGCGAAGACGTTTCGATAGAACTCATTGCAGAGCGCCTGCGCGGTGAAGTGGCAAGTTTCGATATCGTTGGGCCTAACGGAAAGGCCATTGTTGAAACTGGCCGTCGTATTACTGCCCGTCACGTGCGCCTGCTTGAAGACAGCGGTATGAAAAAACTTGCGGTGCCGCGAGAGTATTTGCTCGAGCAAATCACAGCCAAAGACATCGTTGATGAGTCTACGGGCGAAGTTGCGATTCCTTGTAACTCCATAATTACCGAGGAAGTGCTGGAAAAACTGTTCGAACTGAAAGTAACCAGTTTTGAGACCATTTACACCAACGACCTAGATTGCGGTCCGTTCATATCGGACACCATGCGTGTCGATCCAAGCTCAAACAAGTTGGAAGCCTTGGTGGAAATCTATCGCATGATGCGTCCAGGTGAGCCGCCTACTAAGGAGTCAGCGGAAAACTTATTCAGCAATCTGTTCTTCTCCAGTGATCGATATGATCTATCCGGCGTGGGTCGGATGAAGTTCAACCGCCGTCTCGGCCGAGAAGAGATTGTTGGCGAGGGCACTCTGTCCAAAGAAGACATTGTCGATGTGTTGAAGACGTTGATCGACATTCGCAATGGTAAGGGCACCGTCGACGATATTGACCACTTGGGTAACCGGCGCATTCGCTCAGTGGGTGAAATGGCCGAAAACCAATTCCGTGTTGGGCTTATTCGAGTCGAGCGGGCGGTGAAAGAGCGTTTGAGTTTGGCAGAGTCAGAAGGCTTGATGCCCCAAGACATGATCAATGCCAAGCCGGTAGCCGCTGCAGTGAAAGAATTCTTTGGTTCGTCACAGCTGTCCCAGTTTATGGATCAAAATAACCCGTTGTCCGAGGTGACTCACAAGCGCCGAGTTTCTGCGCTAGGCCCGGGTGGTTTGACTCGGGAACGAGCGGGCTTTGAAGTTCGGGACGTGCACCCAACCCACTACGGGCGAGTGTGCCCAATTGAAACCCCTGAAGGTCCAAATATTGGTTTGATTAACAGTTTGGCAACCTATGCCCAAACGAACGAATATGGCTTCCTTGAGACGCCATATCATCGAGTGGTGAAAGGCGTAGTCACCAAAGAAGTTGAGTACCTATCGGCCATTGACGAAGCTCAATATGTGATCGCCCAAGCCAGTGCACCGCTGGATGCCAAAGGCCGTTTCGCGGAAGAGCTGATTGATGTGCGCCATCAAAACGAGTTCACGAAAACTGCCTCGGAAAACGTCGATTTCATGGACGTTTCTCCCAAGCAAGTGGTTTCTGTGGCGGCGTCGCTGATTCCGTTCTTAGAGCATGACGATGCGAACCGGGCCCTGATGGGCTCCAACATGCAGCGTCAGGCTGTGCCGACGCTTCGCGCTGAAAAGCCCTTGGTTGGCACTGGTATGGAGCGCAATGTTGCCCGAGATTCTGGGGTTTGCGTTATTGCCAAGCGTGGCGGCGTGATCGACAGCGTTGACGCGAGCCGAATCGTTGTGCGTGTTGCTGATGCAGAGATCGAAGCCGGGGATGCCGGTGTTGACATCTATACGTTGACGAAATTCACGCGTTCCAATCAGAACACCTGTATCAACCAGCGTCCACTGGTCAAACCCGGTGATGTGATCAGTGCACGGGATATTCTGGCTGACGGACCCTCCATTGACATGGGCGAGCTGGCTCTGGGTCAGAACATGCGCATCGCGTTTATGCCTTGGAATGGCTACAACTTCGAAGATTCCATCTTGGTTTCTGAGCGAGTTGTAAAAGAAGATCGTTTCACCAGCATCCATATCCAAGAGCTAACTTGTATTGCTCGGGACACCAAGCTAGGGCCAGAAGAAATCACCAGTGACATTCCCAATGTTGGTGAAGGCGCTTTGTCCAAACTGGATGAATCAGGCATCGTCTACATTGGCGCTGAGGTAAGTGCGGGTGACATTTTGGTGGGCAAAGTCACGCCGAAAGGCGAAACCCAGCTGACGCCTGAGGAAAAACTGCTTAGGGCGATTTTTGGTGAGAAAGCCTCCGATGTTAAGGACACATCCCAGCGCGTTCCCAGCAGCGTCAAAGGCACTGTTATCGATGTGCAGGTGTTTACCCGAGACGGCGTCGAGAAAGACGAGCGGGCTAAGGACATTGAGCAAGCGCAGATGACCAAGATCCGTAAGGACTTGGACGATGAAATGCGCATCATTGAGGCAGCTACCTTTGAACGGCTTGAGCGCGCCTTGGTAGGTGCCAAAGTGGCCAGTGCACCAGGCCTTGGCAAAGACAAAGTCATCGACGAAACCTATTTGAACGAGTTGGCCTCGGACGATTGGTTCCGCATTCGTATGAAAGACGACAAGCTGAACGAGCAGCTAGAGAAAGCTGAGGCGCACCTTCAGGAGCGCAAGGAAGGTCTAGACGCTATCTACGAAGACAAGCGCGGCAAAATAGAAACCGGTGACGACTTGGCTCCGGGCGTGCTGAAGATTGTGAAGGTTCACTTAGCCATCAAGCGGCGCATTCAGCCGGGGGACAAGATGGCTGGTCGCCATGGAAACAAGGGCGTCATTTCAGTAATCATGCCTGTCGAGGACATGCCGTTTGATGAAAACGGTGAGCCGGTGGACATCGTGCTGAACCCCTTGGGTGTGCCCTCACGTATGAACGTGGGACAGATCCTCGAAACTCACTTGGGTTGGGCGGCTCATGGCATCGGTCGGCGCATCAATACCATGTTGGAACAGCAGCAAAAAACCGCTGAAATCCGCAAGTTTTTGGATGAGGTATATAACCAGGTAGGCGGTGCGCCAGCAGATCTGAAGAGTTTAAATGACTCTCAGGTACTGGAGTTGGCGAAAAACCTGACCTCAGGCCTACCTTTCGCGACCCGTGCTTTTGACGGTGCTGCGGAATCCGAAATCAAGAAGATGCTGGAACTCGCCGAGCTGCCGGGCAATGGGCAAACCACGTTGTACGACGGACGCACGGGTGATGCCTTCGACCGCCCGGTGACCCTGGGTTACATGTACATGCTCAAACTCAACCATTTGGTTGACGACAAGATGCACGCGCGAAGCACAGGCTCCTATAGCTTGGTCACTCAGCAGCCGCTGGGAGGTAAGGCCCAGTTTGGTGGTCAGCGCTTCGGCGAGATGGAAGTTTGGGCACTGGAGGCCTACGGTGCGGCCTATACGCTACAGGAAATGTTGACGGTTAAATCCGACGACGTTAATGGCCGAACGAAGATGTACAAGAACATCGTAGATGGTGATTTCAAAATGGAGCCGGGCATGCCGGAGTCCTTCAATGTGTTGGTCAAGGAGATACGATCTCTGGGCATCAACATAGAGTTGGAAGCGGATTGAACGGATTCAAGCAGGGTTAAACCACTTGAATTGCTCCAACAGAATATAAGGAAACATCGTGAAAGACTTACTTAATTTGCTGAAATCCCAAAGCGACGTTGACGAATTCGACTCGCTGCGTATTGGGCTGTCTTCCCCAGAAATGATCCGCTCATGGTCCTTTGGTGAGGTTAAAAAGCCTGAAACCATCAACTACCGCACGTTCAAACCGGAGCGCGACGGCCTTTTCTGTGCACGGATTTTTGGCCCGGTAAAAGATTATGAGTGCCTGTGTGGAAAATATAAGCGCCTGAAACATCGCGGTGTGATTTGCGAAAAGTGTGGTGTTGAAGTCACGCTGACCAAGGTGCGTCGTGAGCGTATGGGTCACATCGAATTGGCTTGCCCCACGGCTCACATCTGGTTCTTGAAGTCGCTGCCCAGCCGCATTGGTTTGCTGCTGGACATGACCCTGCGTGATATCGAGCGCATTTTGTACTTTGAATCTTTTGTCGTAATTGACCCTGGCATGACCGACCTGGAAATTGGTCAGCTGCTGTCGGACGAGGAGTACTACCTCAAGATCGAAGAGTACGGCGACGAGTTTGATGCGCGTATGGGTGCAGAAGCAGTCCAACAACTGCTTCTCAACCTTGATATGAATCATGAAATCGAGGTGCTACGGGAGGAGATTCCTGCCACCAACTCCGAGACCAAGATCAAAAAATTCTCGAAGCGTCTTAAGCTGATGGAAGCCTTTGTTCGTTCTGGCAACAAGCCGGAATGGATGATTATGACCGTGCTCCCTGTCCTTCCGCCGGATTTGCGCCCATTGGTGCCCCTGGACGGCGGGCGGTTTGCAACCTCAGATCTCAACGATCTGTATCGACGGGTAATCAACCGAAACAACCGTCTGAAGCGGTTGTTGGATCTCGCGGCCCCAGACATCATCGTTCGCAACGAAAAACGCATGCTGCAAGAGTCCGTGGATGCGTTGCTGGACAACGGCCGTCGTGGCCGAGCGATAACTGGTTCTAACAAGCGCCCGCTCAAGTCCCTGGCAGACATGATCAAGGGTAAGCAAGGTCGTTTTCGACAGAACTTGCTGGGTAAGCGCGTAGACTATTCCGGTCGCTCGGTGATCGTTGTTGGCCCCACCTTGCGTCTGCATCAGTGTGGCCTGCCTAAGAAGATGGCCCTAGAGCTGTTCAAGCCGTTCATTTTCGGCCGCTTAGAAGATCGCCAGCTGGCGACCACGATCAAGGCCGCCAAGAAAATGGTGGAGCGTGAAACACCCGAAGTCTGGGATATCTTGGCGGATGTGATTCGCGAGCATCCAGTGATGTTAAACCGGGCACCAACGCTGCACCGTCTGGGTATTCAGGCTTTCGAGCCGGTGCTAATTGAAGGTAAGGCCATTCAGCTGCATCCATTGGTTTGTAGCGCCTATAACGCTGACTTTGACGGCGACCAAATGGCTGTCCACGTTCCTCTGACGCTGGAAGCTCAGCTGGAAAGTCGCGCACTGATGATGTCTACCAACAACATTCTGTCTCCGGCCAGTGGTGAACCCATCATCGTGCCGTCTCAGGATGTAATTTTGGGCATCTACTACATGACCCGAGAAAAGGTTAACGCCCGCGGCGAAGGCACAGTGTTTGCTAACGTGGATGAAGTGCATCGCGCCTATTACGCAAAGCAGGTAGACCTTCATGCGCGCGTGAAAGTTCGTATCGAAGATCAAGTGACCGGTGAAGACGGCGAAGCGAGCGTCAACAAGGTGATCCACGATACGACAGTGGGCAGAACCCTGCTCTATGCCATCGTACCCAAGGCGCTACCCTTTGCCATGGTTAACAAAACCATGGACAAGAAGAGTATCTCTAACCTGATCAACGACTGTTACCGACGATGCGGACTGAAAGATACGGTCATTTTCGCGGATCAGCTGATGTACGCAGGGTTTGCCCAATCGACGGCCTCAGGTGCCTCAATTGGCGTAGAGGATTTCGTTATCCCTGAGTCGAAGCAGCGCATTATTGCTGAAGCCGAAGCGGAAGTTGCTGAGATCGAATCACAGTACGCTTCTGGCTTGGTTACCCAGGGTGAGAAGTACAATAAGGTTGTCGATATCTGGTTGCGAGCCAATGATCTGGTTGCCCGATCAATGATGGACGGAATTTCCAGAGAAGAAGTCACCAACCGCGATGGCGAGATCGAAGAGCAAGAGTCCTTCAACAGCGTATACATGTACGCAGACTCCGGCGCTCGAGGCTCGCCAGCCCAGATCCGCCAGCTTGCTGGGATGCGTGGTTTGATGGCCCGACCAGACGGTAGCATCATCGAAAACGCGATCACCGCTAACTTCCGCGAAGGTTTGACGGTAAACGACTATTTTATCTCCACCCACGGTGCGCGTAAGGGCTTGGCGGATACCGCGCTCAAGACCGCGAACTCAGGCTATCTGACTCGTCGCTTGGTTGATGTAGCTCAAGACGTGGTAATTACCGACGAAGATTGCGGTACCAATGCCGGCTTGTTCACTACCGCGATCATTGAGGGCGGCGATATCGTAGAAGCCCTCGCCGATCGAGTGTTGGGGCGAACGGTTGCCGAAGACGTATACGCCGCTGATGGCAAAACACTGCTGGTCGAGCGGGGCACTCTGATTGACGAAGCCTGGGTAGAGAAGCTCGATGAGCTGGGCGTAGATGAGATGATTGTGCGTTCTGCGATCACCTGCGAAACCTCTCACGGCGTATGCCGCGCCTGTTATGGACGCGATTTGGCCAGAGGACATTTGGTCAATGTGGGCGAGGCAGTTGGTGTTATCGCGGCTCAGTCCATTGGTGAGCCAGGCACTCAGTTAACCATGCGTACTTTCCACATTGGTGGTGCAGCATCTCGCGCAACCGCAGTCGACAACATTCAGGTTAAGCATGGCGGTACGATCCGTTTGCACAACTTAAAGACTGTTGAGCGTGAATCAGGCGAGCTGGTGGCGATTTCTCGATCTGGAGCCATTGCAGTTGCTGATGAGCACGGCCGAGAGCGCGAGCGCTATAAGTTGCCATACGGCGCAGTGATCTCTGTGGCCGAGGACGATTCGGTTGAGGCAGGGCAAGTTATTGCTCAGTGGGATCCCCATACGCACCCAATCGTGGCAGAGGTGGCCGGTGTGGCGACGTTCGTGGAGATGGAAGAAGGCCTTTCCATGAATCGTCAAACAGACGATTTGACAGGCCTGACCAATATCACGGTGTTGGATCCGAAAGATCGACCCAGTGCTGCTAAGGACTTGCGCCCGGCCGTACGTTTGAATGACGCCAAAGGCAATGCTGTGAATTTGCCAGGCAGTGAAGTGCCAGCGAATTACTTCATGCCAAGTAATGCCATTTTGAATATGGAAGACGGGGGTAAGATCAGCATTGGAGACATCATCGCTCGTATTCCTCAGGAAGGATCGAAAACCCGTGACATCACCGGTGGTCTGCCGCGGGTGGCCGACTTATTCGAGGCGCGCAAGCCTAAAGAGCCTGCGATTCTCGCTGAAGCCACGGGTACGGTTTCCTTCGGTAAGGAGACCAAGGGCAAGCGCAGATTGGTTATCACTCCAGCTGGTGGTGAGCCGGTAGAGACGTTGATTCCAAAGTGGCGCAACATCGGCGTGTTTGATGGCGAACAAGTGGAGCGAGGCGAGACAGTTTGCGACGGTCCGTATAGTGCTCATGACATTTTGCGGCTAAAAGGCGTTGAAGAGCTTGCTAAGTACATTGTCAACGAAATCCAGGAGGTTTACCGACTGCAGGGCGTGACGATCAACGATAAGCACATCGAAGTGATATGCCGGCAGATGCTACGCAAGGTGGAAATCGCTCACTCCGGTGATTCCGAGTTCATTCGCGGTGAGCAGTTGGAGTACACCACCCTGCGCGAAACTAATATGGCCTTGGAAGCGGAAGGTAAGGCTCCTGCCGAATTCCAGCGCTTGTTGCTGGGTATTACCAAGGCGTCATTGGCCACTGAATCGTTTATCTCTGCGGCTTCTTTCCAAGAGACAACGCGAGTACTTACCGAGGCTGCTGTCACAGGTAAGCAGGATTACTTGCGCGGCCTCAAGGAAAACGTTGTGGTAGGACGACTCATTCCAGCGGGCACCGGATTGTCTTATCACGCAGACCGAAAGCGACAGCGTGAAGAAGTTGCGACTGGTGGCGAAACAGTCACAGCAGTCGACATCGAACAGGCGCTGAGTGAAGCCCTGTCCGCCCGGGAAGCTGAATAACGGGAGCTAAGACGGGCCTGCAGTGCTTGGTTGCATTCAACGCCAAGTTTGGAGGCCTTGTTAATCGCCCTAGGCCCGATTAGAATGCCCGCCCCCAATACAGGGGGCGGAAACAATTGCGGACAAGCTAACGGTTCTTATTGACCAGCTGACGCAAGAAACGACGGAGATCGAATAAAGATGGCAACAATTAGCCAGTTAGTCCGTAAGCCTCGCAAGCGCAAGGTTGTTAAGAACATTGTCCCTGCACTGCAGGCTTGCCCGCAGCGACGAGGGGTATGTACTCGCGTATATACCACTACGCCCAAGAAGCCAAACTCTGCACTGCGTAAAGTTTGTCGCGTGCGTCTGACCAGCGGCTATGAAGTGACCTCCTATATCGGTGGTGAAGGCCACAACCTGCAGGAGCACTCTGTGGTTCTGATTCGTGGTGGCCGAGTAAAGGATTTGCCCGGTGTGCGTTACCACACCATCCGAGGCTCTCTGGACACATCCGGTGTCGCCGATCGCCGTCAAGGTCGCTCCAAGTACGGCGCCAAGCGGCCTAAATAGAACGCTAATCTAAACATTAACAATATTCTCAGTAAGGCCCTGGTGCGTTCAGGGGATACCTGAAGAAAGGAGAAACTCATGCCAAGACGTAGAGTCGTCGCCAAACGGGAAGTACTTCCCGATCCTAAGTTCCATAATCAAGTTATTGCCAAGTTCATCAACCACGTCATGGTTAGTGGTAAAAAAGCCGTAGCGGAGCGTATCGTTTACGGCGCACTTGACCGAGTGCAAAGCCGAGACGGCGCGGACCCCATTGAAACATTCGATAAAGCACTGGACGCTATCGCCCCAATGGTCGAGGTGAAGTCTCGCCGTGTTGGTGGTGCGACCTACCAAGTGCCTGTTGAAGTCAGACCATCACGCCGAAATGCCCTAGCCATGCGTTGGCTCGTGGATAGCGCTCGTTCGCGAAGCGAAAAATCCATGGCAGCCCGTTTGGCTGGGGAGCTCATGGACGCGGCAGATGGCCGCGGCAGTGCCGTGAAGAAGCGTGAAGACACGCACCGCATGGCCGATGCAAACAAGGCCTTTGCCCACTACCGCTACTAAGCAGTATTTCGACCACTAGAAGCAGTATTCTCTATGGCCCGCACGAC
>Ga0129343_1036121_pt1 | contig 12928 bp, 9 predicted proteins | sample CPBNA1_5_FD_109915 | JGI IMG/M metagenome (GOLD analysis project Ga0129343, IMG submission 109915) | Freshwater to marine salinity gradient microbial communities from Chesapeake Bay, USA - CPBay_Sum_15_0.2_RNA1 (Metagenome Metatranscriptome) | ecosystem: Environmental > Aquatic > Marine > Coastal...
ATTGGATAAATAAAAATATTCTTCAATTATCTGATGTTCCTTACACTGGAAATAGAACTCCAGATGAAAAACTAAGTATAGAAACAAGATTGAAAATATTTGGTTATACAAAGGAAGATTTTAGAAAAATAATAATTCCAATGTGTCAAACTGGCAAAGAGGCTTTAGGATCTATGGGAACAGATACACCTCTTGCAGTTCTATCTAAAAAACCTCAACTTATTTACAACTATTTCAAACAGCTATTTGCTCAAGTTACAAACCCACCATTAGATGGTATAAGAGAGGAAATTATAACAGATACCAGTCTTTCAATTGGAAGAAATTTTAATTTGTTTGAAATAGTTGAAGAGCATTCAATAAACCTAACTATCAGAAATCCCATCATTTCCAATGAGGATCTTGATAAGATTAAATATATAAATCATAAAAATTTTAAATCAAGTTCAATTAAATGTTTATATGAATTCAAGAAAGGTCACAATGGTATTGAAGAAGCTCTAGACAAAATTATTTTGGAAATTGATAATTGTATTGATCAAGGAAGTAATATAATAATATTAAGTGATAGACTTATTTCTAAAAAAATGGCCCCTATTCCTATACTTTTAGCATGTTCTTATGTTCATCAGACAATGATAAAAAGAAAGAAAAGATCAAAATTTGGTATAATAATTGAGTCTGCTGAGCCTAGAGAGCCTCACCACTTCTCAATGCTTTTTGGATATGGTGCAAGTGCAATAAACCCTTATTTAATAAATGAGGTGATTGAATATCACTTTAATTCAGGACACCTTAATAATGTTTCAATAAATTCTGCTATTTCTAATTTTAATAATGCAATTGCAAATGGGATTCTAAAAATTATGAATAAAATTGGAATCTCAACACTTAATTCATATAGGGGATCCCAAATGTTTGAAGCACTTGGACTTAAAACAAACTTCATTAATAAGTATTTTCAAAATACGCCTTCCAGAATTGAAGGAGTTGGACTCTACGTTATTGAAAAGGAAATTAGTGAGAGAATAAAGTACGCATTTAAATCTGAATCTGACTTCTCTTCATTAAAAACTGGTGGTGATTACAGATGGAGAAGAGATGGAGAGAGTCATATGTTTAATCCAGCAACTATTTCTAAACTTCAGAATTCGGTCAGAACAGAAAGCTATTCCTCTTACAAAGAATATTCTGATATAGTAAATAAACAAGAAGACCAATTTATGACTATAAGAGGTCTTCTTAATTTTGTAGATTTTAATCCAATTCCAATTGAAGAAGTGGAACCATGGACTGAGATTGTTAAAAGATTCAAAACAGGTGCTATGTCATATGGATCTATCAGTAAAGAAGCCCATGAAAATCTTGCAATTGCAATGAATAGAATTGGAGGTAAAAGTAATTCTGGTGAAGGAGGTGAAGACACTGATAGATTTATTCAAGATAAAAATGGCGATTTAAGAAACAGTTCAATTAAGCAAGTTGCTTCTGGTAGATTTGGGGTGAGTTCATACTATTTATCAAACGCTAATGAAATACAAATAAAAATGGCACAAGGAGCTAAACCTGGAGAGGGTGGTCAACTTCCAGGGCCTAAGGTAAATCCATTAATTGCTAAAGTTAGAAATTCTACTCCATATGTAGGGCTTATCTCACCTCCACCACACCATGACATTTATTCAATTGAATATTTAGCTCAACTAATTTTTGATTTGAAAAATGCTAACAGAAATGCTAGAATTAATGTTAAACTTGTCTCCGAAGTTGGAGTTGGTACAATTGCTGCAGGAGTGGCAAAAGCCAAGGCTGATGTTATTTTAATATCTGGTTACGATGGTGGAACTGGTGCCTCTCCTTTAACTTCATTAAGACACGCTGGATTACCATGGGAACTTGGAATTGCAGAAGCACAACAAACCTTGGTTTTAAATAATTTAAGAAGCAGAGTTGTTCTTGAATGTGATGGACAATTAAAAACAGGTCGTGATGTGGCAATTGCATGTTTATTGGGAGCTGAAGAATTTGGTTTTTCAACAGCACCTCTTGTTGCATCTGGATGTATAATGATGAGAGCATGTCATTTAAATACTTGTCCAGTTGGTATTGCAACTCAGGATCCTGAACTTAGAAAAAACTTTAAAGGTAAACCTGAGCATGTTATTAATTTTATGTATTTCGTTGCACAGGAGTTAAGAGAAATAATGGCTAAACTTGGCTTTAGAAGTATTGACGAAATGATTGGTCAGACACAAAAACTTAGAGCTAAGACTGGAATTGATGATTATAAGATCAAAGGTATTAATTTGGATAAATTACTCTACAAGCCTTTACATGTAGACGATGATAGGCTCAGAAATACCTCCAAACAAAACCATAACTTAGATAATGTGCTAGATTTTAAAATATTAAAAGTTGCAAAATTGTCTATTAATAACAAGGTAAAATCTTCATTCGAATACAATATTAGAAATACAGATAGAGCTGTTGGCGCATTATTAAGTAATGAAATTTCAAAGATCCATGGTGAGAAAGGTCTTCCAAAAAATACTTTAAAAATAACTTTTAATGGTTCAGCTGGTCAAAGTTTTGGTGCTTTTTCTGTAAGAGGATTAAATATGACAATCTATGGAAATACAAATGACTATTTTGGTAAAAGTTTATCTGGCGCAACACTTGTTGTAAGAGTTCCAAAGGAGTCAGGTATTATTTCAAATGAAAACATTATAATTGGAAATGTTGCTCTTTATGGTGCAATAAGTGGAGAGGCTTATATTAATGGAATTGCAGGTGAACGTTTTTGCGTAAGAAATTCTGGAGCAAAGGCGGTAGTTGAAGGCATTGGTGATCATGGATGTGAATATATGACCGGTGGAACTGTCCTAATTATAGGTAAGATTGGTAGAAACTTTGGAGCTGGAATGAGCGGTGGTATTGCTTATATTTATAAAGTTGACAAAAGATCAATCAAGGATTTCAATATGGAAATGATTGATTTTGAAATTCCCAATATTCAAGATGAAGATATAATTTATGAAATGTTAGAAAATCACTTTTCTTACACTAATAGTGAAGTAGCTGAAAAAATACTATCAAATTGGGAGAATGAAAAGAAAAACTTTATCAAAGTAATGCCTAAAGAGTATAAAATTGCTCTAGAAAGGATAGCAAAAGAAAAAATAGATCAGTTAATTCAATAATGGGAAAGATTAAAGGTTTTAAAGAATATGACAGAATTGATGAGAAGTATATTCCCGTTAGAAAAAGATTAAAGAACTATAAAGAGTTTACGATTTCTCCAAAAAAGACAGAGTTAAAATCTCAAGCTGCAAGATGTATGGATTGCGGTGTTCCTTTCTGTCATAGTGGATGTCCTTTAGGTAATTTAATTCCTGATTTTAATGACTTAGTTTATAATAATAAATGGAAAGAAGCTCTTGATGTTCTTCATTCAACGAATAATTTTCCTGAATTTACTGGAAGGCTTTGTCCAGCTCCATGTGAAGCTGCATGTGTTTTAGGGATCATTGACCCCCCTGTTTCAATTGAATTGATAGAAAAGCATATTGTTGAGAAAGGATTTAGTGAAAACTGGATAGTACCTAGAATTCCTAGTAAAAGGACTAACAAAAAAGTAGCTATTATTGGTTCTGGTCCAGCTGGTCTAGCAGCAGCTCAGCAATTAAATTCTGTTGGTCATAAGATTACTGTCTACGAAAGAGATGATAAAGTTGGAGGTTTACTTAGGTATGGTATTCCAGACTTCAAACTTGAAAAAAATATTATTGACAGGCGTATAGAAATTCTAAAAAAGGAAGGTATTACTTTCAAATGTAGTGTAGAGATTGGAAAAGACGTTGATATTGATGATCTTGAGTCTAAATATGATAGCATTTTATTGTGTACTGGATCTTCTATAAAAAGAAGTCTTGATATTCCAGGTATTGATTTACCAGGTGTTATTCAAGCTATGGATTTTTTGACTCATAATAATCGTTTTGTTGATAATCAATTTAGTTATCATCTTGATTGTTACAATGCAAAAGGAAAAAATGTAATTGTTATTGGAGGAGGAGATACTGGATCAGATTGTATAGGTACATCCAATAGGCATGGAGCAAAAAGTGTAATAAATTTTGAACTTAATTCAAAACCTCCATCTAACAGAAGTGAAGATAATCCATGGCCTTATTGGCCTTTAACAATCAAAACATCATCTTCTCATGAGGAAGGAACTCAAAGAGAGTGGAGTATATTAACTAAAAAATTTATTAGTGACTCTGATAATAATCTAATTGGTCTTGAGACAGTAAGTGTTAAATTTGACTCTGAAAAAAAAGATTACATTGAAATACCTGATTCAACTAAAATATGGAATTGTGATTTAGTTATTTTAGCTCTTGGCTTTACAGGTCCTGAGGTTAATCTTCCAAATAAGTTTAATATTGAAATCAATAAACGAGGTAATATAAGTTCAAATTCTAACTACCAAACAAAAAAAAATAATATTTTTACTGCAGGAGACTGTAGACGAGGTCAATCTCTAATTGTTTGGGCTATTTCTGAAGGAAGAGAAGCTGCTTACCATATTGACAGTTTCTTAATGGGAAGTTCTAACCTTCCTAAAAAAAGCTCTTTAGGAGACCTATAAATATATTTCCATAAATTAGTATAATGAATTCAAAGAGGATTAAATTCCTAGTAATCTCAAGTGCCTACCCTTATAGAGGTGGTATTTCAGATTCTACTCATTCTTTTTGCAATGAACTTATTGATTCAGGTGTATCTACTGAAGTATGGACCTTTTCACTACTTTATCCAAATTTTCTTTTTCCTGGAAATACTCAATATAGCAGAGAGAAGTATAAACAGAAATTTCAAATTAAAAGAAAGATTAATACAATTAATCCATTTAATTGGTTAAGGGTTTCAAAAAATATTAACCAACTAGCTCCTGAAGTAGTAATTTTAAGATATTGGTCACCAATTTTATGTTTACCATATTATTTTATTAGTTTTTTTTTAAGTAAAAAAATAAAAGTTATTGGGATTGTAGATAACTGGAAGAATCATGAAAAAATTCCTTTTGAGAATATTTTAAGAAAAATTTTTCTAAAATCATGTACAAAATTTGTTTCATTTTCTAAAAATATTGCAGAAGTGATTAGCTCAAATACAAAAAAAGAGGTATTATCTCTTTATCATCCTATAAACACCAACCTTCCTGAACTTAAAGAAAAAGCAAAAGCAAAAATAGATCTAAACTTGGAAGATTTTAAATATGTCACATTTGTTGGACTGATTAGAAAATATAAAGGTGTTCAAACATTTATACAATCAATTAATTATATTAAGGATGATAATATAAAATTCATAATTGCAGGAGAGTTCTATGATTCATTGAAAGAATATAAACAATTAGTCAATAAACTTAATCTTAGTGAAAAAATAATAATAGATAATAGCTTCCTAGAGCTTAATAAGATAAGAGATTATATATGTGCAAGTGAATTAATAGTTCAACCATATATTAATGCAAGTCAAAGTGGAATTACTCCACTTGCATACTTCTATAATAAACCTTTAGTTGTTTCAAAAGTTAGAGGATTGGAAGAAATTATAAGTAAAGATCAGAGCGGTGAAATATTTGATAAAACCCCTGAAAATTTAGCAAAAGCAATTCTAAATTGTATTGACAAAAAGAGAAATCAACTATATATTTCAAATATTATTAAAGCAAAAAATAATTATTCTTGGTCAACTTTTGTGGAGAAAATTAAAAAAATATAAGTATATCTTATATAAAACTAATGCATATATAGAACCAAAAATTGCTCCTGCTAAAATATCAATTGGGTAATGTACACCAAGGTAAATTCTACTATAGGAAATCAATAATGCATATATAGTAAACATCAGAATTAAAAATCTATTTGATGATCTTAATAATAGACCAAAAAAGATTGCCAATGAAAAAGAATTTGATGCATGAGCTGAAAAGAATCCATATCTTCCACCACATGATTCTTTCACAAGTCTTAATGAGTCAGTAATTTGTTCATTATAACATGGTCTAAGCCTTTGAATAGTATCTTTAAATAAATTTGAAGTTTGATCAGAAATAGTTATAAGCATAGTTACAGTAATTATTAAAAGAAGTAAAATTTTAGTTCTTTTATAGTTTTTAATTGAATATATATAAGCAATTAATACTATCAAATAAAATATTACATTGGCTTCTGTTTTCGAAAGAAACATCCAGAAATTGTCAAAATATGGGCTCCCTAAATTATTGAAATATAAGAATAAGTCTGAATCAAGTTTTAAAATTTCCTCAATCATTGAGTCTTATTATTTTTCTAGAAAGATAATTAAATCTTAAAAAAAGAAATAAAGAGGAAGAGAATAAACCAGACAAAAGTCCTAGCCATATTCCAACCATTGATAAGGTTGTATAAAATCCAAGATAATATGAAATTGGAAATCCAACAACACCATATGAAAGAAAAATAATTATAGCAGGCTTATTAACATCCTGCATTCCTCTCAGAGCTCCAAGTACAACTGCTTGTATACCATCAAAAAGCTGGAATACTCCTGCCACAATTAATAATTTAGATGCAATCTCTAATACTTGATTTACATCAGTTAAATTTGAAGGGTTATTAGGATCCAAGTAAAGAAGGGGTAAAGAATCATTAAACAGTAAAAAAAATATACAAAAAATTATATCAATAGATATTATAAGTAGAATAGTTGATAAAGCAACTTCTCTTAACTTTTTAAAATTCATCATACCTCTTTGATTACCTACTCTAATCATAGCTGCAACTCCAACACCTAAAGCTACCATATATGTCATTGAAGATAGATTAAGAGCAATCTGATTAGCAGCTTGAGAGTTTTTGCCAATGAGTCCTGACATCCAAACTGCAGATATAAAGAACGCTACCTCAAAAAAACTATGAAGAGCAGATGGAAGACCTAGATAAAGAATTTTTTTTAATTTTTTAATCTCTACTTTAGAGGGAAAAAATCTTTTTATATAAACAGATAGTTTCTTGTGAAGTTTTAAATAAAAAATAATAAATAATAGCATACAGAATCTAGCTATTAAAGTACCAATTGCCGCCCCCTCTACTCCAAGTTTTGGAAAAATCCAATAACCAAAAATTAGAAAGAAGTTTAAAGCAACATTAATAATATTTCCTACAATAGTTGAATACATAGCAGCTCTTGTAAAAGACATACCATCTGCAAATTGTCTAAAAGCTTGAAAGTTTACTGTAGCTATTAAAGATATTGATACCCAAAAAAGATATGGTGAAGCAAGTTCAACTACCTCATTTGGTTGGTTCATTGAGTACAATAGATTCTTGTTTAAAAAAACAATTAAGAAAAGAATTATTCCAAAAAAAAAGCAGATCAAAAAACTATGTTCAAATATTGTTGATATATCATTGCTTTTTTTAGCACCGTCTGCTTCTGCAATTAAAGGAGTAATTGCTTGAGAAAATCCAATTCCAAGAGACATTGCAATGAAAACAAAACTATTTCCTAAAGAAATAGCAGCAAGCTCAGCAGTACCAAGTTGGCCTACCATAACATTATCAATAAATTGAACAAATGTATGACCTAGCATACCTATCATTACAGGGTAGGCTAACTTTAGATTATACTTGAACTCTTTACTATAATTTCTGAGCCTTTTAATTAGTTGGTTCATAATTAGAGCTTATAATTATCCATAAGATAGATTAGAGAAGCCATTGCAGCCGCTCCAAGCTCTAATTCACGTTTATTAATTTTGTCAAAAGTATCAGATGCAGCATGATGATAATCAAAATATCTTTGAGGGTCTGGTCTTAATCCAGCTAAAATAATATTACCGTCTTTTAAAGGGTTAATATCAGCTCCACTTCCTCCTAAAAGAAAACTTACCCCATAGTCCTTAAAATAATCCTCAAACTTTGTTAGGTTTTTAAACTCTTTATCTGATGTATCAAAGCTAATTGATCTTGGAGTAAATCCCCCTGCATCAGATTCAATGGCAAAAAAATGTTTTTCATTTTTGAGCTTTGCAACTTCAGCGTATTTATTTCCTCCTCTTAATCCATTTTCTTCATTAGCAAACAGGACTACTCTAATTGTCCTCTTAGGGATATAATTTAAAGATTTAAAAATTCTTAGTACTTCCATTGATTGAACAATTCCCGCCCCGTCGTCATGACTTCCATCTCCTAGATCCCATGAGTCAAGATGTCCACCAACGACAATTATTTCATTTGGTTTTTCTGACCCCCTTATTTCACCAATTACTGAATGAGTTAATACATCAGGAAAGTTTTTAGAATTCTGTCTAAAAAAGAACTTAATTTTTGGATTTAAGGATAACATTGAACTAAGAAGCTCTGCTCCATTAGTACTAATTGAAGCAGCTGGAATTCTCTGACTTAGAGACAAACCTTCATAATACATAGAACCTGTATGAGGATAATTATCTAAAGCTGTAGTCATAGATCTAACAATAACACCTATAGCTCCAAGTTTAGCTGCCTCAACAGCCCCTTGTGTCCTTTGATTCACACTTTCGCTATAAGCTTGAAAAGTGTTAATCAATGTCACATCCATTGGACGATTAAAAAAAACTATTTTTCCACTAACCGAGTCTTTTCCTATATTTCTTAACTCCTTAAAGCTTTTAACTTCAACTACATTTGCAGAAATACCAATTGAAGGAGTAGATATTGAACCCCCCAATGCTGCAATTGGAACAGAAATATTATTTCCTGGTCTTGTTTCTATATGAGCATATTCAGGAGCACCCCTAACCCATTTTGGCACCATAACTGGTTGCAGCCAAACTGAATCAATTTCTAAAAGATCAAGCTCTTCTTTACCCCATTTTACAGACCTTTCATAATTAATAGATCCTGAGAGTCTTCCACCAATTTGGTTAGATAAATAATCAAGCCATTGATAAGATTTTCCATTTGATAGAGCTTCATCATATATTTTATCAATAAAAGATGAATTTTCTTGAGTAGTTTGAGAATTTATAGAATTTAATGTAAGTAGTAAAATTATAAATGGTCTCATATTATTATTTTTTTGCAGCAAATAAACTTACATCATCCTTTGAAATAGTTTCACCTCCTAAAATAATTAAGCGCTCGATTACATTTCTTAATTCTCTTACATTACCTGACCAGTTATAATTTTCAAGAAGTTTTAGTGAATCTTTACTAAACTTCTTTTTTTCAATTCCTTGTTCATTTGAAATTATATTAGAAAAATGATCTACAAGAATTGGAATATCAGACTTTCTCTTACTTAATTCAGGTACTTTAATAACAATAACTGCCAATCTATGGTATAAGTCCTCCCTAAAATTACCATTATCTATTTCTTTTATTAAATCCTTATTTGTTGCAGCTAAAACTCTAACATCAACATTTATGTCTTTTTGACTTCCTACTCTTTGAATTTTATTTTCCTCTAAAGCTCTTAAAACTTTAGCTTGCGCAGCAAGACTCATATCTCCTATTTCATCTAGAAATAAAGTTCCATTATTTGCAGCTTCAAACTTACCTTCCCTATCCTTCACTGCAGAAGTGAAAGATCCTTTTAGATGACCAAAAAGTTCACTTTCAATTAGTTCTGATGGAATCGCAGCACAGTTTACTTCAATAAATGGAAATGAAGCTCTACTACTTTTCTGATGAATATTATGAGCAACAAGTTCCTTTCCTGTTCCACTCTCTCCAGTTATTAATACTCTTGCATCAGTTTTAGCAACCTTATCAATCAATGAATGTATTTCCATAATTGACTTTGATGCACCAATTATATTATATTTTTTAGCAACTTTTTTTCTTAAAATTTTATTTTCAACTAATAGTTCTTTTTTCTCCAAAGCATTTTTAACAGAATTAATAAGTCTATTTAGATCCGGAGGTTTAGATATAAAATCATATGCTCCAAGCTTCATAGACTCAACTGCTGTTTCGATATTACCATGACCAGTTAACATGATAAAAGGTATAGTAGAATTATTTTTTCTAGTTCTTTGAAGTAGCTCAATACCATCTACTTTAGGCATTTTTATATCACATAGAATAAGATCAAAAGAATTATTCTTGATAAGATCTAGACCTTTCATACCATCGGATGCTTCGTGAATTTCAAAATTAGAGTCCTCTTCTGAAAGAATTCTTACTAGAACTCTTCTAATTGGTTCCTCATCTTCAATTATAAGGATTTTGCTCATTTTAAGATTATTAGATGTTCTAAGATAAAATTATTTATGCAAACATGTCTCTAACTTTTTCAAAAAAGGACTTTTCAGATTTTTGTGGGTTTGGTTTAAAATTATCATCATCCAACATTTCTATGAAGAAATCTTTTTGCTTTTTATTTAAGGTCTTGGGTGTCCAAATGTTTACATGAACTAATAAATCTCCTTTTGAATGTCCGTTAAGATCTGGAATTCCTTTGTTTCTTAATCTGAGTGTTTTTCCAGATTGAATACCTGATTCCAGTTTAATTCTTACTTTTCCATCAATTAAATGAATATCTTTTGAAACTCCAAGTGTAGCTTCTGAAATACTTATATATAGATCATAGTGAAGATGATTTCCGTCTCTTGTGAATAAATCATTATTTGATTCTTCTATTAAAACCAATAAATCTCCAGGAATACCATTGGGATTATTAGAGTCATTTCCTTTTGCAGATACTTTAAGCTGCATACCTTCTTCAACACCTGGAGGAATTTTAATTGAAACTGTTTCCTCCGAATTAAGCATTCCATTAGAATCTGTTCCTGCACCTCTGGATACAATTGATTGACCTGCTCCATTACAGTTAGGACAAATAGAAGTAGATTGCATCCTACCTAAAATTGTATTTGTAATCCTAGAAACCTGACCAGAACCATTACATGTATTACATGTTGAAAATTGAGAATCAGGTGAAAGAGTCTTTCTTTTGACTTTGATTTTCTTCTCAACACCATTTACAATTTCCTCAAGGGTTAATTTCACCCTTATTCTAAGATTTGAACCTTTTGAAACACTCTGACCTCTTCCTCCAAATCCACCAAAAGATGAACCAAATGCACTACCAAAAATATCTCCAAATTGACTAAAAATATCATCCATATTCATACCTCCTGCACCAAATCCTCCTGCACCATCAAAAGCACTATGACCAAATTGGTCGTATTTAGCTTTCTTGTTTGGGTCACTAAGAACTTCATATGCTTCTGCAGCTTTTTTAAAATTTGCTTCTGCAGATTTATCACCAGGATTTTTATCTGGGTGATATTGAATTGCTTTTTTTCTATATGCCTTTTTTATTTCATCAGAAGAAGCACCTTTTGATAAACCCAGAATTTTGTAATAATCTTCTTTCATAACTTTTTATTGAGCAACTACAACTTTTGGGAATTTTAAAACCTGATCGCCTAGTTTATAACCTCCCTCAATTATATCAATTATTTTACCTTTTTGATCATCATTTTGAGCAGGAACTTGACTAATTGCTTCATGAATTTCTGAGTCAAATGAATCACCTACCTTAATTTCCAATTCTTCAAGACCTTGGTTTTTAAGAGTTTCTATAAGCTTATTGAAAATTAATTGAATACCCTGGGTATCATTCGGATTTGCATCCTCTTGATTTAAAGCTCTTTTAAAGTCTTCAACAACAGGTATTAAACTAGATATGACTTCTTTACCAGCTGTTTTAAACAAATCAATTCTTTCTTTTGCAGTTCTTCTTTTATAGTTTTCAAATTCAGCAAATAGTCTTACATATTTATCTTTCTCTTTATCTATTGTATCATTTAACTCTTTTACAGAAGGTGATTTCTTTTTAGTATTAGCTGTTTTAGGAGTTTTATATTCAGCTTTCTTTTTATTCATTATCTATTTTATAATATTATACGCAATTTTTTTGCCATCTTAATTTTATGTCAAAATGTCATATATTTTTTGATAGATCCTTTAAGGCATCATCAATATTTTTATACGTAAAGTTAGATTGATTTAGTTTAACCGATAATACTTTTTGACTTGAGAGAATAACCTCAGACATTTCACCAAAAAATAATTTGACTAAAAAAGAAGGAATATTAGGAAAGATTATTTTTGAATTATTATAAAATGCGATTTTTTTTATTAACTCATTTTGTTTAACTGGGTTTGGAGAAACTAAATTATAAGTTCCCCTCCATGAATTTTCACAACATAATAATATTATTTTAGCAGCATCTAGCTCGTGAATCCATGATTGCCACTGATTACCGCTTCCAAGGGGAGAAAGTAAAAATGACTTTGACAGCATTTTACAAATTTTATAGAGACCACCAGACTTTGATAAAACAAGTCCTATTCTCATTATGGAAAATGAAATATTAGGAAGCTTACTCTCAAATCTTTTAACTTCATCCTCCCATTTAACAACTACTTGGTTAATAAATGAATTAGGATTATCAATTGAATCATTTTCAGAAGATATGAAATCCGAAGAGTCTCTGTATGAAGCTATTGCAGATGCATTTACGAATGATTTAATTTTAATTTTTTTCTCTAAAATAATATCTAAAATAAAATTTGTAGACCCTACTCTACTTTCAAATATTTTAGTCTTATTAACTTTTGTCCATAGATTAAATACTGGAAAACCTGCAAGATTTATTACACAGTCAACACCATTGAAACAATCTAAGTTAATCTTCATTTTTTTTGGATTCCAATAAAAGTATTTTAAGCTTGGGTTCCCTGATTTAAAATCTTCATTTCTAGTTAGAATATTTACTTCATATTTTTTTTTTAATGCAAGATTTGTAATTTCTCTACCTAGCATACCTGAACCACCTGTAACTAATATCTTCATATTGATTTTTTAATTATCTTCGAATTCTATG
>Ga0129343_1307113_pt1 | contig 12421 bp, 7 predicted proteins | sample CPBNA1_5_FD_109915 | JGI IMG/M metagenome (GOLD analysis project Ga0129343, IMG submission 109915) | Freshwater to marine salinity gradient microbial communities from Chesapeake Bay, USA - CPBay_Sum_15_0.2_RNA1 (Metagenome Metatranscriptome) | ecosystem: Environmental > Aquatic > Marine > Coastal...
ATCAATCGCAAATGACGGCACAGGTTCAACACTTCGAGCCGCTGGTGATTTAATTAACGACAATTTTAATGAAATATATTCATCTATTGGAGATGGTACAACTTTAACAAATATATTAGCTGCTGGTTATATTACAGCTTCTAGTACATCTACTTTAACAAACAAGTCAGGTAATATATCTCAATGGACAAATGACTCAGGTTATTTAACTTCAATTTCTGAAACAAATGATTTAACATCATCTGTTACTTGGGCAAACGTACCTGACGCAAACATAACTCAAAGTTCAGTAACACAACATCAAGCCGCTTTATCAATAACAGAGTCACAAATTAGTGATTTACAAACTTATGTAACTGCAAGTTCAACAAATACACTTACTAATAAAACTTTTGACGCAAATGGTACAGGTAACTCAATATCAAATATTGAAGTTGCTGACTTAGCGTCTGGTGTATTAGACACAGATTTAACTTCAGTTTCAGGTTTAGATGATACAATTGCTTCAGCAAAAGCAATTAAAACTTATGTTGATAATGTTGCAGCTGCAGGTATTCATTATCACACATCAGTAAGAGTAGAGTCTCCATCAAATTTAAATGCAACATATAATAATGGAACCGCAGGTGTTGGTGCAACATTAACAAATGCAGGCACATTAGCAGCCATTTCAATAGATGGTGTTGCTTTAAATTTAAATGATAGAGTTTTAATTGACAATCAAACAAATGCAGCTCACAATGGTGTATATTATGTATCAACTGTTGGTGATGGTGCAACTGCTTGGGTACTAACAAGAACAACAGATACAGATAGTTACGGTGCTTCTGATCCAAATTCTTTAGGAGAAGGTGATGCCTTTTTCGTAAGTGAGGGGGATACAGGTGCTGGAGAATTATATGTAATGAATACTGGTGGTACAATTACATTTGGTACTACAAATATTACGTTCACAGTTATTGCTGAAACAGCAGTATATTCAGCAGGACAGTCATTAACACTATCAGGCACAGTATTTTCAGTAACATCGGGTTCTATAAGTTCAACACAACTAACAAGTGCTGTTGAATTGCAAATATTAGATAGTTCTGGATCAACAGTTAAATCACTATATGGTGCAGGATCGTAATAAAATGATTATAAATATAAAGAGGAATAACAATGCCAGCAATAATAACAAACAAATTTAGAATGAACAATGCGGAACAGTTTCAGGAATCATTTTCTGAAGCTTCTCCAACAGTTTACTACTTAGGAATAGGTAGAGCACAAGAATTTGGTACTTTAACAAGACCAGATGGTAGAACAGACTACGAAGGTACAGAAACAGCACCTACTACACCAGGTGATAGTGTACTAAATGAATTTAAAAACTATGATGATCTGCTGGCTGCAAAAAAGATCACAGGTTCAGACGTTTCATTTGTTATTCCTAGAAGAAACTGGACATCAGGTACAACATACGATATTTACAGACACGATTACGAGGAGTTTGTAACAGGTAGCACATCAACAAGGGTTACATCAAATAGTGGTGCAACAACTTTGTTTGACTCTACTTTTTATGTAATAACTTCAGACAGAAACGTTTACAAGTGTTTAGACAATGATGGTAATACTGCTTCGACAGTAGAACCAACAGGTACTGGTACAACTTTAATTACAACTGGTGATGGATACAAGTGGAAATATATGTACACTTTATCTGCTGCTCAACAATCAAATTTCTTATCAACTGACTTTATGGCAGTTTCAACTGACTCAACTGTATCATCAGCTGCTGTTGATGGCGCACTAGACGTAGTAAAAGTTAAAACTGGTGGATCAAGTTATACAGTTTCAGGTGGTGGTACATCAGGAACAATAACTGCTGTGCCAATTAGAGGTGATGGTAGTGGTGGTGTTTGCTCTGTAACTTTAACTTCAGGCGCTATAACTGCTGTATCTATAACATCTGCTGGTACTGGTTACACTTCAGGTTATATTAGAAATGCTGACATCATTGCAGCTACAAATGCTGGTGGTGCTGGATCAGGTGCAGAATTAGACGTAATCATTCCACCAAAAGGTGGTCATGGTTTTAACGCTGTAGAAGAATTAGGTGGATTCTTTGTTATGTTAAATACAACATTAGAAGGAACTGAAAGTTCTAACTCTGGTGATTTTACGGCTGCAAACGACTTTAGAAAAATTACTTTAATTAAGAATCCAAACAACGCAGCTGGTTCGGCTGCTTCTGCGTCAACATTAAGAGGCACATATGCTGTTAAAATTAATACTTCACCCACTCCAGGAACATTTGTTGTTGATGAAGAAATTAATCAGGCAAGTACAGGTGCTGTAGGTAAAGTTGTTGAATGGGATGCTACAAATAAAATTTTATATTATGTTCAGACTAGACACAATGGCGCTGGTGCTGATACAAATGGTAACGTTACTGCTTTTAGTGGTACAAATGTAATTACTGGACAAACATCTAGTGCTACAGGTACTCCTGAAAATACTACTTCAACTGTTAACAATGTTTCATTTACTTCTGGTTATGCTGCTCCTGAATTGAAACATGATACTGGAGAAATCTTATACGTTGAAAATAGAACAAAAATTGCAAGAGCGACTGACCAAACTGAAAACATCAAACTCATCATTGAGTTTTAATAAGGAAAATAAATTATGCCAAGTCCAACTGATTTCAATGTCAGTCCTTACTATGACGATTTTACAGAGTCAAAAAAGTTCCATAGAGTTCTTTTTAGACCTGCGTTTGCTGTTCAAGCTAGAGAATTAACTCAATCTCAAACACAATTACAAAATCAAATAGAAAGAATGTCAGATCACCTTTTTGATAAGGGATCAATGGTCATTCCTGGTGAAATTGGTTACGATTTAAAATACTATGCTGTTAAGTTAACATCTAAATCTGCTTCAACTGTAGATAGTTATATTGACACTACACTAACAGGTGGTACTTCAGGCGTTACTGCTAAAGTTGTAAACGCTGTTGCTACAGATGGTACTGATCCAGATACACTATTCGTTAAATACATGAATACTGCTTCTGATGGTGCACAAATTCCTTTTACACATGGTGAAACAATAACATCATCTAATACTTCAACAGCTGTTGTTGCTTCTTGTCATACAGGATCAGCTGCACAGATTAAAGAAGGTGTATATTACATCAATGGTTTTCACGTTCAAGTATCTGCACAAACTTTGATACTTGAAAAATATTCAGATACTCCTAGTTATAGAGTTGGTTTATCAGTAACAGAATCTTTTGTTACACCTGGTGATGATACATCTCTAAACGATAACGCACAAGGCGTATCAAACTCAAACGCTCCTGGCGCTCACAGATTTAAAATACTTTTAACATTAAGCAAAAAAGCATTAAACAATACTGAAGATAGTAACTTCTATGAATTGTTAAGATTGTCAAGTGGTGTATTACAAAACCAAGTTAGAACAACTGAATATGCTGTATTAGAAGATACACTTGCTCGTAGAACATTTGACGAAAGTGGTGACTATGTTGTAAGACCTTTTGATATAGATGTTAGAGAACATTTATCTTCAGGCAACAATAGAGGTATCTTTACATCATCAGCAGGTGGTGACGCAACTAAACTTGCAGTAGGATTCTCTCCTGGAAAAGCATATGTAAAAGGTTATGAGATAGACACAATCGCAACAACTTTTTTACCTGTAGATAAGGCAAGAGATTTTGACACACAAAATAATTTTAGTACTAGATTTGATGTGGGTAACTTTGTAAACGTAACAAACGTTTATGGTTCTCCTGACATTTCAACTACTTCAGGTGTAGAAGGATTTAAAGGTTTAACTTTACACAATACAGCAACAAGTTCACGTGGTACTGCAAACACAGGATCAAGTTCAGGTATTACTACAATTGGTAGAGCAAAAAGTAGAGGCTTTGAATATTCTTCAGGTACTGCTGCTTCAAACATATTTTCAAGTTCAAGCGTAACAAGTGCTGTTTATAAACATTATCTTTTTGATATAGTTTTATTTACACACTTAAATATTAAAACTGCACAAGCATTTACAACAGGTGAAACTATAACTGGTAGTACTTCTGGTGCTACTGCAACAGTTCAATCTGTTTCTACTACAGAAAGTGCTACAATCACAGGTGCAACAGCAGCTGATCCTGTAGTTATTACATCTTCAAATAAATTTAAAGAAGGTCAACAAGTAACAATAACAGGTGTAGGTGGTATGACTGAATTAAATGGTAACGTTTATATGGTTAGAAATCCATCGGCATCAAATTTTGAATTATACGACACAGACGGCACTACTTCAATTGATGGATCAGGATTTACTAGTTATACTTCAGGCGGTGCAGCTGCACATGGTGTAGTTATAGTATCAAACGTACAAGGTACTTTTGCTACTGGTGAAACAATAACAGGTGGCACATCAAGTAACACAGCAGTTATTCAAGCAGACGCTGTTGGTTTAAAAGGTGTTACTGCATTTGATATACCACAAGTTAAACAAATTGCAATGGCAGGTTCGCCTACATTTACTGCTGATACAGCATTAGACGCTACAAATGGCGACAATACAACATTAACAGGTACATTATCTATCGCAAATAGTGGTACATCTGTAACAGGTTTCAACACAAGATTTACATCTGAATTATTAGTTGGCGATTCAATATCATTTACTACAGACGGTGGTACCTCTTTAACTAGAATAGTTGAGGCTATCATTAGTGATAGTTCAATAACACTATCAGCTGCTGTTGGTGGATCAGACGTATCCACAAAAACAATTGCAACGAGAAGAAGAACAAAAATACAATCACCTGATAAAAATATTTCTATATTCAAACTGCCATATCAAAATATTAAAACATTAAAGACTACTGCAAATGGTAATGCTTCAGATACAACTTACACATTTAGAAAACATGAAATTAAAACACTAACTGGTGATGGTATCGCTACATTTTCTGCTGGTGTAAATGAAACATTTGCTGATTTATCAGAGACCGATTATACTATCTCAATTACAAGTACAGGTTCTGGTGGATCAGGCGCTGTAGGAGATGTATTAAGTTTAACAGGTAACAACCATGAAGGTAGTGCTATATTTACATTAAATGGTGCTAAAACTACTTTGACAATTGACTTTGGTGCAAACTACGCTGCTCACAATATTAAAGCATTAATTACGTTAAACAAAACGGTAGGTACTTCGAAAACAAAAACACTTAACAGTAATGAAACACTTGCTGTATCTACACAGGCAACAATAGAGAGTGGTGTAATTAGTTTAGCAAAAGCAGACGTAATTGCTATCAATTCAATTTATATGGCACCTGACTTTAGTACGGATGCAACAATATCACATACAGACGTTACAGATAGATTTGATTTAGATACAGGTCAAAGAGATAACTTCTATGATGTTGGTAGAATAAAATTAAAAACTGGTGCGTTAACACCAACAGGTAGATTACTTGTAAACTTTAACTATTACTCTCATAGTGCAGGAGATTATTTTGATGTTGACTCATATTCAGCAATTAATTACGAAGACATTCCTGCTTACACTTCAGACAATACAGGTGTTAGATATGAATTAAGAGATAGTTTAGACTTTAGACCAAGAGTTGATGACGCAAGTACAATCAATTCAGGTAACCAAGATAGATCATTTGATGGTACTGGTAATTCAGTAGTACAACCTATCAAATTTAATTCAGACGTTAGATCAGACTTTGAATACTATTTAGGAAGAGTAGATAAAATATTTTTAGATAAAGATGGTAACTTTAAAGTATTAAAAGGTGCTAGTTCATTAGAACCAAGAGTACCTGGTACATTAGATAACGCAATGCACCTATACACATTGTTTTTACCTGCATATACATTGGATACATCTGAAGTTGGTATAGAACACGTTGACAACAAACGATATACAATGAGAGATATTGGTCGTTTAGAAAAAAGAATTGAAACTACAGAATACTATACTCAATTATCTCTACTAGAAACAGCTGCACAGAATTTACAAATACAAGACTCAAATGGTTTTGATAGATTTAAAAATGGTTTCGTTGTAGATAACTTTACAGGTCACGGTATTGGTGATGTAGGAAATAACGATTACAAAGTTTCTATAGATTACGCAAACGGTGAGTTAAGACCTACATTCCATGAAGACGCTGTACAACTTATTGAAAGAGATGATGATGGTACTGCAATTACAGCTGATGATAGAACAACACATAACTATCAAAAGACTGGCGACTTAATAACATTACCATATACTGAGGAAACATTAATAGATCAACCTTATGCAAGTAAGGCTATCAATGTTAACCCATTTGGTGTATTTACATGGATAGGTGCAATAGAATTAACACCTCCAGGTGATGAATGGAAAGAAACAGAAAGAGCACCTGAATTAGTTATCAACAACCCTAATGGTAGTTGGGACAACTTAACTAAAAACTCTGGTAACTCTAATCAGTTATCTGAATTTCCTATGTCAACAGTTTGGAATTCATGGCAAGATACATGGACAGGAAGACCTATTGAAACAGAAAGAAAAAATGTAGGTACATATAAGAAAAGAGGTGGTCATGGTTGGAGAGTAATTGCAAAAGAAGAAGTAACTACTGCTCAACAATTATCACAAACAAGAACAGGAATTAGAGCAGTTGCTGTACCTGAAACAATAAGAACATCTATCGGTGATAGAGTTGTTTCAGTTGCATTTGTTCCTTTTATTAGAAGTAGAACATTAACATTTACTGCAACAAGATTAAAACCTAATACAAGAGTTTATCCATTTTTTGATAATATAGACGTTACTGCATATGTAACTCCAGACGGTGGTGCATTAGGTGGTAATTTAGTTACAGACGCTAATGGTAAGGTTGAAGGTACATTTGCAATACCTGATCCTAAAACAGATTCAAATCCTAGATGGAGAACAGGTCAAAGATTATTCAGATTAACAAGTTCATCTTCAAACAGTTTAACAAACGCAAACGTAGAAACGGCTGCAAACGTTGAATATGTTGCAAGAGGTCTATTAGAAACAGTAAGAGAAACTATTATTTCAAGTAGAGAAGCTCGTGTAGAGATGAGAAGTGTAACAGAAAGTCAAAGTATTACTAGAACATCCACAAGAACGGAAGAAAGACAAGTTGGTTACCATGACCCACTTGCTCAAACTTTCTTAATTGATGATGCAGGTGGTGTATTCTTAACATCTATTGATATATTCTTTAGTACAAAAGATAGTGCTATACCAGTTACAGTACAAATTAGAGATGTTGTTAACGGGTATCCAGGTCAGAAAATATTACCATTCTCGGAAGTAACTTTAAATCCTGATTCGGTAAATACAAGTACAGATGGTACAGTTGCAACTAAATTTACATTTGCAAGTCCTGTTTACATACAATCAAACGTAGAGTATTGTTTTGTTGTAATGGCAAACTCACAAGACTACAATGCTTATGTGGCAAGAATAGGTGAAACATCTTTAGATACAAATAGAACAATATCTGCTCAACCATATGCTGGTGTATTATTTAAATCACAGAATGGTATGACATGGTCTGCTGAACAAAATGAAGATATGAAATTCAAATTAAGAAGAGCAGAATTTAGTAACGTAACTGGTACAGTTACATTAACTAACGATACATTAGGAACGAGAACACTTAAAAATAATGCTTTAAGAACAACAAATGGTTCTGGAGTAATTAGAGTATTCCATCCTAACCATGGTATGCACGGTACAAGTAATAACGTAACAATTGCTGGTGTACCTAGTGGTGATCATAATGGTATTGCTCATAGTGATATTAATGGAACACATACATCTATTTCAAATGTAACTTTAGATAGTTACGATATTACAACTTCTGGAACTGCAACTGCAACAGGTGATGTTGGTGGTGTTGCTGTAACAGCAACTCAAAACAGATTGTTTGATGTATTAAATTTAGGTGGTATTCAAACCGTAACTTTACCTGATACTAATATAGATTTCTATGTTAGAACAACATCTGGTAGATCAATACACGGATCAGAAACAGAATTTGATTTAACAACAGCTGCAAATAAAGTTGCTGTAATAGGTAACGACAATATTGCTTTCACAGCACCTCAAATGGTTGCAAGTGAAATAAATGAAACAAACGAAACGCAAATTATAGGTGGTAAATCTTTCTATACAATATTAGAATTGACAACTGCAAATACTAAACTTTCTCCTGTATTAGATACTCAAAGAATGAGTGCCTTTACTATTCAAAACAGATTAAATAGTCCAACATCAAGTAACACACCTAATTTTGTTGCTGATACAGCAAGTATAGGTACATCATCTGCTGCTGTTTATTGTACTAAACCAGTATTGCTAGAAAACAACTCAAAAGCGTTAGACATTAGATTAACTGCAAACATAAGAGCAACATCTGAAGTTGAAATGTACTTTAGAGCTGCAACAGATGGCGACAAACTAGATGATTTGGGTTGGACACCTTTCAATACAGATGGTAGTCCAGATTCATCTATTGTGCCTGCTGAAGATGATACAACATTTAAAGAATACAAATATACAGCAACCGATATAAATGACTTTACTAACTTTCAACTTAAAATAGTTATGAAAGGAACAAATTCATCATATCCACCTGTATTAAGAGATATGAGAGGAATTGCATTGGCGATATAAGATGAGCAAATTAAGAGTAGAAGGATTTTCTGGACTAGTAAGAGATACCAACTCAAATGCCATCGTTAATGTAAACAGGACTGAATATCAAGTTTATATGTCACGTCACAAGACTAGACAAAAACAAGGTGATGAGTTAAGAGAAGCAATAAAAGAAATAAATACTTTAAAACAAGAATTGTTTGAAATAAAAAAATTAATAAAAGAGGTAATTAAAAAGTAATGGCTGCACGACAAATAACTGCTACACAAACATTAGAAGACTTTAGAACACAGTTTAATGCTCTATCGGCTACTGATTTTGGTGATATTGCTACGTTAGATTCTGGTTTAACCGCAACGTCTGTAATAGGCGCTGTTAATGAATTATACGCTGCGATTGCTGGTGCATTATCTTTTACAGTTTCAGATGGCAATGGTGGTACTGAAACACTTGTAAATGGAAATACATTATCATTTAGAGGTACAGTAAATCAAATTACAGCAACGGTATCAGCAACAGATACGGTTACATACTCATTAACCGATGATGTAACAATTGCTGGTGAGTTTACTGCTTCAGGCACAGGTGCTCACACATTAGGTGAGTTATCATTTACAGGCAGTACAATTGCAAGTTCAGGCTCTACTATCACAATGAGTGATGATGTAACAATGCCTGCAACTAAAACGCTAACTGTTGATAAGATTTCAAGTAATCAATCATTTGTTGATTTCGGAAGTAAAAACGTATCAACTGACGGATTCTTCTATACAACATTAGCAAGTGGAGGTCTGATATTTGAAGGTTCAACTGCTGACGCATTTGAAACTAAAGTAACCGTTGTAGACCCTACAGCAGATAGAACAATCACTTTGCCTAATGTGACAGGAACAGTTATAACTACTGGCGATACAGGTACTATCGTTGGTTCTATGATTGCAAACAACACTATAGGTGAGGCAAATATGGCTGATGACGCCATAGGGCAAGATCAACTAAAAAGTGTAGTAACCTTGCAGATTTTAAATTCTAGTGGCGTTGTTGTTAAAACAATGTACGCTGCAGGTGCATAAATAGTATAAATAAGTAAAGAGAGGTACTTACTGAAAGACGTGGTACCAGATAAAAAATGGAGAAATTATGGCAGTAAGAAAACCTTTATATGTAGATTCAGGCAATCTACGAGAGATGGACACTACTATGGTCGCACAGATCGTAGATCAGGCTGTCTATCAATATTCATTGAGTCCTAGTGTAGCATTATCTGTAGTTGGATCAGGTGGTAGTTTAGGTTCAATGAACGACACAAGAAAACAAGCGGGTGCTCAATCAACAAGTACAACTTCATATCCAGGTGAAGGAACTACAGCAGAACCAAGTACTGTTACAGTTACTTACGATAAAGTATCTGAAACTAGAACAGCAGGATCGCCTACGGCAGATACTGGTAAAACATGGCCTGTGTATTACAACTCATCTGGTCAGATACAAGCAATGAATTTAACGGATGTAAAAGATACATTTTTACACCCAGCAATTGATCTATTGGCTTCAGGATCAACAGGTACTCAACAAGGTGGAACTTATCACGTTTCAACTTCAGCTTCTGTTATAGGTTCAACTGAAGTGTCTGGTGCTTCAACACCAATCTTTTCAGATACAAGAGCAGATACATCTTTATACACTGCTGGTAGTATTCCTGAAGCGCTTGACCAACCAACAACAGTTACAAACTATTACTTACATAGAATTGATGGTTCTCAAATTACATATACTGAACCATACTTTTTAGATGGTTCTAATAACATCAAAGAATTTACAACATCTGCTTTTGATACATTGTTACAAGAATGGATGAAGTACACAGCAGTATCATCTGTAGATGGTTACTCTTTAAGTTATAACATTGGTACTTCGGGCTCTGGTAATACTAGAGGTTCTGGTATGGTTGATACTATATTAGATGGTTCTGGTAACTATCAAACAAGATTTGTAAATGCTGATGACTATAGAGCACAGGAATTTCCAAATGGATCTGCAACTACAGCTGCAACATATTATTTAAGAATATATAAGTCTTAATAGACTTATAAATTATATTATGAATTATGAAAATATTATTAACAGGTAGTGAAGGCTTCATAGGTCAACACTTAAATAAATTCTTAACAGATCAAAAACACGAAGTAATTTGTCTGGACAAAACAACAGGCAATGATTTACTTTCTTGCGACTTAAAATATTCTGTAGATTTAGTTATACATCTCGCTGGTTTATCTGGCGTTAGAGATAGTTTAGATAAATCGGAAGAGTATTGGATACAAAATGTAATCGCAGGTCAAAGACTTTTTGATTTTTTCAAAGATACAAGAATCTTATACGCAAGTTCATCAACAGCACACGAACCTTGGAAAAATCCATATGCAATGAGTAAATATGCTTTAGAGCGTATTGCTCCTGCAAACAGTATGGGTATGAGATTTACAACCGTGTATGGTCCTAATGCTAGAGAAACAATGTTGATACCAAGAATCTTACGAAATGATGTTCCTTATATCAACACAAATCATAGTAGAGATTTTATACACGTTGACGATTTAGTGAGAGGGATAGATACTTTAATTAAATCAGATTTAAGAGGTGTAACAGATTTAGGTTCTGGTACTACAAACAATCTTGTAGAGTTAATTGAATACTTTGGAATTAATTGTAAACGTGTTGTGGGAGAACAAAACGAAAGATTGAATAACCTTGCTGATAATACACTACTAAATAAAATAGGTTGGTCACCTAAAATAAACTTATATGACTATATTAAGGAGAACAAACATGTTAACTGAAGAATATTTAAAAGAACATTTTATAACTGCTCATTTTTGTGACAATGAAAGACAAAACATTGAGATATTAATGACAAATGAAGATAAGACAGCAACAATACCATATTACATTCCTTTTGATGAAAATGATGTAAAATATAAAGCATTATCAACCGTTATGAATTTAGATCAATTGCATGAGGCAACGTATCAGAAAAAGAAAGACGAAAGACGAGATTTTGAAAATACGGTTTTAGAAATTGCAAAAAAAGACGGTCTAATAATGGACTCAAATAAGATTGACACTAAATTTTATCCTAGAGTAGTAGAAGCTATTTTTGGTGATGAAGAAAATTTAGATCACGTTTTTGCTTTAAAACTTGCAATATTTGAGTTAGACGGAATTAAGGATTCTAAAAAAGAAGAATTAAAGAAAAAGCTAAGACAATCAAAAACTAAAAGAGATATTATTGCTACTGCTTGTCAGATTTTAGAAAATAGTTAGAATACCAACCAGTCCAACCTTTTTCCATTATATGTTGCATTTGACCAAGTGTACATATACTATATGACAAAGGTTTATAATACAGATAGTCTTTAATTGAAGGACATACTCTTTCATACGTTTTATAGTCAATGAATTTATAGTACCATTCATCACTTCCTCTAGTGTAGGTATCCACGTAGAAAGAGTCTTGTTCTTTAAACTTATCCCATATATAAGATACATCACCAGTCCATGATACTATAGATGAGTTTAAAGGTGTGTGAGCAGGTTCTCTCCACCACGTATCATCTAATAACGTAAAATCTTTTCTTACTAGATTAGGTAACTTGTTGTAGATAATAATATCTAAATCAAAATACAGATTTTTATCAT
>Ga0129343_1076684_pt1 | contig 12195 bp, 7 predicted proteins | sample CPBNA1_5_FD_109915 | JGI IMG/M metagenome (GOLD analysis project Ga0129343, IMG submission 109915) | Freshwater to marine salinity gradient microbial communities from Chesapeake Bay, USA - CPBay_Sum_15_0.2_RNA1 (Metagenome Metatranscriptome) | ecosystem: Environmental > Aquatic > Marine > Coastal...
AAAAAAGATTATTTAATTTCATTTAAATAAATTTTAAAATAATTCTTCTTGCATTCCAGAATTCTTCAGACCCAAGTGATCGTAAGCTAATTTAGTAACCTCTCTTCCCCTTGGAGTTCTAATTATAAAGCCTTGTTGAATTAAAAAAGGTTCATAAACTTCTTCAATAGTTTCAGAACTTTCAGAAACCGCAGTAGACAGAGTATTAATTCCAACTGGTCCTCCTTTAAATTTTTCAATTAAAGTCATAAGAATTTTATTATCCATCTCATCTAAACCATTTTTGTCAACATTTAATGATTTTAACGCGTATCGAGTAATTTCTAAATCAATAGAACCGTTTCCTTTTATTTGAGCAAAATCTCTGACTCTTCTCAATAATGAATTAGAAATTCTTGGTGTTCCTCTACTTCTTCCCGCGATTTCTATTGAAGCATTCTCATTTACTTCGATATTTAAAATATTCGAACTTCTTTGAACTATAGTAGAAAGCAATTCAGTATCATAATATTGTAACCTGCTGTTTATTCCAAATCTAGCTCTCATGGGAGCAGTAAGAAGGCCAGATCTTGTAGTAGCTCCTATCAAGGTAAAAGGGTTTAAATTGATTTGAACCGTTCTAGCGTTTGGACCTGTTTCAATCATAATATCAATCTTATAGTCTTCCATAGCCGAATACAAATACTCCTCAACAATTGGACTAAGTCTATGAATTTCATCAATAAACAGCACATCTCTTGGTTCTAAATTTGTCAGCAATCCTGCTAAATCACCGGGTTTATCAAGAACAGGGCCAGAGGTAACCTTCAAATTTACTCCCAACTCATTTGCAACTATATGAGCTAACGTAGTTTTTCCAAGGCCTGGAGGTCCATGAAACAATACATGATCTAACGCATCAGATCTTAGATTACAAGCCTCAACAAAAACTTTTAAATTATTAATAATTTGATCTTGACCAGCAAAATCATCAAAAGAAAGAGGCCTTAAAGCTTTATCAATTTCAAAATCTTCATTTGTAAAGCCAGATTCAGTTGGATCTAAATTTTCATTCATCTATTCAAAGATAGGGAAAAAGAAAATCTAAATTAATAACTCGAATTAGTGTTCAGTTTCAATTTCTCCTTTTGAGTGAGGTGTTGTTTGTAGAACAAAATCTTCTTTTTGACCAGGCTTACTATAATCGTATGCCCACCTGTGAACATGCGGAATTTCACCTGGCCAATTTCCGTGAATATGTTCGACTGGAGCTGTCCATTCCATAGTATTAGACCTCCAAGGATTCTGTTCAGCTTTTTTTCCAAAGAACATACTATGCAAAAAGTTATACAAAAATACCAATTGAGCAGCACCAGCTAACAAAGCAAATACAGTTATTACAACATTTATATTGGCTAAATCATCAAAATAAGGAAATGCAGTATTAGTATAGTATCTTCTAGGTAAACCAGCCATACCAATAAAATGCATTGGAAAAAATACACCATATGCAGATATTGCTGTAACCCAAAAATGGATATAACCAAGATTTTTATTCATCATTTTTCCAAACAGCTTTGGAAACCAATGATAAACTCCAGCAAATAGACCATATAATGCAGATATTCCCATAACTAGATGGAAATGTGCAACAACAAAATATGTGTCATGTATATTAATATCAAGAGTACTATCTCCCAAAATAATTCCAGTTAATCCACCTGTAATAAATGTTGATACTAATCCTATAGAAAAAAGCATACCAGGATTAAATTGTAAATTACCTTTCCATAAAGTTGTTATATAGTTAAAGGCTTTAACAGCTGAGGGAATAGCAATCAGTAAAGTAGTAAAAGTAAATACTGATCCTAAAAAAGGATTCATTCCAGAAATAAACATATGATGTCCCCAAACAATGGTTGATAAAAATGCTATTGCTAAAATTGAAGCTACCATTGCTCTATATCCAAAAATTGGCTTTCTAGAATTAGTAGCTATAACCTCTGATGTTATACCTAAAGCTGGTAGTAATACAATATATACTTCAGGATGACCTAAAAACCAGAAAAGATGCTCAAAAAGAACTGGAGAACCACCTTGATAATGAAGAACTTCTCCTTGAATAAAAATATCAGATAAAAAGAAAGATGTACCAAAGCTCCTATCCATAATTAAAAGTAATGCAGCAGATAAAAGAACCGGAAATGAAATCACACCAATAATTGCTGTTACAAAAAATGCCCATATTGTTAAAGGAAGTCTGAACATAGACATTCCTTTTGTTCTTAAATTAATTACAGTCACAATATAATTTAGTGACCCAAGTAATGAAGAAGCAACAAAAATAGCCATTGAAATTAACCATAAAGTCATTCCTGTCCCAGATCCAGGTTGAGTTTGTGGTAAAGCACTTAAAGGAGGATATATTGTCCATCCAGCAGCAGCTGGACCGGCTTCAACAAACAAAGAAGCTAGCATAACCATACTAGAAATAAAAAACAACCAAAAAGAGATCATATTTAATAATCCTGATGCCATATCTCTTGCTCCAATTTGAAGCGGAATTAACAAATTACTAAAAGTTCCACTTAGTCCAGCAGTAAGTACAAAAAACACCATAATTGTTCCGTGAATAGTAACTAAAGCTAAATAAATATTTGGGTCCATAACGCCTTCAGGAGCCCAGCCACCTAAGAAAATATCAAAAACAGCAAAAGATTGTTCAGGCCAGGCTAATTGTAATCTAAAAAGTAAAGACATTGCCACTCCAATAAAGCCCATAAACAATACTCCTAAAATAAGATATTGTTTAGCAATCATTTTGTGATCTTGACTAAATATATATTTTGTTATAAAAGTTTCTTTGTGATGATGATGGTGATCATCATGATTTGAGTGAGATATGTTTGTAGTTCCTGACATATTATATTATTGAATTATTTCAGAAAATGTTTTTTGTTCTGACAACCATTTTTTGTAGTCCTTCTCTGACTCGACTACAATTTTCATCTGCGTATTATAATGAGACGCACCACAAATCTTGGCACATAATAATAAATAATCGAACTGGTAAGGCTCTAGAGCTTCTTCTCCATTTGCAATTAACTCTTTGCTGTTTTCATATCTAATTTTATTAATTCTATTTACTTTATCAACAACATCTGCATTCATCCTCATGTCGGCTGTAGTTATTGTGGGTGTAAAAGCAAATTCAGTTATCATTCCTGGAACACAATTCATTTGAGCTCTGAAATGAGGCATATAAGCTGAGTGTAAAACGTCTTGAGATCTGAATTTGAAAATAACTTTTCTATTGACTGGCAAATGAAATTCTTGCGTTACAACAATATCATCCATTGCATTGGGATCAGAAGAATCAATACCAACAGAATTTTTTCCATCAAAATCATTTAAAAATCTAACATTTGCGTCTCCTAAAACATTATCTTGACCAGCGTATCTTGCTTTCCAATTCCATTGCTGTGCATATAATTCAATAACCAAAGCATCTTCATCTTCATCAATATTCATAATATTACCCCATGTTACCATTCCGTATATAATTAATATAAAGAAGATAACAGCTGGAATAATAGTCCAAATAAACTCAAGTTTGTTGTTATGAGTGTAGAAGTAAGCTTTTCTGTTATTTATTCCTCTATACTTGTAAGCAAAAATGTGCAATACAGCCTGAGTAATTGTTTGTGCAAACAAAATTATAGCAAAAGATATCCAAAGTAAGGTATCGTAAGCAGGTCCATGAGCAGAGGCAGATTCTGGAAGTAAAACTTTTGAATATGACCAAAATGAATATATAGTAACAACATAAATAAAAACCAGAAAAGCAAACATTAGCTTTCCGTTTAAATCATTGTCTTTTTCAGTTGCAATTTGAGAATTGTCTTTTTTTCTTCCGATTTGAGAAAGCTCAAAGATTTTGGTTATTTGCCACAGTGCTATACCTGTTAAAATTAAAATCGTTAAAATTAATAATAGTGTCATTTAAAACTCTTTTCTTAATAAACAAATTTTTCACTTTCTTTTAATAATGGATCTCCTGAGGGCTCTAGTGGAGCTTTTGAAATACTATAAAACACTACGTAGATAAATAACCCTGCAAAAAATGCAATGCTGGATAATTCAGGAATTCCAATAAACCATTTGTCACCAACAGTAGCTGGCATAATCATATTAAACACATCAATGTAATGCCCAATCAAAATAATTATTCCTGTCATTACGATAAACCAATTAACTCTTTTATAATCGCTGTTCATTAATAAAAGTAAAGGGAAAATAAAGTTCAAGGCGATCATTCCAAAGAAAGGAAGATTATAATCTTCAATTCTTGTTATAAAATAGGTAACTTCTTCAGGGATATTAGCATACCATATTAACATGAATTGTGAAAACCATAAATAGGTCCAAAACACACTAACTCCAAACATAAATTTACCTAAATCGTGAATATGGTTGTGATTGACTTTTTCGAGGTAACCTTTCGATTTCAAGTAAATGGTAATTAATGCTATTGTTGTAATACCAGAAACAAACATACTTGCAAATACATACCAACCAAATAAAGTACTGAACCAATGGGGATCAACTGACATTATCCAATCCCATGACATCATAGATTCTGTGACAATAAAGAAAGCTAAAAACCCTGCAGACCACTGGAAATTTCTTTTGTGATTTGAAATATCAGAAGAACTATCTTGAGCTAAAGAATATTTTCTTGAAATATATCTATAAAAGTTCCATCCAAAAATATAAAAAACAGCCCTTGCTATTAAAAAAGGTGAATTTAAATAGCCTGATTTACCTTGAATTATTTTGTCGTGTGCTACAACTTCAGGATCCATCCAAACAAATAAATGGTTTAAATGCATTGCTGACAAAATCAAAATTACCAATATTATTAAAGTCCCTGGAAGAAGATATGCTGTAATTCCCTCCATTACTCTAAACAACAATGGAGACCATCCAGCTTGTGATGCTCTTTGAATAGCATAAAAAGCTAATGTACCTAGTGAAAGAAACATAAAAAATAAAGCTGCAACATAAATTGAAGACCAAGGTCTATTTTGAAGTTTGTGTAATAAATGTTCATCGTGAGAGTTAGAATGCCCTTCTTTTGAATCAGAGTCATCAGCATCATATGAGTGAGAATTAGAATCATTAGAATATTCATGCCCATGTGAATCAGCAACCAACTCTTTTGCTTGTTCAATAGTTTTAGGAGAAGAATAAAAACCATATGCTATTCCTAATGCACCAATGATCATCAATGTAAATGATAAAATTTTAATATTTTTTGAAACTTTATACATTATACTACTTTATTAATTTTTCTCTTAAACTCATAACATATTGAGATATTTGCCATCTTTCCTCAGCATTAACTTGACTAGCATGGGAGCCCATCAAATTCTTACCATACATTAATACATGGTATGTACTACCTTCAGTTATATTTCTGTCAGCATAACTAGGTATTCCTAAAAACTTTTCTCTTTTCATTAAAATTCCTTGACCATCACCTTTTGAACCATGACAAACTGCACAATAAATATTATATAACTCTTTTCCTTTAGATAAGTTTTCATCATTAGCTTCTAAAGGGGATATCAACTCATTTTTTGCTAACTCATAACCTTCATTTGTATCTGGATAATCGTAAGGAACCCAGCCTCTAGAAATTGTTCCATCAACTGGGAGTTGAGCCTGAATTCCATTAGCAAAAGCATCAGATTCTTGATATGTACTATAGCCAACAGACTCATACATATTAGGAAAAAATTGATAGTTAGGTTTTGATTTATCAAAACATGATATTGTGAGCAGACTCATCAAAATCATAACGCTAAAGAATGTTATTTTTTTCATTTTTTAGAATCTATCTTATTTATTACATTAATTTCTAAAACGTCTGTTTTTTTAACTGCAGCTTCTAAAGATTTTCCATCCCCATGAAATTTAATTTCAATTAAAAACTTATCATCTGTTGTAGATGGCAATGGATTTTCAGCTTCTTTAAAAGGCCATAATTTGCTCCTTAAATAAAAAGTTATAACCATTAAATGAGCAGCAAAAAATACAGTTAGTTCGAACATTATAGGCACAAAAGAGGGCATGTTCTCAATAAATGAGAAACTAGGTTTACCTCCAATATTTTGAGGCCAATCAAGAATCATTATATAATTCATCATAAAAATTGCAAAACTGAAACCAATACATCCATATATGAAAGATAAAATTGCCAGTCTTGTTGGCTTTAAACCCAAAGCTTTATCCAATCCATGTACAGGAAATGGAGTATATACTTCATCAATTGAAAAATTTGCAGCCCTTAAATCTTTGACAGCCTGCATTAATTTATCATCGTCGTCATATACGGCATGTAGAATTTTATCAGCCATTACTTTTTATCTCTTATTTTTTTATAATTATCTCCTGAACTTTTTAAAATTGTTTTAACCTCAGCTTGAGCAATTACAGGGAATGTTCTTGAATAAAGCAAAAATAAAACAAAGAAAAATCCAATTGTACCAACAAAAATTCCAATGTCAACAAATGTTGGTGAAAACATCGTCCATGATGAAGGTAAATAGTCTCTATGCAAAGAGGTAACAATAATAACAAATCTTTCAAACCACATTCCAATATTAACTACTATTGATATAAAGAATGAAAACAAAATACTAGTTCTTAATTTTTTAAACCACATTAACTGAGGCGAAAAAACATTACAAGTCATCATTGCCCAATATGCCCACCAATAGGGACCAGTCGCTCTATTTAAAAATGCATATTGTTCGTACTCAACACCTGAATACCAAGCAATAAATAATTCAGTTATGTATGCAGTTCCAACAATTGATCCTGTAATCATAATTACAATGTTCATAAGTTCAATATGTTGAATTGTAATATAATTTTCAAGATTAGATACTTTTCTCATTATAATAAGAAGAGTATTTACCATTGCAAACCCAGAAAAAATTGCACCTGCAACAAAATAAGGCGGGAATATCGTCGTATGCCAACCAGGAATAACAGAAGTGGCAAAGTCAAATGATACAATTGTATGTACTGAAAGTACTAGTGGTGTTGCAAGTCCTGCTAATACTAAAGATACTTCCTCAAATCTTTGCCAATCTTTTGCTCTCCCTGTCCAACCAAAACTAACTAAGCTGTATATTTTTTTCTGAAATGGTTTTACAGCTCTATCTCTGATCATTGCAAAATCAGGTAAAAGACCTGTCCACCAGAAAACAAGTGATACAGAAAGATATGTGGAAATAGCAAATACATCCCACAATAAAGGAGAATTAAAGTTCACCCAAAGAGAACCATAAGCATTTGGAATAGGAAGAACCCAATACGCAAGCCAAGGTCGACCCATGTGAATAATTGGAAATAAACCTGCTTGAATGACTGAAAAGATTGTCATTGCTTCAGCAGATCTATTAATCGCCATTCTCCATTTTTGTCTAAACAATAACAAAACAGCAGAAATAAGTGTACCAGCATGTCCAATTCCAATCCACCAAACAAAATTGGTTATGTCCCAGGCCCACCCAACAGTTTTGTTAAGACCCCACACACCTATTCCAGTGGAAACTGTATAAATCATACATCCAATTCCCCACAAAAAAGCAGCCAATGCAATAGAAAATACTATCCACCATTGTTTGTTAGCTTTACCTTCAATAGCAGCTGCGATATCAACCGATACATCATGGTAACTCTTATTACCAGTTACTAAAGGTTTTCTTATTGGCGCTTCGTAATGAGATGACATATATTTATCCTTTTACGTATTTCTAACTTTAACCTGGTACATAACATTTGGTTTTGTACCTATACTTTCTAAAAGATGATACATTCGATCATCTTTGTTAAATTTTAAAACTTCACTTTCTTCATCGTTTATATCTCCGAAAACTATCGCTCCATTACTACAAGCAGCTGAACATGCTGTTTGAAATTCTCCATCTTTGATTTTTCTTCCATCAAGTTTAGCATCAAGAATAGTTTTCTGTGTTAATTGAATACACATTGAACACTTTTCCATAACTCCTCTAGACCTAACAACAACATCTGGATTAAGAACCATTTTACCTAAATCGTCATTCATGTTGAAATCAAACTCGTTATTATTATTGTATAAAAACCAATTGAATCGTCTTACTTTATAAGGACAGTTATTTGCACAGTATCTTGTCCCAACACATCTGTTGTATGCCATGTGGTTTTGTCCTTGTCTTCCATGGGAAGTCGCTGCAACAGGGCAAACTGTTTCACAAGGGGCATGATTACAATGCTGGCACATTACAGGTTGAAAAACTACTTGCGGATTTTCTGAAGGGTCTTCCATTTCTCCAAAAACTGAAAGGGAATCTCCTAGTCCACTTATATTATCTTTAGTAATATTATCATCAGAAAAAGTTTCAGCTGATGAATAATATCTATCAATTCTCAGCCAATGCATATCTCTAGACTTTCTAACTTCTCTCTTACCTACAACTGGAACATTATTTTCTGCATGACAAGCAATTACACATGCACCACAACCAGTACAAGCATTCAAATCAATAGATAGGTTAAAATGATGCCCTATAGATCTATCAAATTCATCCCAAATATCAACTTCAGGAGAAGTAACAGGAGTTTCAATATGATTTAATGAAACTTGAGTTATAGAATTCCATTCTGAGGATTTTTTGGTATTAAAAATCTCTAAAGTTGTTTCCTTAACGATATCTCCTCTACCCATCAAAGTATTATGAAGCTGAACACAAGCAAACTCATGAATTTCGTTGATTGATTCAATTTTAACACTTTGAGTATTAACTAAATTTTTATAAAATTCATATCCGTTAACACCAGTTTGTAATTCTTTTTTAACTCCACTTGATCTTCCGTATCCAAAAGACAATCCAACAGACCCTTTAGCTTGCCCAGGTTGGATTAGAACAGGTACTTTGATCGTTATACCATTTGAAGAAATATTTGCAAAATTACTGTTCAATGCTCCATTTGATTCATTAATATTCTTAAGACCTAAATATTTTGCATCAGATTTTGAAACAGTTAAATAATTATCCCATGAAACTCTAGAAATTGGATCCGGCATTTCCTGAAGCCATGGATTGTTTGCTTGTTGGCCATCTCCCATAGAAATTTTAGGGTATAGAGTCAGCTCAAAGTCATTAGTATTAATTGATAATAATTGTGTTACATTATCTGACAAATCACTATCAATAAAAAAAAGCTGTTTATTTTTTTTATTGCTTAGATATATACCGTCATGTAATGCTTGGTTCCATGAGGAACCGTTAAGAACTGTATTAATCCAATTATTTTTTATTTCATCGTAAAACGAAAAAGTAGACTCAAGCCAATTTAAAAGCACATCTTGAAACTGCATTGTATCAAATAGAGGCTTTATAGTTGGTTGAACCAAACCATAATTTCCTGATTTAATTTCAACATCACCCCACGATTCGAGATAATGAGGGGTAGCAGCTACCCATTTTGATAATTTAGCGGTTTCATTATTGTTCATTGAAAATGAAACTGTAAATCCAATTGATTTTAATGCCTCATTAAATTTCTTATTGTCAGGAAGCGTGTAAGACGGATTTACTCCTACCATAATTAAACCATCAACTTTTTTATCTATTAAGTCGTTTACGAAACTGGAAACTTTATTGTCATCTCCTTGTCTTGTAAGATTAAGTTTTGAAGTATTAAGGACTCTACTTTTAATTAGCATGTTAATTTTAAGAGCAATAAGTTGAGCGTTAACATCATCTATTCCAGTAATAAATACACCTGAATTTCCAGCATCGACTAAACTGTCAGAAATTGTTTTAAGATTTGACTCAAGTTTAGCCTTTAAAGTTATTCCAGTATTTTCACCTGAAATATTTTCATAGATCTTTAATAATGCCTTTATTTGATTCGACGGTTTTAAAGGTATACGAACATCCGCATTAGCCCCGGAAAGAGACATATTAGCTTCAATTTGGTAATGTTTAGACATTTTCCCATTCTTAGGAACTCTGTTTTTAGTATAACCTTTAGAAAACCCGCCACCTTGCCAATCACCAAGAAAGTCTGCAGCAATAGAAACAATTACCTTTGCTTTTTCAAAATCATAAGTTGGTAAGGCTCTAACTCCAAAACTAAGTTTAAAAGCATCTAAAGCTTTTGAATCAGAAATTGCATCATAAATAATATGCTCAACATTTGGATATTTTTTAGTAAAGTCTTTAATAATATTTTCTGTTGTTGGACTTGCAAATGTCTGTGTTAATAAAACAACTCTTTTGTTTGAAGCTTTCATCGCATCAAGTTGAGCTTTAACATTTAAATTGAATTGATCCCAAGAAATGTCTTGACCATCCATGGTTGGCCCTTGAAGTCTTGAGCTATCATACATGGACAGGACAGATGCCTGAACTCTTGCATTAGGCGTGTTATCGTTAGATAACTTATTCAATTCGACTTTTATAGGCCTTCCTTCTCTTGTTTTTACTAGAATATTAGCAAAATCAAAACCATCAGAAACTGAGGTTGCATAAAAATTGGAGATACCAGGAATTATTTGTTCTGGTTGAACCACATAAGGAATTGACCTGTTTACTGGACCTTCACAACTGGCTAGAGTTGCTGCTGCAGTACTAAAACCTAAATATTTTAGAAAATCTCTTCTATTGGTATTCGAATTTTCAATACCAGATTCATTACTTTGAAAAGCATCTAATGGCAATTCGTTAACAAATTCATTGTTTTTTAAATTGTCAACAATAGAACTGTCATTAGTTAATTCTAATTCGCTTTTCCAATATTTTTTATGGTTTCCCATTTATAGTTACTTTATTAATAATGACATTTACCACATTCAAGACCACCCATTTGAGCAATTGTTAATTCTTCAACTCCGTATTTTTTTGAGAGTTCTTCATGAATCTTTGTATAATATTCGTTGTCCTTAACTTTTACATTAGAATCCCTATGACAATCAATACACCATCCCATTGTTAAAGATGAGTATTGATATAAAATTTCCATCTCCTCGACAGGCCCATGACATTTATTACAATCAACTCCTGCAACAGAAACGTGTTGTGCATGATTAAAATAAACAAAGTCAGGAAGATTATGAATTCTAACCCATTTAACAGGCTCAGTATCTCCCGTATATGATTGAGTTTCTTCATCCCAACCTACTGCCTTATACAATTTTTTTATTTCATTTGTATAGAACTCTTTTGTATAACCCTTTTCAAGATCTTCTTCACCATTATATTCTGCTATGTTTTCATGACAATTCATACAAACATTTAAGGATGGAATTCCAGAATGTTTGGAAACTCTAGCAGAGGAGTGACAATATTGACATTCAATTTGGTTTGCTCCAGAGTGAATTTTATGTGAATAATGAATTGGTTGGATCGGCATGTAACCTTGATCTACACCAATTTGCATCATGTATCCATAAACAAAATAAGCACTTGAAAGCAATAGTAAAATGACAGAGCAAAATATTAAAAACTGATTTTTTATAAATGCTTTCCAAATAGAGAAAGGTTCTGATTTTGACTTTTCTATTTGTATTCCATTTTTTTCAGCAATGTTGGTTAATGTCTTTGTAACTAAATACAACATTGTAACCAAAACAAGTAGAACAACAATTAATAACCCAAGAATAATATCATTAGCTAGTGAAGATTCACCAGATGAAGATTCAACACTATCAACTGCAGCTGATGTAGCAACAGGTTCAGGAACAAAATCCGTGTATGCTAAAATGTTATCAATATCCTCATTAGAAAGTTGAGGGAATGCATTCATAGCAACTTTATTGTACTCTTCGTAAATTGCAATTGCTTGTTCATCGCCGGCTTTAATCATGGCTGCACTATTTTTAATCCATGAATACAACCACTCTTTATCGTACTTAGCAGAGACACCTTTTAAAGCGGGGCCAATAAGTTTCTTATTTAATTTATGACATGAAGCACAATTAGCATTATATAGCGATTTTCCCTTGGAAATATCAGGTTCTTGAGCTAAAGCATTAAAAACTAAAAAAAGGGTGAAAATTAAGTTTAAAGCATGCGAGGATACAATTCTTTTAGATAGCCTTGAAAATAGGTTCGATAAAGTTGTTTTTCTAGCGAGTAACAATTTTATAAATTG
>Ga0129343_1201922_pt1 | contig 11997 bp, 12 predicted proteins | sample CPBNA1_5_FD_109915 | JGI IMG/M metagenome (GOLD analysis project Ga0129343, IMG submission 109915) | Freshwater to marine salinity gradient microbial communities from Chesapeake Bay, USA - CPBay_Sum_15_0.2_RNA1 (Metagenome Metatranscriptome) | ecosystem: Environmental > Aquatic > Marine >...
GCCCAAAGAGCTTGTAGGAATAGCTTAAAGTCATCCTTTAACAGTTCTAATGTATTCATCGTTTCTCCAAGTTTCAGGTCCGTTAGGTTGGTCTGGTAAGTGTTGTTTTACGGTAAACCCAGTTCTATCATCTACAAACAGGTGATGTGCTCTAAGGGATTCGTATTGAATATCAAACCATCGATTAGGTTTTAGCGTCCGCTTTAACATATCGATGTATTCATAACAGTGTTTAACGTAAGATGGGTAAAAGCAAGGATCAGTTACGTAATCTTTATACCATTGGATACGTTCCATACTGGCTATAATGTCTTTAGGGTTACGATACATAAAAACAAACTTAGCATCAGGTAAGACGTAAGACAACTCAAGTACGGACTTAAGAAGAAAAGGAGCTTGAACTACCGCATTAGGTGGTAAAGGAAGGCGATAGTCAAGCTCATCAACGAATACACCGTCAAGGTCAGCACAAAGGATGTGGCTAGCAATGCGTGAGCCTGCTCTCTGTGGACCTGTAACGATGATTGGGGTGGTCATAGGTATATTCTAACGTAAAGGGGAGTGGAGGGGTGTTCTAGGGCATTCTACGGGGGTCTTGTAACGCAGCAAAGCGTTCTTTAAATTCCTTTAGTTCTTTACCCTTTAAAGTTTTGATAGTTTTGTTGTACCACCAATCTTGAACTTTATACGCAATATCTCTACTAGGTACAGCAATTTCTTGTAAATACCTATCATAAGCTTGCATTAGTTCGTCAACTGATTTAACTTTATCTAATCCGTAACGTTTAATAATCTGAGATTTAGTTTGACTGCCAAACTCCAATCCAGCCATGTCTAAAATTTTATGTAAAGCCATTGGATCTTGTTTAGCAGTTGTATGGGTTATCTCTCCCATATCAAGTAGATTTTTTACAACGTTACCTGGATATAGCTCATATTTTTCCGGCCAAACAAAGAAGTTAACTAAATCATCATCATCTCCAATACCTCTATCAATTAAATCTAATAGAGTATCAGCAAACGGTTTTGTTTCAGCTTTAGCCAAAACATGATGTTGTTGAGCTTGTTTTGTTACATCATAAGGGTCAACCCTACCAAACCTTTCCTCTAGTTCTCCTAATACACCTCTTTGACCAGCACGTTCTTGCCTATAAGGTTGAGCTACCCTTAAATCAGTTAAGTAAGCTTCAGGATTAGTTTCATCATAAGGGAATGTAGACATAACACCTTTCTCGTGTTTGCCTATCTTTGTTAATGCTTTTTTTAACCTTTCAGCGTTGATTTTACCTGATTCATATGCAGCTTTAAGGTCACTCTTGACTTCACTGTAAATTGTACGACGACGTTTGTACGTCTCAACAGCAGGTGCAAACTGTTCAGATACTGCAGAACCTAAACCTGCTTTAGGTGAAGTCCACTCAGGTGATGTAGTAGACAGAAATACATTACCACCTTTTATATTTAGTTGAGGAGGTATAGGTGTTGGCATAGGTGCACCACCAGCCATAGCTAATCCCGCAGTAGGTGGACCGGGAAGATTATTAATAACCTTGGACGCCATACCCAAAGTCTTACCAACTACACCACTAACAAGTTCCTCACCTGCCATCATTGCTACATCAGCAACACGTGGATCTATACCACGTTGAGCTGCTTCTTTACGAAGGGTTTCAGTGGTTGTACCAACAGCTTCTGTTAAAGGACCAATAACAGGTGTTGATTGAATAATACCAGATACTGCTTCAGCTACAGGCTGTACAACAGGTGCTACAGCTTGTACGACTGGGCTAATTGCAGCTTTAATTGGATCACCGATATTAGTAGCCATCCAATCAAAGAACGCCCCACCTCGGCGCATCTTAACAGTTTTGTTGTATGATTCTTGAGTTTGCCAACCCCAGTCAGGTCCAGCATAGACTCTAGAACCAGGTTTAAATCCATACTCCTTTTCTTCTAGTCTTCCAGATACTAGACCGACTTGAGGTGCCATTACTTAATATGTGATAAAATAAGGTTTTCACGTGGTGTGATACCAAACGTTTGTCTCATCCACGTGAGCCAGTTATTCGTACCTTTGTTCTGATTACATTTCCTGCAGGATGGAACCAAGTTTCTTGTAGTTGTTTGTCCTCCGTTAAAACGAGGTATAACATGATCAAGAGTAAGTTCATTAAGTTCATAAGTTTCTCCACAATAGACACATTGACAATTGAAGTGTTCCTTGATGGCTCTACGCCACATGCGTTTTGCTTCGGGACTTGTCATTGTTATTAGGTTTTGCAGGTAGTGTTCAGGACTTGGTAGAAGGGGCGTCATGCTTTTCTAGCTTTACCAACACGGGCTCTGTTTTTAGAAGCTTTTTCAAGGAAGGTAGATCCATCTTTTTTATGAGATACATCTTTACCATCCCCATTACCGTAAGTACCACGTTTACGGTTCTCTTTATTTAGTTGGGTACGTTTCCTAATTTGTAATTCACTACTATCATACTCTTTTTGATATGATTTGTAGTTACCATTAGCGTATTTAGGACCACTGTATTTAGACTTTCGGGCCATACAGCCTCCGTTGTACAAGTGCTGGATCTACTTTAGGCATGATAGCAGCTAGTTTATCAAGGGCATTGTTACCATCAGCAATACCACTGATATCATTTTTAGCTAGCCAATCACAAGCTGCTTTTAAATCAGCAGTAGTAGCTTCGCCGGATTTAATCCGATTAAGTAGTTCTTGAGTGACAATGTTGTGAAGCTCGTTAAACATGTCCTCAGTTGCCTTATTCTTAGCCATGTCTAAGAGCTATTTGATCTAGTTTGTTTTCAATACGGATCATGTGATCCTCCATCTTCTGAAGAGCAGCAGATAGCTCTTGTTTTTGTACGTAGTGCTCAGCTACACGGAGTTCTACTCTGTCTACACGACTATCAACATCGCTGATCTTGCTATGTAGACGGTTATGTACAGAGATGATGGCAGTTAAAAGAGCAATACCTGCTGCTGCACCTGCTTCAATCATTTTCGGACATCAATCGAATAAGTTTCTCGGGGTAGGCTGGGTCGGTTGCATAACCTTCACGTTTAAGAAGGCGTGCGCAGTCTTCCCGAGACACAGCTCGGTTGACGCCTTTGTAGGTTTTGTAATCGTGATACCAACGATCTACAAGATATGAGACACAGGTTTGGAGATCTGGGAAGTCAATGAACCCTGCACGGATGGTGATCCATTTACCGTTGATGAACTCTTTGGTTTCACGCTCAGTACCTGAACCCTTCAAACCGAATGCGTTCCATTTACCAGAGAAATGCTTCCCAAATCCACTCTCTAATGCCCATTGAGCAGCAACAACTTCTGGATACTTAGCTCCAGCATCCTTTGCAGCAGCTTTCACTCCCGCCCAGGTGTTGTCGTAGGTAGTGATGGGACGTGTTTGTTGGGTAGAGCGGAATGTCATGAACCAGCCAGTCCCTTGACCCTCTACTTCCCAACGCTTTAGCCAGTTACGCCAGGAGTACTTAACGCTCTTGCCACCACGACCAACAGTTTTATAGCCACCGTTGACGTTATCCATCTCACCGTATGGATCATGGAAGATACCGTGTTCTCCGTCGTCACCAATCAACAGCATCCAGTGGCCACCACCAACAGGATTGGATACGTGACCTTTGTGTAGGACACCAACAGCTACTGGATGGCCAGCTTTGAGTTCATTAAGGAGTGTTTGCTTTGTACCTTTCTGGTAAAAGGAAGCAAGAACACCGTACTGCTGACAAGCTTTGATTTGACTGGTTGATTGCGTTGTATCACCGTATTTGAGAACAGTTCTCAAGTAATCATCATCTGCATTACTACCAAGCAGCGCATCAGGACGGAGATACTTGATGGCCATAGCACACGTAGAGCTAAAGCACATCCGATCTCCGTGCCTGGTAGCACTGTCTGTTTGTAGGTAGTACTGCTTAACGTCGAGCAGTACCATGATGTTTACTTAAAGGTATCCTTAATACGTTGGATCTTGTCATCCTCAGTGCGGTGAGCTTTCATAGCATCAACACCACGAAGGAGGATTTGAACAATGCTGTTTTCACGCAGTTTAGAAGCACCGACAATTTCGGAGCCAATAAAAAGAGCGAAGAATGCAAGTGCCTCATAGGACACTTTAATGCCAAGGAAAGTGAGCATGATGTTTACCTAAAGGTAATGTGGATTATCAGCCAGCCCAAGGAAGACCAGCAGCTTTAGAAGGAGCACGTTGCTCATCAAGTTGAGCTTGCAGAGCAGCTTCAATTTCGGTGACTTTCTCTTCACCGAACTTCTCTTTGACCCAACCGACAACAGTCTCTTCAGTCAGATCAGCAAAGGGGATCAAATCGCCTTCAGGACGCTCAAGACCAAGTGAACCATAAGCACCAGCACTGTAGGTGTCGTCTTGTGCATTTACGGTGTAGTGAACAGTGAAAACATAACCGTCAGCGGTTTCACGTTCGAGTTGAGCAATGTTCCAGGTGAAAGTGGTAGACATGATATAAAAGTGTGTTTGTGGTGTTAAAAAAAAAAGAGCCCACCGGAATTGGTAGGCTCATTGAAAGGGGTTAGTGAGTAGGACTAGTCTGCTTCAGCAACTGGCTGCTGTTTTAGAGGTTCAGTAATAACGCGACCATTCTCATCTGTCCAGTTAGTATCAAGCATGTGCTGATCTTTGCGTTCACCGATGACCATCCAGCAAACGTCGGCATTAGAAGCAGGATCTTGCGCTTCGATTCTCAGGATATTGCCAGATACGGATCCACGAACAGCGGTCCAATCAGACTCATTAGACGTAAAGCAGCATACGTTTGTGCATAAAGCTTCAAACGTGCCCTCAGTCATTCGCGCCGCTTCGTCAAGATTTACAGCGGCAACGCCATTTACGAGTTGAACATGTCCACGGTAAATAAGATCAGCTTGTGGACCTTCAATGAACGAATGGACAAGGTGATGGGTTTCTTTTTTCTCCGGTAGTGGATGATCAATCTTAAAGGAGCCTGAACCTTTGCTAAGAGCGCCCACTACTGTTACGTTGCCATTACCAGCGATCTCCATCCGTTTAGCGGGAGTTGAGCCGGTAACAAAAGTAATAGATCGATCTGAATTAGAGCGTGATTGAAGAATAAGTTCACCAGCCAGTGTCGTACCGCTAGATCCAGATCCTGAATAGATATAGCAGCCAGCAGCGCCTGTCATATATTCTTCTCTTCCATCCATACCAAAGCCAATCAATCCATCTGAGGGGTTAATTAAGATTGTGTTAGAAAAGCCAAGGTTGTATCCAGTAGAGCCAAAGCTGATATTTCCGTCCGCTGTAATCCTCATCCGCTCCGTCGGGGTGCTCGATCCGTCGGCGGTGGTACTGAAGACAATCCTGCCCGGCATGTCATTAGCGCCGGGGGTGCCGTCTACTTCGACTTCGATTCGAGCTGCGTTTATGTAGGTGGTCCCGTTGTAACCAACCGCATACAGTCTACCAAGGATATTGCCGTCAGCTACAGCAGTTGGAGATCCAACACTACCGTTTGCTCTCCAAAACCCAAACTCCCCTGGATTTGTATACCGAACCACTACAGAACTGCTGTTGGTTTCAAGGGTAGCACCTGTAACACTCGTAGACGTGCCAACTAACAGCCTGCCGGAGCTGTCGATGCGGGCGCGTTCGAAGTCGTTTGTCCACAAAACAATAGGATTAGCACCTGTTTGATAAATGTTCAAGCCGCCGGTAAAACCACTATCGCTATTCAGAACCGTGCTACTTGGCCAAATGGAATGAGCAGCAGAGTATGCGCTTATCGCTATGGTGCCAACTGCGCTAGCCGCAGATACACGGCCGCCAGCGGAAGAGCCAGTATTATATGAACGGGTATAGCTTGTGACAACAGAGTTTGAGTCTTTGTCAATGGTTAAGTCGAAACTAGGCGAAATAGTGCCAATCCCTACGTTGCCTGAGGAGTCAATTACAAATCTAGTCGCGGCTGCATCAACGTCATAGACCGAGAAACCTGAGTTTGATACCCCAGTAATAGATTGACCGATTTCAAAGTTATCTGCGCCCACAGCACCACCAGTAAAACGTATGCGAGATACGCCAGTTGCGTCATTCAAATGCAACTCTGCTTCTGGGCTACTAGTCCCCAGACCTAATCTGCCGGAGCTGTCGATGCGGGCGCGTTCGCTGCCGTTTGTTTCTACATAAACATTAGGTCCATCTTTGCTGCCAATGTAAGCAAAACCGCCCGGCGTGGAAAACTCAAGAGTGCTTGTATTGGTGCTGCTTGTCAGCCTCGTCGTCGTACCAGATCCACTTACTTCAAGAAGTCTATTAGGACTCGTAGTGCCAATCCCTACTGCTCCCGTTGAAGTAATGGTTAGGCGTTGTTGGTTGGAAGTGCCCAGCACCAAAGTGTCTGAGCTGTGCTGGTAATAGATATAACCGGCAGCCTGCTCGGCGCCGCTTGCAGTTCCATCGGCAAAGAAGATGGACCCTTGGGATCCAGGAGATGCAATAGTGATCCCTGCATCTCCAGATTCGCTGATTACAAGGTTATTGGCAGCCGCGTTATAGCTTCCAGGATTACTAGTCCCCAGACCCAAGCGGCCACTGGAGTCCAGGCGCATGTTCTCAATGCCCGTTGAGCCTGAAAATGCACCAGCTTGCGCTGAAAATACTATGCCGCCATTTCCGAACGAAGATACATAGGAGAACGAATTATCGGCAGTAAGAAGCAACCTCAACTCACCAGCGCGTTCTATCCCTAGTGAACCGCCCGCAGAACCTGACAGTTTGAGAGGTGTATAATTTGTAAAGTATGCGGTGGTCAATGATGTGCCAACCCCAACATTCCCACTCGCATCAATAAACAACCGCCCCGTGCCATTAGTACTAACAGCAATACCATTAGCAGTATAGTTGTAAAGACCAGTATCAAGGTCTGCAGCAAAACTAATAGACGGTGTGCCTTGACTACCAGGACCAGCAGCACTTACTACACCAGCTGGTCCCTGTGGTCCATCACTAGTATCTAATTTACCAGTAAATGGATTAAGTTTATATGTCATAATTATACCTTGGTAATGGTTTCAAGTTTGTTATTGGAATCATATCCAAGAGTCATGACGGCAACCGTCGTTCCACTGGCTCCACCTTGTTTGTATGTAATTGTTTCAATTTCGCCAACACCGTTGCCAGCAGCAACATAAGTCATGATGACGTAATCATGTTGCGGGATATAAAGACCCGCGATATCTTGTACTAACATGATTGTTACCTGTAAATAATAGGGCTTATGTCTTTAGCGCAGTAACTTGCGCCTTTAAAGATGTGATCTCAGCCAACGCTTCCTGTAGCGCAGCTGTCAACAATGGAACCAACTTACTCTGATCAATACCTTGGTAGACAGGACTACCTTTGTCATCTACTTCACCCTTTAGTTGGTCTCAAGAGCTTTAAGGCGCGCATCATATGCAATGACAACACTTTCAAGTTGTTCAATACGGTGTTGTGCTTCCTGAAGTGCTTTGAAAGCCATCCACATCATTTGTTGTTCTTTAATACCAACAAGTTCTTCACGAGCAGGATTATCACCATTGGCTTCCTCAGCTTCTTGATAGATAGTAACGACTTCAGGACAAACACCAGCAATCTGTTGGGCAATAACACCTAGGTTTAGATCAGCATCATCAGGTTGATCCTTATAGTGATATTTGACAATCTCCCATTGCTTTAAACAGTTCCAGGTATCATCTGCTGATGAGATGTTCTTCTTAACCTTGATGTCTGAAAGATTAACATCATTGGTTTGGAAGTTAGCAACACCACCATTTGATCTAACAATAAACCTACCAGCAGCATTATCAGAGCAATAAATAAATTCATTGCCAGTACCATTTGGTGTGACATCTGGATATCTAATTAGGATACCGAATGGACTTGCATTTGTATTGGTAGCTGTTGTAGTCCAATTGCTTGCATCAGTACGAAGCTCATGTGACGTACTTGCAGAGTTAAAATAACTACCAGCATTTGATACCTTTAAGGCACCAAGAGCATTCACCCTGATACGCTCAGTACCATTTGTGCTGATACCAAGCATATTTGCACCTGGAGAGTATAGACCAGTATCGGTATCACCAGTAAAGGTAAAAGATGGAGCTGCTGCAGTACCAAGGTTAAAGTTAACATTAACACCATCAGCAATCTTAGCTGTAGTGACAGAGTTACCGGCAAGTTTAGCTGTGGTTACGTTACTGTCAGCTAGTTTAGCTGTGGTTACGTTACTGTCAGCTAGTTTAGCCGTAGTAACTGCACTATCAGAAAGTTTAGCTGCACTAACAGCACCATCAGCAATCAAGTTACTAGTAATAGACCCATCAGCCAAATTACCAGTAGAAGCTTGGATTGTTGTATTCTTTGTTTCCTGAGCTACATAAAGTGCTTGTGTAAAGTTATTATTCAGATCTTGTGATCGAATTGCAGAACCGGAATAGAATACAGCAGAAAGGTTTTCATCGCTGGTATTACGATAAATACGGATAGCAACACCATTATTCGGTGCTGCATTAAATTGAATAGTAGTGGCGTTAGCAAAAGTGTATGCAGTTGTATCAACGCCGTCAAGGCTTACCTTAACGTCGTCTTCTTCAATATATGGGAATGTAAAGGTATAATTGGTTTTGACACCATTACCTGTATATGTATCTTGTGTGATTGCCATTACATTTAATAAAGCGCCGTTTACTTACGGATTGACAAAGTTTCACCAACAATATTAGCTTCTTCAGTCAAATCACGTTCAATTTGACGTTGTTCAATTCGACCAAACATTTGAGCACTCATATCAGCATAGGCAATCTCTTCAGCAGCACGACGTGCCTCAGACAACCTAGTGTGGATATCATGCCACTTCTTAATAGATACTTCATCAGAAGTCAAGCCTTGCCTACGTAGATCACGTAACTTAGCAATGCTTTCCCAATCACCAGCATCACGCATGATCTCTTGAATAGAAGCTTTAAAGTGTCCACCAACACCCATCAAACGGAACAACTCAGAACGTTCAGCTGCTTCCAACTTAATACCATCCTTTGAACGGAAGGTAGTGTTGATATCAAATTCCATATCCTGTAGGAACTTCTCCTCAGGGGATTGTTCAGCGTGGATCTTAATAGGACTGTAAGCATTCCACACACGTTGCAGAAGACCGTAACCATTAGCCTTTTCACCAGTCACCGGACTGTAAACATAAGGGTGACGGTTAGAAGGATCAAGATAGCTGTTACGGTTACCAAGAAGGCTGAAGAATTCATTATCTACTTCCTGGAGACCTTCACTAAAGATACGTGACCATTCAGCACGTTGACCTGCAAGAGGACCAAGGCTGTTAACAAAACCAGCACTCCAACGAGTCAAAGCACCTTCGTTACCACTTAGAATATCAAGCAAAGGTTTAACAGTAGACAATGCAGTACGATCAGTAATCGCTGCACTAAATGCAAACGCTGCCTTTTCAAACATACGTTCAGTCATCGCCTCACCTAGCATATCAAAGTTATCTGCGATGTTAGAGACCAATGCCATCCAATCAGCAAGCGGTCCCATAGCTGTGTAGGGGTACCACTTACCATCTACACCTTTAATACTACGAGGTTTCCAGTTAGAGTTCTTCTCACGTGCCCGTTGTAGTTCCTTGTCATAAATACCATCACCAGTGATACGATCAGCAAAAACAAGACCAATAGCTCCTGTTACAGCAAGACCACCAAGAGCTTTACGTCCCCGTGTGGTGTACTTAAGATCAGCAATCTTATTTTGCTTAGCAATAGTATCCATGTTCTCTACATCGATATTACGTGCACGAAGTAACTCATCCACACGTGCTTCATCAGCAAGCAGGTCTTCCAGTTTGACATAAGCCAACTCGTTAACATCACGTTGGAAAGGCATCCACGGTCCGTACTTACCACCTATACTGATAAGGTTCATACCAGTGGTAGGGAACATCATAAATGGACGCAAACCAGGTACCATCCGAATAAGATCAGATACACCTTTTGCAATAGGACTATCGATGTTAAGTGCCATCTCATCAGTAGAGTACTTAACTGCTTCATCCTTCAGGAGATCATCAGGACCAAACATCTCAGCGTAGTACTTATCAGCAATAGGCTTAACAGTCTCACGATTAACAGGCTTACCAGCTGCTACAAGCTCATCCATAGCACGGAAACGTGACTCAGCTGCTGCATTAAATACACCAGTAAAGCCATCAGTTGCTGACATGGCATTAACACCAAACCGCAACACAGGATCCTTACCAAGATCATTCAACATCTCAATTTTATTGACGAGATACTGAAGACCTTCATTACCTTCTTGTGCTTGTCTACGTGCAGAAGTCTTTAGGAAATCAAGTTCACGCTCTTGAGAGATAAGAAGATCAACACGAGTAGCAGATCTAACAGAGTTAGGTTCTTTTGATGCCTTCATGAAGATATCACCAGCATACGGCAGTGCTTTTTTCAAGGTATCACCAATAGAACTGTAAGCAATCCAACCACGTTGAATAGCTTTAACATCACCACTCATTGCAGCGCCTGCAAAGTGTGAGATAGGTTGGGAAATAATACCACCAAAGTTACCAACAAGAGCTTCAATAGGTGTCTTAAAAGCAGACAACATATTATTGAAGATGTTAGACCACACACCAGCAATTAACTTATTCTCAACATCAGGGTTAAGGTTAATAATACCTTTACCAAGATCACGTGTCATCTCACTGATCCACTTATTCATCTTAACAATGGTATCAATATCACCATTGCTAATCTCATAAGCCATCAGGAACTCTTCCATCAGACGTGGTTGATTCTCAGCAATCTGTCGAAGAGTAGAAGCAAAACGTTGAGAGTCTTGGAATACACTTTGAGCTACATCACCTGCTCCTTCAACAGTAGCTAGGTTATAACCTTCGATGTTACGGAATCCACTCTTAACAAGTTGAATCAGGTTTACCTTACGATTCTTGTAGTACTTAGCAGAACCAGCTAATTGATTGACATATTGCATCAAATCAATTACCTTTTCTTGTGCTGCCTCAACAGCAGCAGTACCCTCCATCAGACGTGCACCTTCTGCAATATCAGAGATACGTCCAGACAAAGAACCAGCAAGTAGTGATTGAGCACGGACTGCATCCATGCTAGTTAGTTCAGCACCAAGAGTACTCATACCACGAGATGCCATAGCAAAGCCTTCCTCTACCATTACCTCTCTACCATCTTCACTACGAAGAATGAACGGTTCAAGGATCTGGCGAGCATCTGCTTTACTCATCCGTGGATCAAACAACTGGATAGCAAGATCCATGTTAGAGTCAAGTACATCGTCGAAAGTAAGCTTCCAACCATCACCTTCCATACCAACACGACCTGCTTGCCTTAGTTGATCAGCAAGACCAAGTACAATGTCTTGACCATTTTCACTGCTAGTAAGTGCATACTTCAACGCAGGATCAGATAGCATGTTACCAAGACGACCATCAACAGTGTCTAGGTTCCTTGCAATACGAGCTTGGTCAATAGCAGCACCAACTACACCAAAGTCATCAACAGTACGTACACCAAGTTCAGTGTAGTCAAACATATCATGGATACCTTTAATAGGTACATCCATGTTAGGATTATTAGAAAGACCGTAGTAACCTACTTCATCCAATGCCTCTTCTTGTTTGATGATAACATCAGATACAAAGTCTTCAGCATTATCAGGTTTAGGTGGTGGTGCATTATCATTAAGCCACCTAGTTGCTTCAGCTGTTTCACCTACAAGTTTATTAGACTTACGTAGACTTCTACCAAGATCACCAATAGCACCAACGAACTTAACGAGTCCCCCAGCAAGAGCAGTAAGTGGTCCCATACCAACTTCTTCGTATAGGTTCTTCTTACGCTTAAGATCCGGTGGGTCATCC
>Ga0129343_1282696_pt1 | contig 11997 bp, 4 predicted proteins | sample CPBNA1_5_FD_109915 | JGI IMG/M metagenome (GOLD analysis project Ga0129343, IMG submission 109915) | Freshwater to marine salinity gradient microbial communities from Chesapeake Bay, USA - CPBay_Sum_15_0.2_RNA1 (Metagenome Metatranscriptome) | ecosystem: Environmental > Aquatic > Marine > Coastal...
CGATAATTGAATAGCCAGTGTCTGAGTATAAACTAGTATTTGGGTTTACAGCAGACATCCAATAGGATCCAAGACCATTAGCTGCAAGATTTGAAACAGCTCTATCGATTAAAGTATCAAGATCTGTATTTGATGCTGGAACAACGTTTGTGCCACTTGCAACAATAGGGATCACCATATTGTTTTCACTAACTGAGGATGTGTTCTGATACATCAACGTTGTTGATGTTGTGACCGATGATAGTAATGTCCAAGGGTCGCCAACGTTACCGCGCGACGTGTCTGTGAATGTGCCAATTAAATTGCCACCAGTGTTAACATTGAGCGTGCCAGCGCCACTAGTGTTTGCAGCGTAACTTGAAAGAATCTGGTGTACAGAATAGTCGAGTTGATTGGTTGTCATTTCTTGTAAACCAAGAAATGTACCTCCGACTGTTTCTTTAATCGTTAATAAATTGGCCAATTTTCATTTCCTATTACTGGTATTTGTATTTTGAGTCGCCCCATATTATACCAGTATTTAGGAAAGTTATGTACGAAGCATTATAACCTGAGATTGCTGCTCCAGGAATACCACCATGGCCAGACTGTGCATACGATGTTTTTCTTGTACCTTCACTCATACCAGCACCTGTTCCAACTTCACCAAATTTACCACCATTGCCACCATTAATTGCAAATTCGGTTGCAGTAGTGATACCATTTCTTATTGAATTGTTTTCTAAGTATATTGTCGTGCCATTAGAACCAGCTCCACGACCACCATTGCCACCAGCAATAGAAGATGTGGATCCACTTACAGGATATCCACCTGCGCCACCACCGCCACCACCACCAGCAATCAATGCCTGGTTATCGATAAACAATTTGATAGCACTACTTGTTCTAATAGCAACACCACCATTGCCACCATTGCTTCCTGTTCTTGTAGCTGGTGTTGCTGTTCCACCTACGCCAGAGAATCCAATAACGCCAGCACCATTGCCAGTTGTATCTACAACTGTCAGTTTAACGAGGTGAGGGAATGTTGTTGACCCAACCGCAAGTTGAGCAAGCCCTGTTGAAAGATCCATAGCAGGTGCAGTCGAATTGTAAGCACCAACGTAAGCATTCTTAACAATAACATTGACGTGCTGCAATTTAGAGTTAGGCGATTTGCCTAAACTTACAAGCTGTGAATATAAATCAAAGTTTGCTGTGTTGGAAGTAATTTCTATCTCTGTTCTTTCATAGTCAATAAATGTAGGCTTCCATACCCCACCTTCTCTAACAAATGCATATTTGACATCTTTCCACGCGCCACTGTCTTTTACTTTGATTTTATCTATTTGTTTCCAAGTGCCACCATCTTTAACTCTTGATACTTTATCAGTTGTAAGTTCGCCAGTATTCAATCCAATGTAGCTTGATGTTCCTTCGTACGATCTTGCATAGGTATCTGTTCCTGTATAAGAGCTTGTGTATTCTGTTGTAGATGAATAGCTGTTTCTTGATCCTAAGTAAGCACCACCATATACCTTTGTGTAGTATCCAACATACTCGTTACCAAACGCACCTTCAAATGTACCGACATAGCCACCAAGATATTGTTTTGTATATTGACCAACGTATGATTTTGTGTACGAACCAGTATAGTTTACATTTCTTAATCTGCTATACTGACCTGTATAGTTGCCAGTATACTGACCATTATATGTTCGACTACCTCCATACTGACCTGAATAGTTGCCTTGATACTGTCTTGTGTATTGGCCAGTGTATTGACCAACATAATTTATGTTGTAAGGGCCACCAGCATATTGTTTTGTGTATTGGCCAGCATATGCTTTTGTGTACTGACCGACGTATGTTTTGGTGTAGTTGCCTGAGTATACGCCAACGTATGTTTTTGCATATTGGCCAACCCATTCTTTCGACCATGTTCTTGAATAATTTTTAGAGATTGTATGTTCTCTTGATCCAGCATAGAATCCTTGCCATATTTTACTATATGTTGCTCCCTCAAAATACTTAGTAGTAGTTGGCCCTGTGTATGTTCTTTGGTACACTGGTGAAATGTAATATGCTGTAAACACATTAGAATAGTTTGTAACCCTTCTTACATACCAACCAGAATAGTTACCCGCAAATGAAGCACTTGAGTAATAGTTTCTATTGTATTGCCCTGTATATGTTTTAGTGTAGTTGCCAGCATATGGCCCTCTTACATAGCCTGGAGCTGTCCAGTTTATGAAGATAGGTGGGAAGAAAAAACCGCCAGGTATTAGTACGTTATAACTAAGGCCACCAAAGTATAAGGGTCCTTCGAATGACCCGCCTGAGTTGTATTGTGTAACGTAAGATGATGAAAAGAATAAAATATCAGGCTCAAAGCAGCCATACTGAAATTTATTCCAGTTGGGCTGAAGACATACCCAACCTGAATAACTTGGTCCTGACCATGCTTTTTCGTAGTTTGTAGCTCCAGCTGGGAAAGAATAAGGAAATGTTTCTTGATAATATCCTGTATATTGTCTATCGTATGATTTGTCGACTAATCCTGAACTTGTATAATATTCTGTTCGGATTCTACTATACGTTTTTTCTACAGAGAAATATCCAGTGAACGTGCCTGTAAAATTTTGTTGGCGATAATATTGTACTGGACCAACATATGATGCAGTATATTGACCTGCCCAAGTTCTTACATAGTTAGCTGGGGTGTTACGTTGATAAGTGCCTTGATATGTGCCTGTATATTGGCCAGTGTATACTTTTACATAGTTCCCTGTATAATAACCTTGCCATACGTGATCATAGTATCCTTCAAAGTATCCTGTATACTGTCTATCATAATATCCTTCCCACTGGCGATTATAATATCCTTCCCATACCTTTGTAAAGTTACCTGTTGTGTTGCCACCATAATATCTTGGACCAGAATAATATCCTTCAAATACACCTTGATATTGTCTATTGAATTGGCCTGTATAGTTTCCAGTATACTGAGCACTATATGTTCGACTACCACCATACGTTCCTTGGAACACTCCTTCGTATGTTCCAGCGTATTGTTTTGAGTAAACGCCTACGTATGATCTATTGTAGATGCCTTCGTATTGAGTTTCGTAGAATCCGCCAAATGTTTGTGAGTATTGCCCAATGAAAGTTTTGGCGTAATTGCCTGCGTAGTTAGTTTCGTAACCACCTAAGAAATAAAGTTGAGGATTTAATGTGACAGCGCCAACGTAAGAGGTCTTATAAGCTCTCTCTACGTTTCTATTATAATTGCTGACATAATATCTGGTTGCCATCGAGGCTCTCCGTTATTGCGTCTGGTACCAGATATCTCCATCGGCTCCAGTAGCAGCTGTTGGTGCTGCTGTGTTAACGTATATTGTTTGGTCGGAGAGAGTGTTGCCAGTTGCTTTGAAATCAATACCCGTCATCTTAACAGACGTATTAGATGTTGCAGTTACAAATCCTTTTGCGTCGACTGTAAACGTAGTTAGTTGAGATGTGTTAGCTGTGTAAGTACCAGCGGCAACGCCTGAGTCTGCTAATGCACTTTTCTGTAATACGGATGTAGCATTTACAATTTCTATACTACCGTGTTTAATTTGATCAGCCATCGTTGTTTTCCTCTAATTCTTTTACTCTTTGTGAAAGCTCTTTGACAGCTTCTATAAGAAGAGGAAGAATTGCGTTGTATCTAACTGACTTATAACCTCTTGAGTTTATAGAAACTGCGTGTGGAAGAACGCTTTCTAGTTCTTGCGCAACAACTCCATAATCCATAGTTAAACGTCTTTCGTCACCAATATTATCATTCCATTTGAATTGATAACCGTTTAGTTGTTCTATTTTATTTAGTGCTTGAGGGAGCACGACAAGATTATCTTTTAATGCTTGGTCTGATGAGTAATTACCAATCAAATCATTTCTTGCAAAAATATCATCTGCAATTAATGTAGTTGTGTTTGCAATTGTGTTTGCACCAACACTAACTTCTGTATTAAAATATCCTGAGCCCCATCTTGCAGAACTTGAACCAATATCTCTTGTTGTTGCATCAGAAATAATGTTAGTGTTTACAACTGCATTAGCGTATTGTATAGTAGCTCTACCATTTCCATTACCAAATGTAACAACTACGTTTGCGCCAGCACTAAATGAGGCTGAGTTTGTTACAGAAAGGTCTGCAGTGTTTGCTGTTGCAAGGTTCAATACAGTATTGCTTGGTAGCGATACAGCCCCAGATGCTGTAAAGTCTGAAACAACAACTTTATCAACTTCAAATAAACTTTGTGTTGAGTTAGCTGTTAAGTTTGCATTGATTGTTGAATTACCAAACCCTATTGCACCTTCAAAAGAAGATGTGCTTCTAACTCTTAATGTACTAGTATTTGCTTCACTTGTAATATCTACGTCTGATCCAGCTGTAATGTCGCCAGATGCATTAACTGTTGTAAGTTGGGCTGCAAATCTCTTATCGCTTGTACCAAGAATTCTACCACTAGCACTCGGAATAATACCTACTGTTGAGTTACCGCCAATGGATCCTAATATTCTAATTGTGTCGGCAGAAGCATCACCAAGGTCGACAGCACCATTTAATGTTGCAGCGCCGTCAACAGATAACGTACCATCAATATCTGTATTGCCAACAATATAAGCATTCTTGGCTACTGTCAACCCACCATCAGTGTGTACGGAAGCGTCAGTTGAGTTGGCTGATGTTGTATTGTTGAATGTTACTTTGCCATCAACATCTAATGTTAAATTTAATGTTGTAGCTCCGTCTACATTAAGAGTACCAGTTGTAGAAGTATTTCCTGATGTATCATCTACAGTAAACGCACCATCAACATCAATACCACCATCGAGTGATGCAAGACCTGTAGCATTAAAGGTTGCTACATTAGATGTACCTGCTACCGTGATACCTTGACTTAGTGTTGCTAGTCCTAATAGTGCACTTGTTGTTCTAACTCTTAATGTGTTTGTGTTTGCTTCGTTTGTAATATCTACATCGGATCCAGCAGTAATATCGCCGGATGCGTTTAACGTATTAGCTGACATAACCCATCTATGAGTACCGTTTCCAAGTGGCACAGTGTTACCTGCAAGAGGCATTACTCCAACAGTAGAGTTACCGACTTGTGCTTTTACAATTAATCTATCAGCATCATGGGTTACGTTTGCTGTTGATACTTGACCAATTGTTGTAATGTAGAAATCATTGTTTGCTGCAGTGTTACTTCCAGGTTGAGCAATGTGTGAAATTCTGTATGTTGCTCCAATCCCTTTACCTAAGAAAATATTTCCATTGGCATATGTATTTGATTGAGCATAAAGATCTGTTGTTGTAATAGTGCTACCAAATGCATTCCATCTAAGAGCAGTTGTTCCTAATGAGAGGGAACCATTTGCATTTGGATTGATGCCAGAATCTACTCTGGCAGTAAATGTTACTGTATCGCTTGTCGCATCTCCTAGATCAACATTTCCATTGAATGTTGCTAGACCATCAACTGTGATTGTTCCATCAACATCTGTGTTACCTACGATGTAAGCATTCTTAGCAACAGTAAGACCGCCATCAGTATGAACTGCTGCCACAGTAGAGTTAGCAGCTGTCGTGTCATTAAATGTTGCTTTGCCATCGACGTCTAATGTTGAGTTTAATGTAGTAGCACCATCTATATTAACTGTGCTATCAAAGTCTGCTGCTTTTTGTACGTTTACTTTATCTGCAAAAATTGTATTAGCAGCTACATTAAGTATGTCTGTGTTTGCATCACCTATCTGTGTATTAACAGCTGTGATGTTTACGTTTGCTGAAGATACAAAACTTGTGCCTGTAACGCTGACTGTTGTAGAGTTTAGGTTAGCTGTTGTACCAAGAACGTTGAATGTTGTTGAATTGATATCTGATAAAGCATTGTCTACATCTAAGTTTGCATTTGCATCAATCTTTGTATTAAAGATATTAGTTGTTGCATTTGAAGTAAATGTAACTGCTGTTGCGTCTATTTCTACGCCAGTTGAGTTAGCTTTTAGTACACCATCATTAACATCAAACGTTGCTGCGTCGATATTTACATTTGAGGTTATATTCAATTCGCCTGATGCAATTGTTGTGTTTGTTGAATCTATTGTTGTTAATGCGTTGTCAATATCAACGTTAGCGTTAGCATCAATCTTTGTATTAAAAATGTTAGTCGCAGCATTGGATGTGAAACTTGTTGCAGTGCTGTTAATATTAACGTTAGAACCAATAACAGTATTGCCGCTTCCAATCTCAACTAAAGCAGCATCAATATCTACGTTTGCATTAACATCTAAAGGTGTGTTAAAAATATTAAGAGCTGCGTTCGATGTAAACGTTGATGATGTTGAGTTAATGTTTACGTTAGACGATGTTTCAAATAAACCGCCAGTATGAATGATATTTGCTTGGCCAAATAAAATGCCTTGTTGAACAGTGTTTGTTGAAATAGTTAAATTTGCAGTTGCAGCTTCTGTTCCAAACACAGTTGTGTTTGGGCTTGTACCTTTTATTTCTGTACTAACTAAAAGAGTATTAGAACTAAAAATACCATTGACATACGCATTACCAGTCGTGCACGCACCTTGTGAATTTGCAACAGTAGTAATAACAATTTTTTCCATATCGTAGGTGATTCTATTAGTAAGATCAACCCACTCTCTAAATGTATCAGAGGATGGAACTACGTTTGCGTTAATATAATTAGGACTGGCCATTACTCATTACCCTTGTGATATTTAATAACATTCCTTTAATCTCAGATAGCTCAGACTTCAATGCAGTCACTTCTGCATTCATTACTTCTATAGAAACATTCTTTTCTCTTTGAGCTTTGTATCTCTGAAATTCAGATGCATCATTATTTATAAGTGCCATAGTAGACATATCTCTTACAAATGTTGTATTCTCTGTTTCTATGAATGTTCGTCTAGCCATTATAATGATACCGCTATAGCTCTATAATCTTTTACGTATGGAGATTTTGATGTGCTATCAGATCTCATTACAATTTTGATTGCAAGGTATTTGTAGCCTTCAAATTTTTCTCCATTTGAATTATAGTATGTTGCTGTAAAATCAGTACTTGCTTGTGGATCTCTGAACGCTTGGTTGACATATTCACTATTAACTTTATAGTGTGGTCTACCAGTTGTAATTGAGAACGATGCATTATCCTCTAATGTTAATGAGGTGTTGTTTGCAACTGCTGCTACTTTACTGATTTGATAACCTGTTGTCTCTGATGCGTTGATAATCTTAATTAGATCACCTGTTGCATAGTCAGAGCTAAATGTTGTTCCTGTGCCAGTTACAGTTGGGCTTCCAGATGTTACTTGTACAAAACCATCTTTTAGTGTTGTTTCTGGCGTATCGTTAAATTCGTAAGTATACTCTACAACATCTGTTCTGTCAACAGAAGAACTTAAAACGTTTCCATTTTGAGTTGTTTGTAGTTTAGACCACTTTGTATCCTCAAAAGACGTCGTGTCTGCTTGGTTTAGAACTTTTGCATAAACGTCAATATTTGTTCCTGATGGTCTATAGGCATTTAGGTATACTTTTATATCTTCTGCATCAAGAGTATCAGCAAGTTCTAATCTTCTGGAAACATATTTTGCTGTTGCTGATCCAGTTACGCCAGCGTGCTCATTTGTATTAACATTATTGATAATGTTTTCATAAATTACTAGCGACTGTGATTGTAGATCGATAGTTGGCGATAGTGTTGGTATTTTTGAGTATAAGTTGTGCGTTACACGAACAGACTTATTGCCACTATTGTTAACAATTTCATTAGACTTACTCATTATCTTAATAGAACGTTTTGGATATGTTCTATCATTGAAAGGGAAGATTTCTTCACTATCAAGACCAACTGAATCAGAAAGTTTTGCTGATAACGTTGGGACCACTCTAGTACCATTTGGTGTCGTTCTGTATAACTGTGGTTCATAGTAGCTAATATTATTATCAACTACAGATCCAATTTCTGCTTGAGCTTTACTATCGCAGCCTATAACTGTGCTTCCTGCTGTAAACAAGAACGTGCTGTTTGTTGAAGTACTTTCAGACAATTGAATAGTCGTTGTTGCACTATCTACAATATCTAAAATAGCTGTAGGTGTAATTTGATATTTGCCAGCAGCTGCTGTAAATGTAGGCGCTCCATACAATGTAATGTATGTTGAGTTTGCAACAGTTGCTACTCTTACAACATCATGATTGGTACCGTCGGTCAGTACAATTCTAGAACCTGCAGTGATACCAGCAGAAGTGAATGCTGTACTTGTTCCTACAATAACATTGTTGCCAGATGATATTGCAACATTACCGCTTTGATTTGCTGCTTGTTGGAACACCTCTTCACCAGGAATAAACGTTCCTGTTATGGTATTATTATTTGCTTCAATGAACTCATAGTCATCGTTTACAAGTGTTGCTTGTCCTGTTGTTGCTGTAAATGCTGCACAGTATAGTGAGAACTTAGCATCTTCGTCTGGATACAGTTTCCAAGATCTGTTGTTTGTAGATAGGAACATTGATCCTGTTCCCCAATCTTGATTTACTTGAACACCAGTTACTAGATCTTCTTGTCCAACCTTAGAAGTGAACACTGAATAGTTAGGACTGTTTCCATCAGGTAGTACTACAAAACAATATTCTGTTCCATTTTTCACAACTACTGGTGATTTGAATGTGATTGTCGTTGCAGCTGTACCATTTGTTGATGTATTAATTTGAGAAGATGTTAAATGTACTCTACTGAAAGGTAATACTTCAGGTCCTGGCACACCTGCTTCAATTGTTCTAATTTCTACAGTAACGCCTTGTGTTGGATCTTTTGCTGCAAAGTATAAATTCAAAGATGTAAGATATGCAACGTCTGCTCCATTAACAGCATTTGTTTCAACTAAAAATGATTGAGCTAAAGGATCGATTGAAGGACATCCACATCCGCTAAAACCTCTTCTTCCTAGTCTATTGACCCCCATTGGGAAGTCTCTGTTGTCCCATCTTGGGCCAGCCCAGAAATCTTCTGCACATCTATTTCGAATAACCGGTCTTGCAGGTGTTGTTGGAGATGTGTTAGCTGGTGGAGGTGTAACAATCACCGATGTATTAGCTTGAATTGTGATTGTATTAGCAACAGTGTTCGTTACAGGTGGATCAAATGGTACATCTATATTTGTATTAGATGGTGTTGTGTTTTGTACAATAACAATTGGATCTGGTTCTCTAACTGTAATAGAACTGTTTTGTGTTGATGTTGACGATGTTATCAGCTGAGCAGACTGTGTAGATGTTGGCAATGCTGTTCTTGTAGAAATGAACATCTGATTCTGTTCAGCAGTAAAGTTGTAACAATTAAACCTTGCAGATGCAGATGAAACTAGATCGCCTATTTGATCAAGGTTAGACACGTCTGCTACAATCACTTTTCTCTCGCCTGCAAAGAATGTGTTTGCAGGTAAGAATAGAACACCAGCAATGTTACCGCTGTTGTCTGATGTAAGAGCAGTTCCTTTTGGACCACTTCTTGCCATAAATGAATCTATTCTTGATGATGATATTTGATTGTATGAATCAAAACCATTTAGTGTGTTAATTAATGTAGCTGGAGCAACGTGCTCGTTTACATCTACTTCATCAAAGTAAACATAGTGTCTTAAGTTTGGTCTTAGACCAGTTGCAACAAATCTAATTCTAACACCTGGAATGTATGGTTGGAAAGCAATACTTGTTAAGAAGTCACCGACCTTTTTAGTAGACGTTGATGTTGTCGCACTAAATGATGTTGTTGTTCTTTCTATTGTTTGTGTTCTTACTGTTTCATATGTGTCTGTGGTAACAAGACCAACAGTGCTTGAATTGACAAGACTTGTTGTGTTTGAATCTGATACTACCTCGTCAGAAGCAAATTGTGTTGGTGCAACTTTGTTTAACTGCTCAATCAAAGAAAGAGTAGGCGTTGCTACGTCAACATCAATGTTCATAGCTGCTTCTGGGCTTTGTTTTGTATCTACATTGCTCAAATAATCAGGATATAATGTTAGTGTACCGTTATATTCCCAGAACTTGGATGTACATTTTCTAAACTGAGTTGCTCTACTCTGATCGATGATCAGTCTTTCTTTGTAAGGCAATGTAACAATATCACCTGAGCGAGCAGCAGTTTTTAGATCTGTACTTGATTCTAATTTAAGTTGAATAGCGTATGTTTCAAATCTACTTGTTAGAAGACTTCTAGCAGTATCGTAACCAGCTTTGAATTCTTCGTTCAATGGATTGCCTGTTGTAATAGATGAGAAGTTATCGACGATGATGCCGTTCTTAAATCTATTCAATGATGGATCCGTTCTACCAGGAATGACCTGTTCAGCTGATTTCTTCTCAAGCATGTTGAGTGATGTATAATATTCTAACCTCTTAACTCTATCATCAATCTTCTTGATGTCATTCATTGTATAGCGTTTTAGCTGTGTAGAGTTAATTCTAGAACCTAAGTCAGGTCTTGAATAGTATCTTGAGTTTACAGAATCAAGTGATGGGTATACAGGAACTTCCATAGTGGCAAGCTGCATACCTTGGTCTGGTTTTTCAGGATATCCTGGGTTTACTGATGGTGTTCCTGTTACTACTCTAAGTTCACTCTCTTCAATTACAATTCTATCTTTTCTTGGTAGATAGTATTCAATATCTGATACAAACTGTTCGTTAGGTGTAGCAAAGTACTGTGAACCTGTGAACAACTCGGTTGCACTTGGGTTCTCTGTTGCTCCTGCTAATGTTGATGCTGCATTTGCTGTTGCATCACAGACAGGTCTAAAGTCAATAGAATCTCTTAGGGAATACTCTAAGCCACTTGATGGTGATGTGAATACTGGTATCTCTTGTGTTGTAATTGCACTTGTGTTTGCTGCATCAGCGTCATCAATGATTGCGTTGTATGATTGGTATGTAAAGAAACCAACACCAGCAGATGAGTTCTTAACAAAGTGTCTTACGACAATTGTAAGTTTATCTGCTGACGTTAATGAAAGTGATGACGATGATTTTAGTTTTAGTTTGGATAGACCATATAAACCATCTCTTTGGTTTGTTACCAATTCAAAGTTTGTCGTTACATCGTATGCAGAATCTTCTGTGTAAGATGTGTGCTTATAAACTTTGTATACTTTATGAACGTCAGGTAGTCCTAATGACCAAGGGCCTGTTGTGCCACCGCTGTTAGTGTTTAGATCAACTTTAACATATGATGTTTGATAATCTTTAATCAATGCAGCTGATGTTGTGTCTTTTACATCGTGGACAACAGTTGCTGCAAATGATGAGTCTACGGTTACGCCAAGGCTAATTGATAAAGCAGCACCAGAGCCACCTACGACCACATTAGCTGTCGATCTGTTGTGTAGTGTAATTGGTACATTCTGTTGGAACGTTCTTAATATTGTTGCTCCTGTTACTGGAGAAGCAGAAATGGTAGAATTGATCTCAAATGAAGATGAGTTAACAATGTTTGTAACTTGTCTTAATGTTGTGTTTAGATAAACAAGATCGCCAACTTCTAAGTCTGATGTGTCTGAACTTGTAACAAGTACGGCATTTGCACCAACTGCTGCAGCACTTGTTGTTGTGTTTGTTGTTGCGTTTACGCTAGCATTTGGAATAATCAACAGTTGCTGTTCTTGCACTTCGCTAAGTGTTGCAGCTGATGTACCAAAATTAAATATGGATCCAGTGGGTGCGCTTACAGTAGCTGTACCGTCTGAAGCAAATGTAACATCTGTATCTGTTTTGTAAATATATGTAGCATCCCCTACTGACTTGATACCTCTTTGGCCAAGTGGAAATACTAGAGTGTTGAATGATACGTCTTTGAGCTCCGCTACACCACCATCAAGAACGATGTCTGCTATACCTCTAACAGTACCATTTGTTTCACCGGCACCGTAATCAGTGCCTGC
>Ga0129343_1429610_pt1 | contig 11435 bp, 30 predicted proteins | sample CPBNA1_5_FD_109915 | JGI IMG/M metagenome (GOLD analysis project Ga0129343, IMG submission 109915) | Freshwater to marine salinity gradient microbial communities from Chesapeake Bay, USA - CPBay_Sum_15_0.2_RNA1 (Metagenome Metatranscriptome) | ecosystem: Environmental > Aquatic > Marine >...
CAGGAAGTAGTTGAATGTGCTGACGGTAGAAAGGCATATGACGGACCTAGTTATTGGGAGTTGTTTGCTCAATTCTATTATAGAGATATGTTTACACCTGCTTATTGTAGATATTATGAAAGGCCTAACCATGCCTATCATAAACCTGGCAAAGTTTGCCTTGATAAAGATGGTAATTGGGAGGTAAGAAAATGATTAGAGGTCTAATAACCTTATCAATATTGTGGATTATCCTTGCATTTGCATGGGATCCCTTTACGTCAACCGTTGAGAAAACACAGGCTGTTGACAAAACTAAAGAAATAGTATATAATGTGTTTAATAATGTAAAGGAGAAGGTGAATGAGTAAAGTACTCAAATATATAATGATCGGTTCTATAGGTCTGTTACTTGCAAATTGTTCTAGTAGCACTTATAAAATCAAACAAGAAAAGGATAAACAAGTCCTTAAAGTACCATCTTGGTATATGAAAGATTATAACGAGAAGAAAGAATGTGGTACTAAAACGTTTGGCAAAGACAAAAACAAAGAGTGTATCTTTGGTGTTGGTACAAGTGTATCGCCAGACCTAGAACTTGCAATTGAAAAGGGTATGATGATTGCAAAGGCTGAACTTGCTGATAAAGTAAAAGGTGAGATGAATAAAAAGGCTAAAATCTTTACTACAGAATTAGGTAAGAATACTACTAAAACTGTTGTAACAGATGTAGAAACTACATTAGTCAATATCATAAAACAAACACCAGTTAGAGGATACGAAGTGTTTGCTCAGGAAGTTACTTTAACAAAGAATGGTTACTATCGTGCTTGGATTGGTCTAAAGTTACCAATGGGTGAGTACAATAAGATGTACAACTATTCTGTTGAAACAGTAGTGGATGCTTTTAAACTTAAAGAGATCGCTCAAAAGGCGTATGATGAAGTAGAGGTTATTGCTAATGAGTAGTAAAATAGAAATATACTCAAAACCTAATTGTGTCTATTGCGAGAAGTCTAAACATCTTGTAAAGACACTAGGCTTTGAATACACAGAAAAAATGTTTGGCAAAGACTTTAAAACGCCAGATGAATTGTTTGAAGCTGTAGGTAAACAAGTTAGAACTATGCCACAAATAATAATAGATGATAAACACATTGGCGGATACAATGAGTTAGTTGAGTATTTTGCTGATAAAGGTCTATGTAATTTTAAAGGTGAAGTAACAAAGAATTTTGATGGCAAATAAAAACAAAGATAACGTAATATTGTTTCCTAAAATTCCTAAACAGCCACCTAATGCTAAGGCTCGGGAATTAGATGCCAAAAGACAAGAAATGATAAGACTTGAACATAATAAAATTTTTGTTCAATCAGTAAGTGAAGACCTCACAGAAACAATGTTAATGAGATTAAAAGATGAAAATTTTAATTTAACTGATCCAAAATTTTTAAGTGATTATAAATTATTATCTGAATCGTTAAAATCAATGCTATTAAGACAAGTACACATGAAACACCCTTTACAAGAAAGAGTCGATAAGGCTGTAACAACAAAAGGTGAAGGTGAAAATTTATATGCTATTACAATTGATTATAAAAAATTTTAAAGAATTCCATAAAGCACTTTGGGATACTATGAATGCTATAACGTGCCTAGTATTCAATAGTTTAAATAAGGCACATTATATAATAGGAGTGAATAAATGTTTAAATCATTATTCTCAAATGACTCATTAAGAGTTGTAAAAAAAACTAAAAAAACTGAAACTAGAGGCAGAAAAACTTTGTCAAAAAGACAAAAAGTTTTAAACCTTTTATCAAAAGGTGAGTCTGTGACTTGGAAAACTCTAAGGAACAAATTTGATCTAGTATCACCAAGAGCTTTAATTGATACATTAAGATCAGAAGGAAACATGATCTATGTTAATCAAACTGCTAAAGGTACTTCATACAGAATGGGTGTACCAACAAAAGCGATTATCGCTGCTGGTATTAAAAAATTATATGGGACTCCGTTCGCATATAAAAATGCGTAATCTCTCTCTTTAAAAACGCATAAATAAATGTAGAGGCGGCCTTGTGCCGCCCTTACATAACAAAATGAGGAGGGCATTATGCCAATGACAACATCACAATTACATGGTATGGATACAGCAGGTTCATCTGCTCCATTACTACATGAAATTCTAATCAAAGTAAACAACGCCAAAGACAAAGCAAAAAAGATTGAAGTATTAAGAGAAAACGATTCAGTACCTTTAAGACAAGTACTGAAAGGTGCTTTTGATCCTAAAATTAAATGGGATTTACCAGAGGGTACGCCACCATACAAAGAGAATGACGCACCAGCAGGTACTGAACATACAACACTACACCAAGAAGCCAGAAGACTATGGCATTTTGTAGAAGGCGCTGATCAAAAACTTTCTAAATCCAAAAAAGAAATCATGTTTATTCAAATGCTAGAAGGCCTACATAAAGATGACGCTAAACTTTTAATTGCAGTTAAAGAAAAAGAACTGAACAAAATATATAAAGGTTTGACTGATTCTGTGGTCAAAGACGCATTTAGATGGAATGAAGAATACAAAACCATCGGATAGCATAAATATTATAGAGTGATTCTATAAAATTCAATTATAGGGTGTATTGACAAGATGTCGCACCCTATAAACCATTGATTTATCTACATTATTAGTCCATTTTTTGCTTGATTCATACGCTAAATTATGTTATATTTAAGTATGAAAACAACAAAAAAGGAGAATATACAATGTCAAAAGTAAAACAATGGGCAGAAAATACTGCTGAAGAAAAAGTTGATAATATTATTGCCAAACTTACATCTGGCGAAATAGATAGATCAACTGCTAAGACTAAAATTATGAAAGTTGATAATTTAGAATTAGTAGGAATTGATGAACATAATGTTGATGAAGTTATTTACGAGGCTCATGCCAATGCGTAAATCATTTTTTATATTATTCTTATTATTCATCTACACATGGTCTTGGTCAATCTTCAATGTTGCCAAGGCTGATGATTATAACACAGCTGTAATAAGTCACGTTATATCAGAAAAGATTAAAGGCACAGACATTGACACATCATACATTATGGAACAAGAACTAGAGAAACTTGCCCATAAATTTATGATTGATTCTGTTACTATATTACAGGCATACTTACCACAAATAATTGATGGAGTTGCTGCTGATTTAAGATTAAAACTTGACGAGAAATATAAGGAAGAAATTTTAAATGGTAACGACTAGTAAATCTAAAGCACTTAAACTTAAAAGAAAGCTCAAAAGAGAGCTGTCTGGTAAACGTAAATATATTACAACTTACAAAGACATAAAAAAATATTTCAAATTAGTTAATTCAGCACTATTTAATACTAAACTTTCACCTTTTGGTCAAGTAGAAATAAAAGACCTTAAAAGACAAAAATGTATAGGTCAAGTTGTAGTGCTAGAGTGGAAAAGAGCAGGTACTAGATTGTACAAGCTAGAGATGTTACCTTCTTATCCGACAAAAAAAGATTTCTTGGATACGCTAGTCCATGAAATGGTACATTTATATCAAATGCAAAATTTAGGCGATACAGGTAACCACAATGCTTTATTCTGGTCCTTTGAACCTAAAGTAAACTACATCGGTTTACGATTATAAAAGAAAGTTATATTATGAAAGGTGAGAAGAATCATATTGACGAGTGGTTACAGAAACAAATCAAAAAAGGTATTACTATTATTGATAAAGTAATAGATAATAATATTAATGAGTGGGAATTATATTATACAGGTCATCTACAAAAAGATATACTAACTAATTTTCCAGGTAGAACAAGTAAAAAGATTTTCAAAGGTTATAGAAACCATTTGAATAATAATGACCTTGTGTTTATACAAAAGAAATTTGAAGAACACGGTTATGAATATTATGTAAAGAGAGATATATAATGAAACTATTGAAAAAACATAAAGAGATATTAAACGAACTAATCAAAGGTAAAGGCTTCTGGAAGACGCCTACTCTACCTAAAGATTACAAAGACAAAACAAGTGTGCTAGATATACTTGTGCCATTGTACTTAAAAGGCTTATTGACGTTTCAAAGACAATACGACATACCAATAATCGGACCTAGTAACGAGCATATGATTAGATTTAAATGGTATAATGTTAAGATTGATAAAAGGAAAACAATTAAAGACTTGAAAAAGGTGGTTAAAGATGGGCGAATCATATAATTGGCATACATTAGCAAATAAGGCTTGGTTTTATACAAAGGTATTTTTTACAATATTAACTTTAATGGTTGCTGCTTATATCTACGGCACATACAATCCTAATAATACAGCAAAGGATGTAGTCAACGAAGAGCTTGATTTATTCTATATGAAAAAAATAGAAGACATGGGATTACAAGAACCTGAATTTACTTACAACAATGATATTCAATTTATACGTGCTATGCACAAATGTATAAATTATATAAACTTTTCATTATCAAAGGATAAAAGAGTGCCATACGAGATGATTATAGGTCAGGCTGCGTTAGAGTCTGGTTGGGGTAAAAGTAGATTTGCTATAAAGGCAAACAATTTATTTGGTATTAGAACATGGTCAGAATCAACACCACACCTATTACCACAAGGTATAACTGAATGGCCAGGTTGGGGTGTAAGAGCATTTGCTAGTAAGTGTGATAGTGTTAAAGAGTATGTAAGATTATTAAACGAACATAATGCTTACAAAGAGTTTAGAGTGTTAAGGCAAAAGATGTTAGATAAAAATCAACAACTTGATTCTATACAACTTATAAAAACTTTAGATAAGTTTTCTACTACAGGAGATTATGACAAAAGAGTTATAAGAATGATAAAAAAAATAAGAAAACTAGAGGAGAATAAATGACAGTAGAGTATGGTTTGTTAATGGGTTTTATAGGTTGCTCAGTAACGTTTATCGGTTTCTTTATTACATATCTAATTGCTAATAGAAATCATATGAAGTTATATAAAAAGAAAGCCAAAACCCCTATGGATGATCTAATGAAAGATATGCCTGGGTGGAAAGCAGATGCTTGACTTTGCAGATAAATTGATATATAATAGACCCTATGATACACGAAGAAGACATAAAAAGACAAGAAGACCCAAAGATTAGAAGACTCAAGGCATTAGCAAAAGCATGTTCCAATGCTCAACTTGACTCTTTCAAAAATTTATGGTATAATAAACTAATGCAACTTGCTAAAGAATACAACATGACAGATTATGTTACGAGAAAGCTGATACACTAATGAATATTTTTTACGTTGACAAAGACCCGAAGACAGCGGCTAAGATGATGTGTGATAAACATATTATCAAAATGATACTAGAGTCTGCTCAGATGTTATGTACTGCTAAAAGAGTACTTGACGGCACAGAATATTTTGATACTACAAAGAATGGTCGTAAGATTAAAAGATGGCGACTAGATAATTCTAACGAAGAAGCAATAGTTTACAAGGCAGGTTGGTTAGGTCACCCTAGTACACAATGGGTACTAAAGTCAGCATATAATTACAAGTGGTTATTCAATCACTTCATAGCACTAAACGAAGAATACAAATTAAGATGGCAAAAAGATACAGACCATGTATCAATAACTAAACTTGCTGATCTACTAAAACACCCACCTAAAAATGCACCATTGAATGTAATTGCTACAGACGCTACACCAGCAATGCCAGATCATTGTAAGATACCAGGTGACGTTGTTGGTTCATACAGAAAGTATTACATACTAGAGAAAAGAAGATTTGCCAAGTGGGAAAAACATGGTGCAGTTATGCCTGATTGGTATGCTCAAGGAATTGCAGATGATAAAACAGCGAATACAGAGCAAAGGTGATGACCTTAAAATGTTGCAAGGACATGATAGACTTGCATATTTAATTGACATTGCCAAAGACGTAGAATCACTACCACAAGAATTAAGAACAGATCAAAATAGAATACGAGGGTGTGCTAGTAATCTATGGTTGATTGGTGGAGCAAAAGAAGATAATACAATGATATATAAAATAGACGCTGACGCATTTATAACAAAAGGCACAGCGAAATTAGTAACAGACCTAGTCAATGGTTGTCCTAGAGATGAAGTGGCTGCTCTTACTATAGAGGATTTTTTACCTTTAGGTGTTAGAGAACTACTTACAATGCAAAGACAGAATGGATTAGGGTCATTAATACAGAGGATAGTAGATATAGCAAATACTAAATAATATTATGAATAATACAACAGATTTTATACAACAAAACATAAATTTTTTAAATGATATTCAATCTTATCATTGGCAAACAGAATCATATTCAGAGCATGAAGCGTTAGGTGAATACTATACAAACTTTAATAAATTAAATGATGAGTTTGTAGAAACTTGGCAAGGCAAATCAGGTACTAGAATTAAGTTTAGTGCTGAATTAAGACCTGGCATAATGAATTACGCTGACAATGGTCAAGTTAAAGGTGAAGTACAAAAACAAGTAGCACGAATAACGAAGATTGCAGAAAACAGTAAAGTAAAAGGTCAAATGGATTTAGAAAGCATACTTGAAGATATGCTTTTAATAACTAATCAGTTATTGTTTCATCTAACATTAAAATAAATGCCCATATACACATTTACAAATAAAAGAACTGGTAAAGAGTTTACCGAAATGATGACTATTGACGAGAAAGAAAAGTATCTTAAAAAGAACAAACACATCAAGCAAAATATATCAGGCATAAGAATTGTTGCAGGTGTAAGTGGTGCTAGTTATAGATCAGATAGTGGTTGGAAAGAAACATTATCAAAAGTAGCAGAAGCACACCCAATGAGTGCTTTAGCAAATGAGATGGGAACAAAGTCAACAAAACAAATCAAAACAGAGCAAGTGATGAAAAAACACAAAGCTAGACAAAATGCAAAAAATAAATAATATAGGGGTGCAGAGCGAGCAACTGAACAACAACGGTCGTATACCTGAGTCTAATAAGTCAATCCGCTCATTGCACCTACCTAAACAAGGAGAAAACTAATGGCAGACATACCTGATTTTATGAGGGAGTTTGATACCGATATAGATTATGGTTTTACTCCTGTATCAAAGAAACCAGCTGACGACACGCCAGCAATAGACCCGAAGGTTGTAGAAGACTCTAATTTAGAGATTGCAAAAGTCAAAGCAGACGTAGGCGATATAAAGTCTATGATGAATGAGATAATGCAGATTGTAGCAGAGAAAGACTCTGTGAACAAAGAGATACAGGACGCTGACATATCGGCGAGATTTAAAGAGATTGAAAAGACTATACTACCGTTTTTGTATAATCTTTCAAAAACCAATGAACCTTATATACATTGGCCTAATAGAGGACCAATCATCAAGGCTCAGATGGATAAAATACTAAAACTTACAAGGGGGTAATATGTTAGAAATAAAAGCTCATCATAAAGAATTAAAACGAGCGGTGAATGAAGTTGAACAAAAAAGATCACAAGACAGATCAACTAAATCATGGTACGATTTACGAACCTTAAAGAAAATAAAACTAAATGCAAAGGATAAATTAAATGCAACTAAGCAAAAACTTTTCGCTTAAAGAACTTACTGCTTCTCAAACAGCAGATAGACATGGGATTAGCAATAACCCAAGCGAAGATCATATGGATAACTTAAAAAAGCTATGTGATAATGTTCTACAAAAAGTAAGAGATCATTATGGCAAAGTAGTATCTGTATCATCAGGATATAGAAGTCCTGAACTATGTTTAAAAATAGGTTCAAGTGCGAAATCACAACACGCCAAAGGCCAAGCCGCTGATTTTGAAATCTTTGGTGTGCCTAATGCTGAACTAGCAAAATACATTATTGATAGCCTAGATTTTGACCAGCTGATATTAGAGTTTCATAATCCAGAAGAACCTAACAGCGGTTGGATTCATTGTTCGTACAAGAATGCTGAAGACAACAGAAAACAAGTATTAAGAGCATACAGAAATGATGATGGTAAGACGGTATATGAACCGTACGATCCCAGCTGAGCGTTTGAACGTCTTAATAATGATAAAAAACTAGAGCAAGATAAGATCATAGATCAATATATGCAGAAAGGTATATGAGGTGAAGACGGTTATATTATTAATAGATTTTAAAGGACATCCTGCTCTTGGTGATGAGTATATTAACAATAAGGCTTGACAATATTGACAAATAGTGATATAATAACTATATAAATTTATACGGAAAGGTATATTATGTTTAAACATGTTAAATTGAATGAAGAAGTATTGCCTAAATCGTTAGGTGTGAAAGGCAAGAATCAAAACGGTGTAAGATATTATACTATTGATGGTGTTAATATGCCTTCCGTTACATCTATACTAGGACAAATACCCGAAAAACAAGCAGGTCTACAGGCATGGCGAAATGCAGTTGGTGAGAAAATGGCTAACTACATATCAACGTCTGCTGTCAATAGAGGTAAGACAACTCATACCTTGATTGAGAATCACTTGAACAACGAAGACGAGAAGTCGGTAGGTATAACTGCTGTTACACCACTAGGTCTTTTTAGAATTATAAAACCATATCTTGCTAGAATAGATAACATACATTGCCTAGAAGAATACCTATACTCAAAAGAGATAGGTGTTGCAGGTCAAGTAGATTGTATTGCTGAGTATAGAGGCAAACTATCAGTTATAGATTTTAAGACCTCTACAAAACAAAGGGATGCTAATTACAATTATGCTAACTTTTTACAGACATCTGCCTATGCAAAAATGTATGAAGAGCTATACCCAAACCAGAAGATAGAGCAGACCGTTATATTAGCCACGTGTGAAGACGGTTTTGTACAAGAGTGGATACATACTGAAGACAAAATTAAAGAACACCAAGAGAAGTTTTATAAACACACTAAAGACTTTTTTGACAGAAATAATATAAATAGTTAATAAAGAGTCAATAGTCGAATTAATCAAAAAGGCGATTTACTATATCCTACTTGCGACCAAAACAGCTAAAGGGAGATATGAAAAAAATACTAATAGTTTTAAGTTTAATAATTTCAAGTATAGCATACGCTGAACACGGTGTTGATGAAAAACATTACGATTTATATTGGCAACAAATACCAGCAGTATGTGGCACTTCAGAAGCAACACAAGAATATATTGATGATAAAGGCTTTGAAGTTAAACACATAAGTTTAGGTAGAGCAGGAAGTAGACCTGATGGTGAACCAGTTTATATGATAACGTATTATGAAAACAATGATGAAGTACTAGTAACTGTAGATATTCCTAGTACAGCTGAAACGTGCATTTTGTTTCATACATATGATAAAACTGACGTACAAGGAAAAACTAAAAAAGGCGTCTAGTAAAGAATTAAATGTTGAAGGTAAGATAATACCTGATATGGACTTGGGTGCAATACCCAACCACTCCACCATTTAAACAATGAAATTTAAGGGGTGGAAATAGGTTCGACATACAGTTAAAACTTACTGGAGTTTAATCGCTGACAACGTAAAGTCAACTCACAAATGCTAACAATTTAGCGATGGCAGCTTAATACTGCTAAACGGTTTGCCTGTACCGAGTAACAGAAACAGGCTTGACAAACACGTAGATTGTGATATAATATTATTATAAAGTGAGGTAAATTATGAGTGAAAATATAGAAAGAGATTCCCATGAGCATGATATGACTTATGAGAATGAACAATCAACGGTAACAATATCGTTAAAAGAATATGATAGACTAAAAGCAGAACAAACTTATATCACAGACCCAAGTTTAATTAGTATCATAGATAAAATAGAAGAACTAACAAGAGCATTAAGAAAACACATAGTAAGAAAATTCTGATGTTAATGAATAGTAAAAAGTTTGCTTTAATTATAGAGGCAATAGTAAAAGAGAAACGGATGTCCTATATGGATGCCGTGTTAAAATATTGTGAAGAAAATGATATTGACACAGCTTCTGTAGGTCCTTTAATCAACAAGTCACTAAAAGAAAAGATAAAAGAAGAGGCAGAAAAGCTAAACTTGGTTGAACGATCAAGCACAGCAATCTTACCTATATGAACAGTTATGAGGCTTATACATTATATTTGGCTATTAAACTACACTTCACTTCCGATAGTTATGATTTTTACAGGCACAATGCCAAAGTTAATTCAACATTTAACACATTTTTAAAACGTAATGATAGGTTCTTTTTTCATAAACTTACAACTAAATATACAAAGGAAGAAATGCTAGACTATTTTGTATCTAATTTCTTTCATAATTCAAAAACATGGATAGGTAATCTAGTTAGAGCAGATGGAGAAACAACTTATAACAAGTGGAAAAAATATAATCAATCTTTTACGTACAATTTTAGAGGGGATTGTGTATTACTTTCTAATGTCATTAATGATAATAGGATTCGGTTTGATGATTTGTTTCGTGTACATAGTGGGCAACATCCACGATTGCTACGCTTACTTCTATCTGAAAAAATATCAGTACAGACAATCATCATCTTGGATAAAGTTTTATCATTTGTCAAAAGATGGGACAAAGAGATTGCTGAAACAGTTATCTGGCCTGAAAAATCGTTTAAAATAAAGAAATTATCACCTTTTATCAAGTTTAACCTTACTAAATGTAAGTTTATTATGAAGGAGGTATTTGTATGAGTGATGACTATGTACCTTCACCGTGCATAAACATATGTACAATTGATCCAGATAGTGGTTATTGCATGGGTTGTAGTAGAACACCAGATGAAATAGATAAATGGGGTAGACCTGAAACAACTAAAGAATGGAAAGAAAACAATTTGAAGGAGTTGGATGGAAGAACGTAAACTAACAGAGCAAGAAGTAAGAGAAGAATATAGATCACAACGTAAGGACAGAGTCTTTGCTGCATGTTGGCCTTCTAATAATGATAGTTTTTATGAATGGTGCTCACAATACCTAGACTATCAACACATAACAAGGAAGAAAAAAAGAACATGATTTGTTACATAAGAGAAAAGTCATATGGAATCTCAATTGAATTACAAAAAGTTCCTGATAACTTTTTGTTTGTGTTAAAAGAACATTTAAAAAAATATAATATAAATTCAATTACAGCTGAAAAACCAAAAAATATAAATTGGTCTGAAAAAATACCTTTAAATTATACTTTTAAAAAAGTACCCTCAACTCTAAAATCTAGTGGTGTATATAGAATATGGTATAACAATCAAATAATTTATATAGGATCATCAGATTGCGATGGTAATATAAAAGGTAAAAGAGGTGGCATGTGGAGTAGGAGAGCAGATTTTAAATCTACTTTATTTGAAGAAAAAAGATATAAATGTGCTTCATCTGAAGTAAAATCTTTATTATATGACAATAAAG
>Ga0129343_1083129_pt1 | contig 11265 bp, 7 predicted proteins | sample CPBNA1_5_FD_109915 | JGI IMG/M metagenome (GOLD analysis project Ga0129343, IMG submission 109915) | Freshwater to marine salinity gradient microbial communities from Chesapeake Bay, USA - CPBay_Sum_15_0.2_RNA1 (Metagenome Metatranscriptome) | ecosystem: Environmental > Aquatic > Marine > Coastal...
CCTGGCTTTACTTGTCGTATTTTCATTACAGCTACTTGGTTGGCCATACTCAACATCTTGGAGCACAATATGAATGCCATGGAGGCATTAACATTTCCAAGATTTCACCACCAGTGGTATCCAGATCGTCTTCTCATCGAGAAACATACACTCGACTCAGGCTTACGTCTGTCACTCAGAACCATGGGTCATGAAGTCGTAGAATCCCCTGGACTTGCTAGGGTCCATCTTCTACATGTTGGAGAAGATGGGACGATCGAAGCAGCAGCTGATCCCCGTGGTGACGGGGGTACAGCAGGCTTCTAGAAGCGGCCTATTCCTCAGCCGCTCCTTCCTTCCCTTTTGCATCCGCTGGTGCAACGGACTCATCGCCAGAAGCAATCTCGTCAAGTGTCGCATCGAGTGTTGAGATGGGCGATATAGCCTCCATCTCTGTTTTCGATCGTACAATGAGATTGTTGTATCGACGCAAACCAGTCCCTGCAGGTACTTTGTGACCTACGATCACATTTTCCTTGAGACCCAATAAGTAGTCTTTCTTCGCTTCAATCGCAGCCTGAGTCAACACTTTGGTAGTTTCCTGGAATGACGCGGCAGACAACCAACTATCCGTAGACAACGAAGCGCGTGTGATACCAAGTAGAATGGGTCTCGAAATCGCAGGTTGCGCTTCGTGGAATTCCAATTCTTTCTTGTTTTCCTTGATCAACTCATTGTTGAGTTCGCGAGCTTCGCGACGATCCAGTAGCGCACCTCGAGAGAGTTCACTATCCCCTGGGTCATCGACAACAACCTTGCCAATCAACTCATCATTTTTACGATTGAGCTCAAAGCGGTCTACTTTGTCCTCTTCTAGATAGTGCGTGTCACCAGAATCGGTCACTTCAACTTTCTGCATCATCGTGCGAACAATCACCTCGATATGCTTATCGTTGATGTTTACCCCTTGGAGGCGATAAACTTCCTGAATCTCATTCACTAAGTAGGACTGTACTGCAAATGGACCCGAAATGTTTAGGATTTCCTGAGCTGGAATGGTTCCATCAGAAAGTGGGTCTCCAGCACGAACAAAATCATTTTCCTGAACAAGAATGTGCTTGGACAAGGAGATAAGATATTTCTTCACATCTTCTGGATCATCGCTCTCTTTCGGACGAACAATGACTTCTTGTGATCCACGCTTACGAGCGCCCATCTGAACGATACCATCAATTTCAGAAACCACAGCTGGATCCGAAGGACTTCGTGCTTCGAACAATTCCGTCACACGAGGTAGACCCGCGGTAATATCTTTCGATTTTGAGGTTGCTCGTGGAATCTTTGCAAGAACCTGACCCGCTGATACCTTCTCTCCATCATCAACGACAATATGCGTATCGACAGGTAGCGTAGCTTCGCGAGTGTTGCCTTTACCCCCATTCACTACAATGGTCGGGACAAGATTCTTTTCACGATGCTCTACGATCACTTTTTCACGGTGACCCGTTTGCTGATCGGTATCTTCGCGATAGGTGACATCGGCGAGAATATCTTTGTATTCAATCTTTCCGTCGATTTCACTGTAGATCAAGGCATTGTAAGGGTCCCACTTGCACAGAGGCATTCCCTTTTGAACCATATCGCCATCTTCTACCATGATTTCAGAGCCATACGGAACATTATACGACGCGAGAACCTTCCCATCATCGGCAAGGAGTCGAATCTCACCCGCACGGCTAAGTACAACGCTAGTCACATCTTCACCGTCATCATACTCTACAACGCGGACATTCTCGAACTCTATCTTCCCATCAAACTTCGCCGTGTGAGTAGAATCGGCTTCCATACGAGAAGCTGTACCCCCAACGTGGAAGGTTCTGAGTGTTAGCTGTGTACCAGGCTCACCAATAGATTGAGCAGCAATAACCCCCACGGCTTCACCAAGCTGAACCATACGGTTTCTCGTCAAGTCGCGACCATAGCACTTAGCGCAAACACCACGTTCTGCTTCACACGTTAATACGGAACGAATGTCAACTTCCTCGATGGACGTTTCGGCAATCTTCCGAGCAATTTTCTCTTCAATGAGTTCATTTGCCTCACAAAGCACATCATTTGTGAGTGGGTCACGAATCTCTTCAATAGATACACGACCTAGAATACGATCTTCAAGTCGCTCGATAATATCCTCGTTATCCTTGAGGGCTTTCATCGTAATGCCACGAAGCGTACCACAATCCAACTCGTTGATGATCACGTCTTGGGCTACATCCACAAGTCGACGCGTCAAATACCCTGCATCAGCTGTTTTAAGAGCTGTATCGGCAAGACCTTTCCGCGCGCCGTGTGTTGAGATGAAGTACTCAAGAACCGTTAGACCTTCACGAAAAGAGGATAGAATAGGGTTTTCAATCACCTCATTTCCTTGTTGAAGAGACGATTTCTGAGGCTTAGCCATCAATCCACGCATCCCACCAAGCTGACGAATCTGCTCTTTAGAACCACGGGCCCCAGAGTCGGCCATCATAAAGACAGGATTGAACCCATCACGGTCATCTGCCAGAGATTGGAATAGAACCTCAGAGACACGGTTTGTCGTCGAGGTCCACTTATCGATCACCTGGTTGTAGCGCTCATTGTCAGTAATAAAGCCCATTTCATAACGCTCTTGAATCTCACTGACCTCTTTTTGTGCGGCTTCAATAAGCTGACGCTTGGCATCTGGGATAATGATATCTGTAAGGTTAAACGAGAGTCCTCCACGAGTCGCTTGCTCAAACCCAAGATTTTTCATGTTATCCAAGAACTCAGCTGTCTTTTGTGTTCCTGCTACGGCCACAATCTCTCCGATGAGTACACGTAACTGTTTCTTGCCAAGGGTCTTGTTGATGAAGCCCATTTCTGGAGGGACAATCTCATTGAACAAGACACGACCTGTGGTGGTTTTGACTACTTCTGTCTGGACGCTACCATCTTCGGCAGGGACCATTGGAACACGGGCATTAATCTTGGCATGCAAATCGATATGACCTTGGTCATATGCAATACGAACCTCGTCCATTCCTGAGAATGTTTTGCCCTCACCTTTGAGTCCATTCCCCATTTTGGTGAGGTAGTAGATACCCAAAATCATATCCTGAGAAGGTACCGCAATCGGCCCCCCATTTGCAGGACTTAAGATGTTGTGAGAACCCAACATTAAGATGCTTGCCTCAAGAACCGCATCTTGACTTAATGGAAGGTGAACTGCCATTTGGTCACCATCAAAGTCGGCGTTGAATGCAGTACAGGCAAGAGGGTGTAGACGGATAGCGCGATCCTCAATCAAAACTGGCTGGAAGGCCTGAATTCCAAGTCTGTGAAGGGTGGGAGCACGGTTTAGAAGAACAGGATGTCCTTTGATCACGTTCTCGAGGACTTCATAAACCACCGCGTCGCGACGATCCACGACTTTTTTGGCGCTCTTGACGGTTTTGACATACCCACGCTCAATCAAGCGACGAATCACAAACGGCTTGTAAAGTTCGACCGCCATCTCTTTGGGAAGACCACACTCATGCAGCTTCAACTCAGGGCCGACCACAATCACGGATCGACCAGAATAATCAACACGCTTTCCAAGCAGGTTTTGACGGAAACGCCCACTTTTCCCTTTGAGCATATCGCTCAAAGATTTGAGTGCACGATTGTTGTTTCGAATCGCATTGACTTTCTTCGAGTTGTCGTAGAGCGAATCGACTGACTCTTGGAGCATCCGCTTTTCATTACGAAGAATAACCGCGGGCGCTTTGATCTCGATGAGTCGCTTGAGGCGATTATTTCGGATAATCACTCGACGATATAAGTCATTCAAATCTGACGTTGCAAAACGGCCCCCTTCAAGAGGAACAAGAGGTCTTAACTCTGGTGGAATGACTGGAAGAACACGTTGAACCATCCACTCGGGGCGATTCTCTGTATGCTCATTACCAGAACGGAAGGACTCAACAACTTGAAGCTCTTTAAGAAGTTTTTTCTTCTTCATCTGAGACTTCTCGCTCTTGACCAACTCTTTCAACTCGTAGGCGCGGCTGTTGAGATCAATTCTGGCTAATAATGCCTCGATGGCATCCGCTCCTTCCTTGACAATAAACTTGTCAGGGTCGGAATCTTCCAACATTTGATTATCCTCTGGCAACGAATCCAAGATTTCGTACTTCGTTTCTTCAGAAATCATGTCCCCTACTTTGACACCTGCAATGTCCTTGGCCGCACCTGGCTGGGTTACGACAAAGGTCTCGTAGTAGACAATTCGCTCAAGATTTTTGGAACTGAGGCCAAGTAGATAGGCAATCTTGTTAGGTAAAGATTTGAAGTACCAAATGTGAACAACTGGAACTACCAACTCTATGTGGCCCATGCGCTCACGTCGAACAGCTTTGCGTGTTACTTCGACACCACAACGATCACATACAATACCTTTGTATCGAATACGCTTGTATTTGCCGCAGTGACATTCGTAGTCCTTTACAGGGCCAAAGATTTTCTCACAGAACAAACCATCCATTTCAGGCTTGAATGTTCTGTAGTTGATCGTTTCTGGGGTCTTTATCTCACCATTGGATTTTTCCATGATGCTCTCGTCAGATGCTAACGAGACACCAATGCTTTGAAAATCCTTCGTGATGTTGAGACTTTGATTTGGGATTAAATTTTCCAAGTGGATTCCTCCGTGTTTTCGGATGTTCTATCGATTACTCAACATGAATTTCTAGTCCAAGTCCTAGCAGCTCGCGCAACAGTACTTTGAACGACTCTGGCACATCACCTTGTGGGAGATTCTCTCCTTTCACAATCGCCTCGTAGATTTTCGCACGACCTTTGACGTCATCAGATTTCACCGTCAACATCTCTTTAAGGACATTCGAAGCTCCATAGGCGTACAGTGCCCACACTTCCATCTCACCAAGACGCTGACCACCAAATTGAGCTTTTCCGCCCAGTGGTTGTTGCGTAATGAGGGAGTATGGTCCGATGGATCGGGCATGCATCTTGTCTTGAACCAAGTGGTTCAGCTTGAGCATGTAGATCACCCCAACTGTGGTCGGTTGCGCAAATCGTTCACCCGTACGGCCATCAATTAGCGTCACACGGCCATCTTCAGGAAGACCCGCTTCTTTCATTTTATCCTGAACTTGATCGAATGTGGCACCATCAAAGACAGGAGAAGCAAATTTGACACCTAGTTCTTTTCCTGCCCATCCAAGGATGGTTTCATAAATCTGACCGAGGTTCATTCGCGAAGGTACACCTAGTGGGTTAAGTAAGATGTCGACAGGTGTTCCATCTTCGAGGAATGGCATATCCTCCATAGGGACAATTTTGGCTACAACCCCCTTGTTACCGTGTCGGCCTGCCATCTTATCACCTACCTGCAGCTTACGCTTTTTAGCCACGTAGACTTTCGCCTTTTTGATGATTCCTGGTGGTAATTCATCCCCAACAGAAATTTGATAGACATTCTTCTTGTGTTGGGAATCAATGCCACGACGTTTGTCGCGATAGTTTTTGAATAGAAGCTGCACATTTTTGACCACTTCCTCATCCGTTGCCCAATCAATATTCTCATTGATCGTCATTGGATCGAGTTTCTCAAAGGCAGACTTTTTGTACTTCTCCCCTTTTGCAATGAGTTCAACCAAGGAGTAATTGAACACTCCGGGTGATGTCTTATCACGTAGTAAAGTGTAAATCTTGTCAGCCCACTGCTGATTTAATTCACTAATCTCATCTTCATAACGCTTTGATTCGTCCTCAAGACGTTTTTTCTCTTCCTTACGAGAGACGAGCTCGTCACGCTTACGGCTGAACATCTGGGTTTTGATGACCACACCAGAAACTCCAGGAGGTGTACGAAGTGATGCATCCTTGACATCACCAGCTTTGTCACCAAAAATGGCACGAAGCAGCTTCTCTTCAGGAGTTGGATCAGATTCGCCCTTAGGTGTAATCTTCCCAACCAAGATATCGCCAGAGTTTACCGTTGCTCCCACACGAATCACCCCTTCCTCGTTGATGTCAGCTGTTGCCTCTTCACTCACATTGGGTATCTCACGGGTTAACTCTTCTTCACCACGCTTGGTGTCACGTACTTGTTGCTCAAATTCAGCAATATGAATCGATGTATAGACATCATCCTGAACAATACGCTCACTCACGATAATGGCATCCTCGAAGTTGTATCCACGCCATGGCATGAACGCAACAAGTAGATTTCGTCCAAGGGCAAGTTCCCCATTGTCAGTAGAGTATCCATCTGCAAGGGTTTGTCCTTCAACAACTTTGTCTCCAACCTTGACCACAGGTCTTTGATTAACGGTTGTATCCTGATTGCTTCGCTCAAATTTCGTGAGTGTATAGCTCTTCACTCCGCCATCGAAGTAGCAAACTTCTTCTTGCTTGCCTCGGTTGTAACGGACACGAATCTCCGTACCGCTTACATAGACGACCTCACCATTGCCTTCAGCTGTGATAATCGCACGTGAATCCTTTGCGGCACGACGCTCAAGACCTGTTCCAACAATTGGAGAGTCAGGGCGTAACAATGGCACACCCTGGCGCTGCATGTTTGATCCCATCAATGCACGGTTGGCATCGTCATGCTCAATGAAGGGAATCAGCGCTGCTGCAAGAGATGTAATCTGGTTGGTCGCAACGTCCATGTATTCAACTTCCTCAGGCTTCGCAAGACCAACGTTGGAGTCGCGGAAACGTGAGAAAATGGAGTCATTCTCAAAGGTACCATCCTTTGCTAATGGAGCATTAGCCTGTGCAATAACCGTTTCGTCTTCCTGCTCGGCGGCTAGGTAATCAATCGATTTGGAGACTTTGCCACCCGTTACCTTGCGGTAAGGAGTTTCAATAAAGCCAAAGTCATTGACCTTTGCATGAATACAGAGTGACGAAATTAGTCCAATATTTGGACCTTCAGGCGTCTCAATTGGGCAAAGACGTCCATAATGTGTGTAGTGAACGTCACGAACCTCAAATCCAGCTCGCTCTCTGGTTAGACCTCCTGGACCAAGAGCAGACATCCGGCGTTTGTGAGTGAGCTCTGCCAGTGGATTTGTTTGATCCATGAACTGAGAGAGCTGATTGGTTCCAAAGAACGTATTTATCACGCTAGAAACTGTGCGTGCATTCACAAGATCTTGGGGTGTGAGCTGCTCAGCATCCCGAGAACTCATGCGCTCACGAATGGTACGTGCCATACGTGCAAGACCTATAGCAAATTGCTGGCCAAGCTGCTCACCCACGGTTCGGACACGTCGATTACTCAGGTGATCAATGTCATCCACCTGAGACTTCATGTCCTTGAGGCGAATGAGCTCCTTGATTATCGTAATAATATCTTCTTTGGTGAGATATTGAATCTCTTGATCGATATCCAGTTTCAGACGCTTGTTCAGTCTATAACGGCCAACTTCTCCTAGGTCATATTTTTTGTCACTGAAGAACAAACGCTCCAGAACTTGACGAGCTGTCTCCTTGTCTGGCATTTCACCCGCACGAATCTGCTTGTAGACCTCAGCAAGAGCTGTTTCTTCGTTCCATGTTGGGTCTTTACGAAGTGTGTTGTAGATCACAGAGCGATCAGACTGCTCAGGATTGATCGTTTGGACCAGCGCAGACTGAAGGCCGCGCTCTTTGAACAACTCAAAGTCATCCTCTGTTAGTACATGATCACGATCAAGGACTACAACTTCTTCGGATACCGTTGAAATTTCACCTGTCTCCTCGTCTGTGACTTCATTTTCAACCTGATCAAGGATCTTTGTCGCTAGTTGACGTCCAACGGCCCGTTCTGTAAAGAGTTTCTTGTTTTTGAACTCAACTTTTTCGGACAGATCAAACATGCCTAGAAGTTCTTCGTCTTCAGAAAAACCTAAAGCACGTAGCAATGTGGTCGCGGTAATCTTCTTTTTACGGTCGATGTAGGCCCATAAAACGTCACGGATATCGGTCGTGAACTCAATCCAGGAACCTTTAAAAGGAATAACACGTGCCGAATAGAGTTGCGTACCATTAGGGTGGAGGCTTTGACCAAAAAAGACCCCTGGTGAACGGTGAAGCTGACTCACAATTACGCGCTCGGCTCCATTAATAATGAACGTCCCTTGGCGAGTCATCCAAGGCAAGTCTCCCAAAAATACTTCCTGTTCGATCACCTCTTCTGGCTCATCGGAGTCACCCAGTGTAGACAAACGAAGCTTTGCCTTCAAGGGTACAGCATAGGTCAACCCACGCTCTTGACACTCTTTAAGCGAGTACTTTGGCGTTTCCACCGTGTAGTATAAGAAGTCCAATCGATGGGTCTCTTTGGAGTCCACAATCGGGAAATTCTCATTAAATATTCTTTGTAATCCTTGATTTAGGCGATCTGAAGGCGCAATATCGAGCTGGGCAAACGTTTCAAAGCTAGCAAGCTGGATATCCAAAAAGTCTGGGTAATCAACAACGGTTTGTGTACGGCCAAAACTTAGACGCTCTGTGAATGGGATTTTCTCCATAGACTCTGTTGGGTGGGCAACCCTTTGGTTTGGATGATTTACGAACTACTCTATGTATTCACGTTGTATCCACGTTCAAATGAATACAAGGTCCATAGACAAGGATAGCCAACCACGTTTCTGCGGTTGGCTACACCCTTTCTATAGTCTTAAAACTTACTTAAGCTCGACTTCAGCGCCAGCTTCTTCAAGTTTTGCTTTAATGGCTTCGGCTTCATCCTTAGCAACTGCCTCTTTGAGGGTGCCAGGAGCGCCGTCCACTAGATCTTTGGCTTCTTTCAGCCCAAGACCTGTGATGCCACGAACTTCCTTAATCACAGCAATTTTGTTTCCGCCTGCTGATTTGAGAACGACATCAAATTCGCTCTTCTCTTCGCCAGCACCTGCGTCTCCGCCGCCAGCTGGGCCAGCAACAGCAACAGCAGCTGCAGCAGCAGGCTTAATGCCATATTCGTCTTCTAGAACTTGTGCAAGTTCGTTTGCTTCTTTGATGGTAAGGTTTACTAGCTGTTCTGCTAGGTCTTTTACGTCCGCCATGGTTTATCTCCGTGAGTCGTTTTGTTTGAAATTGGTTTAGGATTCTGCTTTTTCAGCAATGGTGCTTAGAGCGCTTGCAATCGTACGTCCGGGAGACTGGATTGCACCCACTACATTTGACATCGGGGCCGTCAACAAACCTAAAATATCGCCGATAATCTCTGTACGGCTCTTTAGGGATGCGAGTGTCTCGAGTTGAGAATCGTCATAAAGTACTCCATCAATGATCGCAGCCTTAAACGCAGGCTTTTCGGATGCTTTGAATGATTCCTTTATCACTTTGGCTGGTGCAGCCAAATCCTCTTGGACAAATGCGAAGGCATTTTGCTCTTCTAGATGATCGTAAATGGCTTCATAGCCACCTACTTCATCCATAGCACGCTTAAGCAGGGTGTTTTTAAAGACTTTGTAGTTGACACCTTTCTCTCTGAACTTGGTGCGTAATGCTGTGAGTTCATCCACAGACATATTTGTGTAGTTGGTTACATACACAGCACCAGCGTCCTTTAGGAGCTCGGCAATCTCACTAACAACTTCCTTTTTTTGTTCCAGCGTGGGCATGGAAGGATCCTGAGTTTAGAGTGATGAAATGGTTGAGCGGCTCAACGGAATGCTAGGGCCCATCGTGCTAGACATAAATGCACTCTTGATGTACGTCCCTTTTGATGATGACGGCTTCATCTTAATGATGGTCGAAATCAACATTGCTGCGTTCTCGCGAAGAGCATCCTCGTTGAAGCTTGTTTTCCCAATGGAGGTGTGAAGGATGCCTGCTTTGTCGACACGGAAATCAATCTTTCCGCTTTTGAACGACTCAACAGCATCTTTTACATCCATCGTTACCGTTCCGCTTTTTGGGTTTGGCATCAGTCCGCGAGGTCCGAGAACTCGGCCTAGCTTTCCTAACTTACCCATCACGTCCGGAGTAGCGACGATCACGTCGATCTCAGCCCAACCTTCTTCAATCTTGGCGATGTAATCGTCCAAGCCAACATGATCCGCTCCTGCTTCTGTCGCTTCTGCTTGCTTGGCTTCGTTCACCAAGGCTAGCACTCGAACAGAACGGCCCGTTCCATGTGGAAGTGAGACTGTACCACGAACCATCTGGTCCGCATGACGAGGATCAACACCCAAGCGGATGTCTAGGTCAACAGATTCATCAAAAGAGGCAATTTTTGCCTGCTTAACAAGTTTACACGCTTGATCAAGAGTGTATTCTGTGTCTTTGTCGATGAGCTCTGATGCTTTCGCGTATTTTTTACCGCGTTTAGCCATATCAATGGTTAATATTAAACGTTATCGAACGACCCTTAGGCCCATAGATCGCGCTGTACCAGCGATCATTTCTGCAGCTTTTTCAATATCAAAGGCATTGAGATCTTCCATCTTTACTTCCGCGATCTCTTTGCACTGATCCCAGGTAACTTGACCGACTTTTGCTCGGTTTGGTTCACCGGAACCCGATTTGATTTTAGCCGCTTGCTTCAGCAAAACAGGTGCAGGGGGGGTCTTCGTTTTAAAGGAGAAGGACTTATCAGCGAAGACGGTGATTTCCACAGGGGTAATCACACCTTGTTTATCCTGAGTCGCTGCATTAAAAGCTTTGCAGAACTCCATGATATTGATACCAGCCTGACCAAGTGCCGGACCTACTGGAGGTGCGGGACTGGCTTGGCCACCAGCAATCTGAAGTTTCAGGATTTTTTCAACCTTTTTTGCCATGGGTTGCGGGATTGATTCGGTTTAGTTGTTTGCTGCGTAATAGCTCACGTATTGCATCATGGTTTTGACAGTCGCTCAAGCTGCGTCTTCAACTTGGTTGATATCCACCTCAACTGGAGTCTTGCGTCCAAATATGGAGACAAGTACCCGAAGCTTCAGTTTATCGGCGTTCACTTCTTGAACGGTTCCATCAAATTCTTTGAACGGTCCGTCAATTACCTTGACAAGATCGCCCTCTTTGTACTTGATATCGACCACCACTTGGGATTCGTCGATCTCTTCTTCCGCGCGAACGCGGCTCAAAATATCATTCACCTCATGCTTCTTGAGTGGCTGAGGTGTTTTTTGACCATCCACAATGAGGAATCCCATGCAAGAGGGAGTGCTCTGGATCAAGTCATTCACTTCACTATCATAGGTCGTATTAAGCAGGATGTACCCAGGAAAGAAGTTCTTTTCTTGCTTCTTTTTCTTTCCA
>Ga0129343_1004891_pt1 | contig 11130 bp, 13 predicted proteins | sample CPBNA1_5_FD_109915 | JGI IMG/M metagenome (GOLD analysis project Ga0129343, IMG submission 109915) | Freshwater to marine salinity gradient microbial communities from Chesapeake Bay, USA - CPBay_Sum_15_0.2_RNA1 (Metagenome Metatranscriptome) | ecosystem: Environmental > Aquatic > Marine >...
CAAAAGTAGTAAAGTCTGTAAACCGATGGACTCCTAACCCTGCGCCAGTAAACAACGAAAATCTATCAGACTATTTGTACCACGAACTTAACAGACTGTCTGATGTTCTTTTTAATATTGATGTTATGAGACTGGAGCCTACTCATCGTGATCCATCTGATGACAAAGGGAAACCAAGAGCAGGAGATATAAGATATGCAGATGGCACGGATTGGAATCCTAGCGGCAGTGCTGGCATTCATTGGTACAACGGCACTAGTTGGTCCAAACTTTAGTATTGCAGATTTTAAATCTACCTTTCTGATTAACGGCGCTGAGTACAGCACGTTGTCATGGCTGGCCCCCGATACGGCTACGGAGAAGTGGACGTTAGCCACTTTAAACAAAATCATTAACAATGGAGATACCTACGCCGATGTCATGGCGAGAAGTACCGCCAAAGACTTTGGATATGTAAATGGGATTGATAGGGATTATTGGCGCAACCGCCTTAACAGGTTGCGTAGTAGCGGCATACAGCCCGTCGTATGGCTCGTTTCAGACGATTCTCCAGATGTTTATAAACTGGGTTTACAGAATCAGATTGATTACCAAAATCAAGTTGTTGATGCGGTTGACGATCTTGTTAGCCATTATGTTGTTTGTCTTGAGTGCGATGAATATTACAGTGCTGGGCAGGTTAACACTCTTATAAAAGAGTTACGCAAGAAGGGTGTAAACAAGCCTATTGGTGTTCACCTTAGCCCCGGAGTCAAACCAGAATACTATGCAGAAGCAGACGTCATATACCTCCAAACAGGATTCGATCTTACAGAACAGCAGTTCAGAGCCAGAATCGAAGAAGCCCTTCGGATTGGAAAACCAGTTGTCGTATCAGAGTACCACATGGACGGAACGACAGCAAGAGCAAGAGCGTTTGGAGACATTGCTTGCTCGTATGCGGGAGTCGTTGGAACAGGAAATGGAAGAGGTAATACCGTCTGTGGGTCTTTGGTAGAAGACTCAAAGAAGAAAGACGAGTGGGATCGCATACAAGAGTTTGCTAAAAAGAATGAAGTAGAGTTGATGATGTTTTCTGTATTGTTGGTAGCCGCATATAACAAGTTTGGTTTTGATGAACCATTGCCGTTTATGGTGCAGTTTAACTACGCTACAGATAATGGATATGAAGTTATGTTGCTTGCTCCTATCACTGATGACTTGGATGCAGGTGTGACTTACGACAATAACGGCAGAGTAATGCTGTTTGGAAACAAGAGGTTTTAAATATGTGTCAAGGTGGACAGGCTTGGAAACGAGATCAACAAAGTATATTAGATCACGCTATTGATTTGGGCTATGATCGTATTGCTCCTTTACCTAGTTTAAGTGCAGACAAAAAAACATGGACTTCTTGGGCTGATAAATTTAATGCTTGGAAACGATCAGGTATGCCTATGCCTAAAGTTGAAGAGCCTGCTGAAGATGGTGGTGGTGGATTTAGCAGAGGCTTAATAGAAACTGGTGATGGTCTTGGCCCATACCCTGCATACAATAAATATTTTCCTATGCTTACTACAGCATATGAGGCTCCGGGCTTTCAAGATTTTTCAGCATATATGACACCCGGTGTATTTTCTGGTAACAATGGTGCGCTATATCAACCGTGGGCTGGTCGTGACTTTAGTTATACTCCTCCACAATTTAGCGTAGGCCCAGTACAATATTATGCTCCAGTCAGTCCGTTAGAGATTATATTTGAAGAAGAGATGAGTGAAGAAAATAATAACTCTACAGGAACTAATTCAGAAGAAAGAGGTGGTGGTAAAGGCCCGGGTGATGTTGGTTATGGCGCTTCTAATCCAGCATATGGATATGTTGATTTTGACCATTTCATGGATGATATGTCAAACCTTGCAATTGGTTATGACAATTTAGCAGATATGTATGGATATGATGATTCAGATGATGGTCCAAATTATGGAGCACAAACTACTGGCCTTGGCGAGCCGGATAATGTTAGTCCATCTGCAGAATGGGGAGGGGGTCATACCAGTAGCGGTGCCGTTAGTGGGTCTACTGGCAAAGGCAAAGGTAGTCTTGGCGGCGGTTCGTGGTAATTAAGAGGAATATAATATGATTCGCCCTATGGAAACTAGGGATGTAAATAAAGTTGTAACTTTAGCAAAAGAAATGCACCAAGAAGGTGATTACAAAGATATTCCATTTCATACAGATGTATTTGTATCGACTATATCACATTGCATGAGAGATGGTTTTGCTTGGGTGGGTGAAAAAGATGGCAAAATTGTTGCTGGATTTTTAGCAAGCATTAATAATTATATGTTTTCTAAAGCCAAAATGACAAATGATTATGGGGTATTTACTAGCAAAGAATATCGCAAAACTAGATTGGCATTACAACTATTAAAAAAATATATTGAATGGGCCGAAGAACAAGATGTACATGAAATTTGTGTTGGTATAAGCAACAGTTCTGAAACAAATGGGCTTGATAAATTTTTGCAAAAAAGACTTGGGTTTCACCAAGCAGGAAGAACATACAAATTGAGGAACAAATATGTGTGACCCAAACAGAGGCGGAGTACAAATAAGTACGTCAACTACTCAACCGTGGGAACAACAAATCCCATATTTAACTGCTGGTTTTGAGGCGGCTAAAGAAATATACAACAGAGGAGCGCCTGCATATTATCCGGGCGAGACTCTTGCTGGTTTTGATCCTGCACAAAAACAAGCACAAGAAGCAACACTAGGTTATATCTATGGGCCTAGAGCCGCAGGTATGCAATCTGGTGCTGAAGAATCCCTTATGCGAAACCTTAGTGGTAGAGCATCTGGGTTTACTGGAAGTCAAATGTCTGATCTTCTTGCTGGCAATGTACGCACAGGAGAAGGTACTCCGTATCAGGCTATGGCATCAGCACTTACTGGTGATGTTGTTAGCAATTTGCAAAAGAATATATTGCCGGGCATTAGACAGCAACAAGTTATGTATCAGCCGGGTGGTTCAAGTCGTGCCGCACTGCAACAGAACAGGGCTGTAACAGATGCAGTACAGGCTGGGTTAACTAAACCATTGTCTCAGATGTATACAGATGCTTATACACAAGCGCAGGGTATGAGATTGCCAGCGGCCCAACAAATGATTGGTCAGCAACAGTTTGGGTTACAACAGTATCCAAGCACTATGATGGCTCCGATTGGTTTGTTTGGTCAGGCCGCTAACATTGGCGCACAGCGTAGAGCAATGACTCAAGCGGCTATTGATAGAGATATGGCACGTTACGAGTACGAAGCCAACGCACCGCAAAACGCACTGCGTAACTACATGGCTATGGTTACTGGCGATTATGGATCGTCTACTACGCAGACTACTCCGTATCAGGGGCAGGGTTTGTTTGGCACAATTGGTCAAATTGCTGGCACTCTTGGTTCTTTAGCAACAGCAGGGGTTCCAATGCCGTGGTCTGACACAAGGTTAAAAGAAAACATTACTTATCTTGGAAAGGACAAAGGGTATAACATTTATTCTTGGGATTGGAATAGCAAAGCAAAAGAGTTAGGTATTAATACTCCTGCTATTGGTGTCCTTGCACAAGAAGTAAAAGAAATTAATCCTGATGCTGTTGTACTAGACAAGTCTGGATATTATAAAGTTAACTATGGAGAATTGTAATGCGCAATATATTTGGAATTCCTATAGAAATAAATTCTTACCCAGAAACAGAAGGAATGTGGGAAGGCCCAAAACCGTGGGATTGGGACTATAGAAGGCTTGCTCATCAAGAATGGTTGGCTAAACAAAGACTTGCTAATGCTTATGACCCTAATGCTCCAACATTATCTTGGGGTTCTGAACCATATAAACCAGTAACAAAAGAAGGTCAACAAGTATATGGGCCTTTTTCTAAAGGCGCTGGTCAAAAATCTTATCAAAAATCTGAACCTAAAAAATCTAATAAAGAAGGTGATTGGTTAAATCAATTACTTATGGCATCTCTTATGCAAGGACAGAAAAGACAATACGGCAGACAGGCTGGTTTAGGTTATGGTGTTGGAGCGCAAGTACCGTTTGGTGATCCGTATACTATGCGTGCGGCTTGGGAAAAAGACTACAGGAACATATAATGGATAGAGAAGATTTACTAGAACTGCTGTCACAATTAACTGGTGGCGCATCATCTGATCCAAATTTTAGAATGGCAGATTTACTTGATAACGCACGATGGATAGACCGTCCTGATATGGGTATGTATGGTAGCCCTAAACGTGGTGAAGATTCAAGAGTTTATAGGCAGTATGTTCCTCGTGGATATGCAGAAGAACCTACTGTCCTACAGGATATGGCCCCTGTTGCCCCTACTGTTGTTGAGCCTCAAGGCGTTCAGATGCCTTATTCTCCACGATTAGGAAGAGGAGGCGCTCCGTCAACACCTTATCGACCGCAGTTAAAAGCAAATTATTCTGGTCCCTATCGTGGAGCAAGGCCGGAGTTGACACAAGGTAGTAGATTTAATCCTGTTGATCGACGTATGCGTATGTCAAGACCTGCGAGAACTCCTCCTCCCGCGATGCGACGAGGCCCAACGCCTAGACTTGGTCCTATGTATCGTACGCCTGCTTTTTCTGCGCCGAGCGTACCAACTGGAAATATGATCTATAACATGGCTGGTAAATTTGGTAGAGGAGTTTTAAAAACTATTCCTGCTATTGGCGCTCTTGATTTAATGTTAAGACCTAATGTTGCAGAAGCAAGTACAGTTGTTCTCGGTGCGCCTTATTACTCTGGCCCCGGCTTTGAACCGATGACTCCTGCACAACAAATTGAAATGGATAATTTATTTTCAAGAGAACCAATGGCTGGCACCGCTGAATATATGGGCAGTGGTTTATTTGGTGAAGGAGTATTACCAAAGGATTATAAAGAAGTTATTACTAGAGATGCAAAAGGTACTAGATTTAAATTAGAAGGCAGTATGCCTGACACAAGTATCTATAAAACTCCAGACTTTCCTCAGCCATTTACTCCAAATATAGAAAATGCTTCTCCAGATAGCATGGTTACTATTGACGAACCAAGTGCTGTGATGGAGTTAATTAAAAGACTTCGCAATCTTGGTGAAGATGAAACTTACAACATGGTGCCATAATTATGCCCGCAATAGGAATAATGAATCTGCTAACTAGGCTTGCTCCATACGCTCAAAGCGTTGGCAGGGCAACAGGATTTCTTGGCGCTCCCGGAAAACGTAGCGCATTTAGTAAATACTTTGACCCTAGAAAAGTTAAAGCCGGGGAAAAAGTTGCATCGCCCGGAATGAGAAAGCCAGTTAGATTGCAAGAAGGAGATATTAAAGGTTCTATTCCTAGATATCTTTTAAGTGATAAACCGGGAGCAAGGATTGCACGAGTCGGCAGTACACTTGCTGCGGCAGATTATGGTTTAGGCAAAGTAATGGGATTGTTTGATGATGAAGAAACTTCTACTATGCAATCAGATGATGCAAAAGCAATGCGTAGTTCTTTTTTTCCAGCAGAATCTGGGCCATCTTATGATATAGAAAATAGACAGGCGTATCAACAGCGTGTTCAGGATAAGATGAACAAAGATATGCGTAGACTTCTGCAATACTATGGGATTGTTAATCTTGTAAACCCAGATGCCGCACCTAATATGCTTAAACTTGGTACTGCTATGTTACAGCAAGACATTCAATCTATGGGCAGTGAAAGACAGGCTAAGATATTTGATGCCGTGTTTGGCGACAAACCTCCTACTACAGCAATGGATGCGTATCAACGTGTAATGAAGGCTGGAGGTTCTGTAGAAGATGCAGAGGCTATATCAGGTATGGTAGCAGATGCTATGCCAGCAACATCAAGCAGAGCGCCTACTACAGCAGAGGTTAAACTTCAGATCATGGCTGAGTTAAAGTCTTTGATAGCACAAGGAAGAGAAGAAGAAGCAAAACAATTGTACATGGATGCTGTGTACAATAACATTATTAATACGCCTACTGGAGAAAACGCTTTGGCTATGAGTCCAGAAGCGGCGGCTCAAGCATACATTGATGCTATGAGATCATCTGGTGTAGCGACTGGTAACGAAGGATTATATAACTTGGTAAAGATTGATTAATGAAGGTTACTTTTAGTTTCGATGGAAGCAAATTTCAAGCAGACGTACCTGATGATTTTAAACAACTTCCATTAGAAGTACAACAAAAAAGATTATATCAATCCCTTGAGTCTAAATACGGACTAAAAGAAAAACTACCTAAAGAAGATAAGAATGTTCTTGATTACTTATCTTTACTTGAACGTCCTGCTCAAGCCTTAAAGGTTGGATTAAAAGAATCTAATATAGGTAACGCCGTGTATTCTGCACTTGGCGGTGTTGACCTTACGCCCAGAGAAGGGTTTACTACTGGCGTTAAAAGAGGATGGATGGGTCAAGATGAGATAAGAACTCAAGACTTTTTGCCAGAAGACATGAGTCCAATAATGAAAGGTGTTCTTGGATTTGCTGGTGACGTGGTTACTGATCCAGTTACTTGGTTTGGTCCACAGGCTGTAACAAAAGTAGGTCAAGGTATTAAGAAAGCTAGTGATGTAACTGGTGCTACTCCCGTATTATCAAATGCCGCACAACAAATACTTAACGCAAACATTAGAGAAAACTATCAGGTTAAAGACCTGCTTAGAAATCTAAACATTGCTACTGGCAAGGGCAAGATAGTAAAGGGAGCCGCAACTCAGGCTGGAGAACATGACTTTGCTCGTATTATGGATGAGGCAATGGGCAAAGGTCTTGATGATTTGCAGTCTTTGTTTGTTAGCAGGGCTGAACAACTTGGCATTGGTGTAGATAACGTGCATCAAGCATTTGTTAAAGCAATGGAGCGCCCATTAAAAACTAAAGATAGATTGGATAGAGACGGTATAAAAATACAGATGAGGGATTCTGAAGGCAATCCTTTGTTTAAAAATAATGGTGATCCAATATACGAACAAGTAAAAGACAGGGGCGCATTTGGTAGAGTTCAGTTTGAAGAACCTATTGATGAAGCAACAAGAAACATACTTGGAGACAATGCCGACGATATTGTTGACTACTGGACAAATGTATTTGATTTGTCATCTAAGTATTCTCAAGCAGTAGGACAACCTATTAGAGACATTGTTACTCGTGGTTACTTTCCACGCATTATGACTAAAGAGTGGAAGGATACTGCCGCAGAAATTAACAAGGTAAAAGCAGATACAGTAGCAGAGGATATTGAACCTATCTTTGGTACTAACTATAGACAAGAGCGTGTGGACATCGCTAGGGATAAAGGTCTTTACGAGGCTAGTAAATTATTCCAAGATGAATATTCTAAAATGTATGCTCAATATGTAGGTGGTTCACCTAATCCTATAGATGTTCCTTTCTTTGAGGCTAATCCTATTATTGCTATAGGCACACGATTAGATCAGCAAGCAAAAGCCCTGCAAAAGAAATGGTTTATTAATGAGATTACTGACATGGGGCCGCTTGGCCCTGCGTATACTGGCGCACAGTTAGAGAACTATAGAGCAGAGTATTTTAAACTTACTGGCAAACGGGCCATGCAAGATACTAAAGATACTCCTGAGTTTATTCGGTGGTTAGATAGTGTTGCTCCTAAAAAACAACCATTAAACATTGGTACTTGGGTAAGAACAAGGGTTGATGCAAAAGGTAATCCTATTCATGAGAAGAGGATTATTAATCCTTATTGGGGTGGCGCAAAAGATTTTCGTAATGATAAGTTTCTTTTCCAAGAAATGGACAAAGATGAGTGGGCTGCATTTACACAGAAAGAAAAGAATGTAATAGTAGACTCTATTCCTGATGGAACTTTTGAGCGCGAGATATTTGAAGATGCTTTTAAAACAAATCTTGCAAACGGAATGAGGGTTTCTAATACACAATTTGATCCTAAGATATTTAATGATTTGGTTGGCTTAGAAAGAAAAAGCATGGGAGACATAGAGCAGTATCTAAAGACTGTTCATCCTACTATGCTTGGTCAAACCAGAGAGACTTTGTTATCTATAAGCAAGAAAGCAATTGATGAAGCAACTCAATCTACTAATGCTGGGCGAGTTAAGTTCTATGCTCCTGCTGATTTGCAAAGGCAAATCAAAGATACCATGAATGTAATGAGTGGTGCTAGACAACCAAATGAATTTATTAGAATGTATGACAAGATGCAGAACGCATGGAAATCTTGGTCATTGGGAGTACGTCCAGCATATCATACTCGTAATGCTATTGGTAACGCATGGAACGCTTACATGGTGGCTGGTGTTTCTCCTTTAGATATGTTGCGTCTTGCTGAACAGTCTGCCAAGTTACAGTATTACTCTAGGTTTGGTGGGTCAGAAGCACAAAGAGTACAGACCTTAGAAAGAATGAAAGGTTTAAACAAAACATTCTTTGATGCTGTCGACAAAACTCCATACAAAAAGATTAAAGATTCAGAGTGGAACGCCCCTAATTTTGCTGGCACCGGTTACTCGATGCGAGAGATATACGAGCAAGCACGGGCTAGAGGTATTACTGCTGGTCATTACACTAGGGATACAGTTAAAGAACTAGAGACATCATTAAGAGTTCGGTCTGGTGAAGGTGGAAGACTTGAAAGAATTCTTGGTCAAGATAACCCCATTGTTCGTGGTGGATTTGCTATAGGAGGAACTATTGAGGGCAACTTTAGGTTCCAAGTATTCTTGAATACTCTTCAAAAGATTAAGCAAAACCCATCTAAGTATGAGTGGCTTGCCCCTGACGGTCAGAAGTATAAACTAAACCAGAAGATACCTAAAGATTATTTTAAATCTGAAACAGATTTATATAGTGACCGTGGCGTTGCTGTTAATAGACTGATGACTAAAGACGATATAGCATTTGATGTTGCGTCACAAGAAGTAAAGAAGTCTATGTTTGACTATGGTGATCTGTCAAGTTTTGAACAGAACTGGGCTAAAAGGGTTCTTCCGTTTTACACTTGGACAAGAAAGAACTTGCCTGTTCAGTTTAAATCTTTGATACAAAACCCACAAAGAGCAGAACAACTAGCCATTGCAAAGCAACAGTTTGAGCATAATCTTGGCGAGTTAGACAAGTCAGACTATGGACAATTCTGGAATGATCGTGTTCCTGTGTTTCTTGGTAATGAGTCAGAAGGTGTAGTCAAAGCATTTGCTCTTATGAATCTTATACCTATGGCCGATCTTCAGTATATGATTGACCCTAAGCGTATCATTGGTGAGATGGCTACGCCTTTTATTAAGGCACCGCTTGAGGCTCTTGCTAATTACGATACGTTTATGAACAGAGCAATTAAATCTACGCCCGGACAAATGGATGATTTCTTGGGAGTTAAACTTCCTCCACGTTTGCATCATCTTGCTAAGATTCTTGTTCCGTTGACTGAGATTAACCGAGTAAACCCTGCTGGAATCTTTGGAGAAAATATACTTGATCCAAGAACAGGCAATACTATGGTTAAGAAAGATGCTTACTTTGGATTGGGAGCATCAAGAGATACATACAAAGATGTTAATGAGTCTGCAAGATGGATAAGATTCTTTTCTGGTATTGCTACTTACGATGTAAACTTAGATAGAAACAAATACTTTGATAACAAAAATCTTTTGCGTGATGTTGCTGAGTTAAAAGGCAGATTAAAGTGGGCTGTTCGCAAAGGTGAAAACAGAAAGGCGCAAGAAATGAATGATTTATTAGAGGCTGTTATGGCTGGCGAAACAACTGATCCGTTTGAAAGACGATGAAAGAACTACTAGCCGCATTTCTTTTAACGCAACTGCCTATGCCTGATGATATGTACACCTTTGATGTGCCATTTCAACTAGCGTGTACTCCTAGTTTTGTTAGCATGGTAGAGCATCTTGAGAAAGACTACGGCGAAATACCTATGGTAATGAGCCACATGAGCGTTGACACAACCATTGTGTTATTCGTAAACAAAGAGCAAACAACGTCTACCCTCGTGGTTACACGAAGTAATAAAGATAGGGAAGAAGCTTGTATTCTTTGGGGCGGTCAGTCAAATGGTACGTCACTTAGCATCAACCCTAACCCAGTTTACCCCGAGGAAAAAACATGAGCGGAATAAACATACCATCCTATTTACTAGGCGCAATTATATTTCTTATTGGTCAGACCGCTACCGCTATCTGGTGGGCATCTGGTATATCTAATGACGTTGAAGAATTAAAGCGTGACAGAGATGATATTAGAATGATGGTGGATCATCTGGACGTATTGACCTACAGGATTGAAAGTCTTGAAGCAACAATCGACAGAGCGTTTGGAAAGGAGATGCGTTAATGGCAGCTAAAAAAGATTCTAGGTTGGCAAGGGCTGGTGTATCTGGTTACAACAAACCTAAACGCACACCAAACCATCCCAAGAAATCTCACGTTGTGGTAGCAAAAGAAGGTAGCAAGGTTAAGACGATTCGTTTTGGTCAGCAGGGTGTAACTGGAGACAGGCAACCAACCAAAAGGCAAGCGTCTTTTAAAGCACGTCATGCTAAGAACATAGCCAAAGGCAAAATGTCTGCGGCTTACTGGGCTGACAAAGTTAAATGGTAAGGAGGATATATGCCTAAAGTTGGAAAGAAACATTACGCTTACACTAAAGCAGGAATGGCTAAGGCTAAAGCGGCGGCTAAAAAATCTGGCAAGAAGGTAATGTATGCCAAGAAAAAGTAAAGGTCTTTACGCTAACATTCATGCCAAACGTAAGCGTGGAGAAAAGATGAGAAAAAAAGGTGAGAAGGGTGCGCCTACCGACGAAGCATTTAAAAAAGCAAAACGTACAGCGAGGAAGAAATAATGTGGGAACAAACAGTAAAGAAGTGGAACCAGTTAGAGACGAAACAAAAGATAGTGGCTATCGTGGTAGCCGTCGTACTTCTTGGTATGCTCACTGCGTAACATGGTTATTCTTGACCACTTTGATAAGCGGATGCGAGACTCTGAGGGACGCGACGTACAGCGGGACGGGAGCGGCAATCGGTGCGGGAGCCGCAACTGTAATCAGCGGTGGTGTAACTGCTCCGATGGCGGGTG
>Ga0129343_1311539_pt1 | contig 10863 bp, 3 predicted proteins | sample CPBNA1_5_FD_109915 | JGI IMG/M metagenome (GOLD analysis project Ga0129343, IMG submission 109915) | Freshwater to marine salinity gradient microbial communities from Chesapeake Bay, USA - CPBay_Sum_15_0.2_RNA1 (Metagenome Metatranscriptome) | ecosystem: Environmental > Aquatic > Marine > Coastal...
CAAGGCACGGGAGTTCTGGAAAAACTGCCTCGCTGCGCCACCCCCGCCGATGGAGCTTCCACACGACCTGATTCGCTCGGGAGTCTCCGGCTTCAGAGGGGTAACGCGCTTTTATACAGTGCCTGCAGGGTTATCCTCCGATATAACTCAGCGTTGCCGAAAAGAAGGCTGGACCCCGTTCATGTTTTTTCTGACCGCGTTCCACCTGCTGCTAATCCGACTGACCGGCTCATTGGATCAGATCATTGGGATTCCTGTTTCTGCGAGACCCCACCCGGCTCTTGAGCCGCTCATCGGACTGTTTCTAAACACGATTCCATTGCGGTTGAACGTGCCGGTCGATAGTCACAGTACGAAGTTGGTCGACTATGTCAAAGACTCGTTTCTTGCCGCTTTCGAACATTCGCACCTGCCCCTGGATGAGATTCTCAAGAGCGCAAATTGGGAGCGGCGAGGCTCTGAGAAGAATCCTTTCCAGAGTCTTTTCGCGTTTCAAAATGCGCCTCTCGGCGAGGCCTCGCTCGGGCAGGTAAAGATTACACCTCTCCCCACGGAGAACCTCAATGCGGTAGTGGATCTAATCATGTCCGTAGAGGAGGTTGAAGGATCTTTCGAGGTAAAGATGCGAGGGGCGAGCGAGCTCTTTGAACCCGGCTCGATCGATCGATTGCTTCAGCAATTCTCAGGAGTACTTGAAGAGTTGCTTGATGGCAACGGATTGACGATCGACGGAGTAAGTCGTCCTGCAGGGGGGTTTCAAACTCCTCACGCTAAGCCCTCATCAGAGTTCGTAATAGATGAAACCCTCTGGCAGCGGTTTGAAAGGACGGCTCAACAATTTCCTGATAAGGAGGCGGTTCAATTTGAGCAAAGCGCGGCCACGTATCGCGAGCTGTATGCTCGTGCTACAGAGCTCGCGGGCCGTATTTCTCGCTATGTTGAAAAAGCGGGCGATCCAATCGGCATATTCCTTCCTCGATCCGCCGATTGGGTAGTCGCAATCATGGCGGTCCTAAAGACAGGAGGCGCCTATGTTCCCCTGGATCCAGACAGCGCTTCTGAGCGAATTGGACTGATCCTCGAGGATTGCGGCGCCAGAGCCGTAGTTACATCCCAAGACGCAGGTCGCCTGGGAGTAATCAACTCATCGATTGATCAGATCGACGTGACAGAGCGTGGGGGCTCTTCGGATCTCGCAGCGATCACATCAGATGCGGAGACTGTTGCATACATTATCTACACCTCTGGCTCCACGGGGCGGCCAAAAGGGGTGCGTGTCGCTCACTCCAATGTCCTGAGATTACTGGATTGCACTCAGGGTCAATTCGGGTTTGGTCCCGCCGATACATGGACATTATTCCACTCGCCAGCTTTCGATTTTTCGGTCTGGGAGATTTTTGGAGCGCTACTGACGGGAGGTACCCTCATCGTTGTGCCCTGGGCGGTATCCCGAGACCCCAGAAGGTTCTATGAATTGGTTTGCGAGAAAAACGTCTCGGTCCTCAACCAGACGCCGTCTGCTTTTCTGCGATTCGCCGCGGAATCCGAGTTAGCGTCGGGACAGGATTCGCTTAAGTGGGTGATTTTTGGCGGAGAGTCGCTGGATTTGTCGACATTAAGACCGTGGGCTGCCAAACGAGGTTTAAAAAACCCAACTCTCGTGAATATGTATGGCATCACAGAGACCACCGTGCACACCACGCTCCGAGTCCTAGATAAAGAAGACATCGAAGGGTCGCGAAAAAGCAGGATTGGTCGCCCGCTATCGGACTTAGGCATCATTCTGGTCGACGCAGACATGTATCCGGTAATGCCCGGCGCCGTAGGGGAGATCGTGGTGACGGGCGCGGGGGTCGCTAAGGGATATCTCAATCGACCCGCGCTGACGGCGGAGAAATTTCCGGAGGCCAGTGACTTTCCGGCCCTGGAGCAACTGGGTCTTTCAGGACGAGTCTATCGATCGGGGGATCTAGCGCGCTGGGCATCCGAGGCTGATCTGGAGTACTGCGGTCGGGCAGATCACCAAATAAAGATCCATGGGTATCGGATTGAACCGGGTGAAGTCGAGGCTGCAATTAACGATGACCTTGGTGTAGAGCAGTCACTCGTACAGCTCTATGAAGATGAACAAAGTATTCCGGGCCTGGTCGCTTATTACGTTGTCCGTGCCGGGTATTCGGTTGATCCTGATCAGTTGCGGGGTCGTTTGCTTGCTCGCTTACCCAAGTACATGACGCCGTCGAGGTTTATTCCCCTTAAGAGGTTCCCGCTCACCATTAACGGAAAAATTGACCGTAAGGAGCTTCCGAGCCCTTTCGCCCATGTTGAAACTTCCGCCAACTCCGCGAATCTTCCGAGTCGCTCAGTGTTGCCTCCAGAAACCTCAGAAATAGGCAAGTTAGTGAGCGGCATTTGGTCCGACATTTTGGGGATTGGGAATCTAGGTGCGCAATCCGATTTTTTTGAGCTGGGTGGGGACTCAGTCCGCGCAGCAATGGCAGTAAACAAGCTACAAGACGCCCTTAAGGAAGTAATTTATGTAGCTGGCATATTTGAGCACACTCGCTTGGGAGATTACATTCAATATCTTGAAACTGAGTATTCTGTTGTAACTCCTGAGTCTTCAACTGGTACGTCTGATCTGCAATCAGACATTGTCACGTTTGATCGGATTCTCAAGCAAGCAAACTTCCAGTTTGAGATTTTGGAAAAGAAGAATCCGAGGGCGATTTTTGTTCTGTCGCCCCCGCGATCCGGCTCCACTTTATTGCGTGTGTTGCTTGGCGGGCATCCGGAGTTGTTTTCTCCACCTGAGTTGGAATTGATTCGGTTCCAATCAATGGCGCAGAGGCAGGACGCGTTTGAGGGTGCGTTAGGCTTTTATCTCGAAGGACTCACTCGGGCGTTGATGGAGTTAAACCACTGGGACCAAGAGCAAGCACAGACCTGGGTCGACGCCACGATCAGGGAAAACCGTTCTACGCATTGGGTTTTTGGAGAGCTTCAGCGACTCGTAAAGCCAAAGGTGTTGGTAGATAAGACGCCGTCCTACGCCCTAGATATGTCAGCGCTATCGCGAATTGAGAGTGGTTTTGAGCAGCCTTTCTATATTCACCTCTACCGCCACCCGTGCGGAATGATTAATTCTTTTGTGAAGGCGAGACTGGATCAGATCTTCTTTCGCCACGACCACTCTTTCAAGACAACAAGGCTTGCAGAGCTGATCTGGCTCCGAAGCCATCAAAATATCGCGGCCACTCTCCGAGAGGTGCCTGAGGACCGGCAAAGTGCGATTAGCTTCGAGTCCTTGGTTTCCGACCCCGAGAAGGAGTTGCGCCGTCTATGCGACGAGATCGGCATAGGCTTTTCCTCCTCAATGCTGGATCTTTATGGCGATTCGAAATCCCGAATGACGGACGGCGTTAAAGCGGAATCACGAATGATTGGCGATATACGGTTCCACGACCACAGTGGGATTAATCAAGCAGTATCCGACGCCTGGCAGGAGCAATTGTCGATAAAACAGTTGGCGCCACAGACACGCGCTCATTGGGATCAGTTGTGTGACGAGGCCAGCGTAAGTAAACCGGAAGAGAGCTGCCGGCCGCGGGAGATCTCCCCGAGGCTCTGGCTACCGTCGCTCTCTCAAGAGCGGCTTTGGTTTCTGGATCAACTGGAAGAGTCGGCTTCCGCTTACACAATCCCCGGCGCAGTCAAACTAACCGGAAGCTTGAGTCGCGAGGCCTTGATCGAGGCCTTAGAGGCGCTGACAGATCGTCACTTGGTCTTGAGAAGTCGTCTGGTGAGCGATTCCGGGGTAGTTACGGTGGACGTAAGTCAACCTTGGCGGGGGTTTTGGGAGGAGGACTTAACTCATCTAACGGATGCACAAAAAGATCAGAGAGTGCGAGAAGTCCTGGCGACAAACGCGGGTCATCATTTCGCACTTAGCGAGGGCGGACTGTTTCGGGCAGGTCTCGTGAAGTTCGCTGATGATCGCTACGTTCTCCTTGTCAACCTACACCACATAGTGTGTGATGGCTGGTCGGTGCCGATAATCTTCAGAGAGTTGACCGCGCTTTATAACGCCCGGTTGAAGAATACCTCCGCTGACTTGCCGGATCTTGAGCGATCGTTTGGCGATTATGCGCAGTGGCAGCGTGCCCGTCTTGGTAAGACCGCCGTAAGAAACCAGTTGGCGTATTGGAAGCAGAAGTTGGCAAATCTGCCCCCTCCGCTCGAACTACCGCTTATCGGTCAGCGTTCGACCGTACAGACGTTTCGGGGCGGCCGATTGGAATTTACTTTTCCTGAAGAGGTAACCGAGAGAATCCGAACCTACTGCAGGGCGCAGCGCTGCACTGTCTTTATGTTCCTTCTTGCAAACTTTGCGGTCATGCTCTCGCAGGTTTCAGGTACTCGAGACCTCACAATTGGAACGCCGGTAAGGTCGCGTTTACGCCAAGAGTTCGAGAAGCTTGTCGGGTTTTTTGCAAACACGTTGGTCCTTCGGATCGATTTAGAAAAAGCGTCTTTTGTCGAGCTGTTAGCCAGCGTCCGAACCACCGTGATTGAAGCGCTCGCAAATGAAGAGGTTCCCTTCGAGCAAGTGGTCTCCGAAGTGCAGCCGAAGCGAAATCTGGGCCTATCGCCTCTCTTCCAGACTTTTTTTTCCCTTCAGCGAAAGGACACGCAGATCCTTTCATTCGACGGGATCGATGCGCAGATGCTGGATACGGCAAGCCCGTCAGCCAAATTTGATTTAAGTCTGCTGTTCGACGAATACGAGTCGGAGCTTCACGGCAGCTTCGAGTTCAATTCAGATCTACTCTCAGACGCACGGGTGGAGATGTTCAGAGCGCATTTTTCTAATCTTGTGCTTAGTCATCTGGAAGAGGGCAATAGCATCGCCCGGTCCTTCCCGTCGCTCGGACAACAGGAGCAGCAATTCATCCTCGATAGTGCGGTCGAGAAGAGCGCGGTTCCGTCAGATCGGACAACGCTTTGGGATTGGGTTAACGCGGGTTTTTCTGAGACACCGCCTAGCAGCATCGCGGTAAGACGTGGAAGTGAAGAACTTAGCTACCAAGCGCTTAAGCAGTTGAGTAGTCGGATCGGAGAAAATCTGATTGCACAAGGCGTCCGTCGTGGTGACCGCATAGGAGTTTGCCTTGATCGAGATCTCAGACTGATCCCCGCGCTTGTCGGAGTGCTTAGCGTCGGAGCTTGCTATGTTCCCATCGATGCGTCTTTTCCGGACTCGCGAATTGAATTCATGCTGGACCAGGCTTCGGTGAGCGTTGTTCTGCTCAGCCCGAATGTTCAGGATCGATCTTGCTTTAAAAACCGCCGTCAATTTAACTGGGGTCTGGAATCTTCACCAGGTGGGGATGTTCAATCTTTTGGGCCAAATCCCAACGATACGGCCTACATTTGCTTCACCTCAGGATCAACGGGCAATCCAAAAGGAGTCGCCATCAGCCATGCCTCCGCTGCGAATCTCCTTTCTGGAATGCAGCAGCTACTAAAGCTCGATGCGTCTGATGTGTGGGCCGCCATCACAACTATCTCGTTTGACATACATGTGCCGGAACTTTTTCTGCTGCTAGGGGTTGGTGGATGTATTGAGCTTTTAAATGAGCCGGAGTCCCGCGATCCCCATCTGCTCACCAACATTCTGGACTCATCCGGCGCGAGCGTATTCCAGGCGACCCCATCAACCTGGAGAGCGTTGGAGGTAACGGGATGGGCGGGCCGCTCGCAGCTTGTTGGCTTGTCGGGCGGGGAGAAACTGGGTGCAGATCTCGCTCGATATCTGCAAACGCGGTTAAAGGCGCTTTGGAATTTTTACGGGCCTACGGAAACGACGGTTTGGTCTGCGGCCGCACAGATCATCCCGCATCAGCAGCAGGGACTCGTCCCAATCGGTCGACCTATTCTAAATAACCGCCTTGTAATTTTGGATCAAGAAGGAGAGCTGGCTCCGCTGGGTGTCTGGGGAGAGCTTGGTATTGGCGGTGTAGGACTGACGGCGGGATATCTGAATCAACCCGACTTAACGTCGACCCGATTCAGAATGATTGACTTAGGAGGTGTTCCAACGCGAGTCTATCGCACTGGGGATCGCGCAAGACTTCGCGCCGATGGAAGTTTTGAGGTATCGGGCCGTCTCGATAACCAGGTGAAGGTGAGAGGTGTTCGCATCGAGCCCGAAGAAATCGAGGCCAGTCTCGAGATGCATCCTGGCGTTCAGAACGCGATCGTGTCTGTTCGGGAGATCCTCGGCGAGCAGGTACTCGTGGCTACTGTGTCGGGGGACCTTACCACCCAAGAAAAATGGTCCGGTGCTCTTTCGGCCTTTGTTCGTGATCGTCTGCCCTCGACCATGACACCTGGCATTTGGTATTCCATGCCATCGCTTCCTGTTATGGCGAGCGGGAAAATTGATCGTCAGGCAGTCCAGAATCGTTTACCGCGATTAGATGTTGATCAATCTCCGGATTCGAGAACGGGACCAGCGCCGCTAGCGGGAAAGGATCTTATCGAGCTTCGGCTTGGTCAATTGTGGGCGGACTACCTTCCGGTTCAGACATTAGACCGAAATGCTAACTTCTTCTCGATTGGAGGACACTCCCTGCTTGCGGTCCGCTTGCTCGCAGCGGTTGAGAAAGAGTTTAACCGTCAGATTCCGTTGGCGACTCTTTTTCAGGCGCCGACGATCGCGCTGATGAGCGAATTCCTCAGGAAAGCGGACTCCAGTCAGGACGTTTGGTCGGCTGCGGTTCGGATGAAGAAAGGCGATGAGCCCAAGGCCGTCTTTCTCATCCCGGGGGCTGGAGGAAATGTGCTGTATTTTCAGGACCTGGTTCAACAGGTGCCGCAGACCTACAACGTATATGGCCTTCAGCCTCCGGGACTAGATGGACGGACGCCACCGATTGATAACATCCCTACGCTGGCCCGATATTTCTTGGATCAGGTCTCTGATATTCTGCGTAGTGGGGACTTCACCGATATCGTGGTTCTTGGCCACTCATTTGGTGGTCTTGTTGCTTACGAACTGGCCCGCCTTGCGCAGAGCGAGGGGCTTGGATTAGCCATGGTTGGCATTATTGACACCGCCGCACCGCAACTACAAGAGCAGGTCGGAAGGGACTGGTCCCATTGGGAGTGGGTCCTTCACCTAAGTCAAATCGCGTCGCATATGTTCAACGAGGACGTAACCCTAACGCCTTCGATGCTCGAAAGTAACTCAGAAATTGATCAGATTCAGATATTTTATGAACGTCTGGTTAGGGCGGGGGTCGTGCCCGAGGGTACACGGCCTGAGTTCGTCTCGGGGTTGATCAAGGTATATCGATCCAATCTGGCAGCGACGATTGATTTATCCCCACCGGAGAGAGCAATTGAGAATCTAATCGTTATTCGATCACGCGATGAGCAACCGGGAAATCTGATGACGGAGGCGGCAGCAAGAAATAGAACGTTTGTCGATTTAGGCTGGGCGGATTTTCTGGGGTATTCCATCAGCGTGCTGGAATGCCCCGGGGATCATCTTACAATGCTTCAAGCGGAGAATGCGGCTACACTATGGGAAGCGCTGAGTGATCGGCTGAACTAAGCAATCAAATCTCTCGAGGAGTGAGTTCATGAGCATCTGTGTGCGAGTAATTTTTTCAGGAATCCTTGTAATCTTATTGAACGCCGCGCACGCTGCACAGGTGGCGGATAAAGATTTTCACCCAGTGGCGGCTGATCCCGCATTTTCGAGTGGGGCCGGACCTGTAATCGCGGTGGATGCGGCCCATGCGAACTTCCATACCTGTGACGGCCGGTACATTGCGTTTTGTGAGCTAATGGAGAGTGACGGTTACCAGGTTAAGACGAACACGAAAAAACTTTCAGCAGAATCCCTTGCGAACATCCGATTGCTTGTAGTCGCAAACGCCCTCAGCGAGAAAAATATTGACCCGAAACAGAATTGGGCCACGCCGATTCTGCCCGCTTTTTCCGACCCTGAAAAAGAAGCACTGGTGGAGTGGATTAAAGGTGGTGGCTCACTCCTGTTGATCGCGGATCATATGCCATTCCCCGGCGCTATTAGTGATCTGGCACTCCATTTCGGCGTCAACTGGGGCAACAGTTATGCTTTTGCAGCGAATACTCAAATTGTCGAGGCTGCCAACAAGAACTCGTTGGCGGTAATCAAAGGGCCCGATTCGAACATGATGACTTTCGGTTTAGATGGGATAAATGCAACAGGTGTTCAGGCGTTTCCACATCCAGTATTTCTTGGCAGGAATCCCTCTGAGCGGGTACCGTTTATTACAACCTTTACGGGATCGGCGTTCACCCTTTTGCCGGGTTCTCAGGTCATGCCGCTTATGGGTCTTTATGAGGGTACTTTGTTGATGTATCCATTGAAATCACAAGAGCAGTCTCTTACAACGCCCCGGGGCCCTGGCTCGGGAACCTTGCAAGGAGGAGTGCTGCAGCTTGGCAAAGGACGCGTGGCGCTTATGGCGGAGGCTTCCTTGTTTTCGGCGCAGATCGCTGATTACATCTCCCCAGGCTTCAAGATGGGTATGAATAACACGGAATACGCCCCGCATAATGTGCAGTTTGCGCTGAATCTCGTTCACTGGCTCACTGAGGTCGGGAATTAGAGTTCAGAGTCAACTTGTAGGTAGGGGTCTGATGGGTTGGGTTGAGGATTGCGGGCCACGGTCCGCCTAATGAGGAGGAATGATGTCAGAGAAGAAAGAAACTTCAAACCAAGGTGCCGGGAAAACTACGGTCGTCGAGCACATTCATAGGCTGGATAAAACAACAAAGATCATGCTCGGGCTCGCAGTTGGCGCAGTAGCGGTGGGTGTGCTGGGGGCAGCGCTGGTGCCCTTGAAGCTCAAAGTGGCGCTGCCAAAGGTGGGAATTAAGCTTTTTGGCGGATCTGCGGTCTAGTTCCTGGCATAACTTTCGGCGCTTTTTGGATCGCTTGATCAATTGCCTCAGACAGCTATCGAAGATTCACTCCATGCCGCCTCACAGATGGGTTTGGCCTGACGCTTGAGTATCTGGATCGCTCTCTTATGAAGCATGCTCATCGACGGTGAGTATCCTCTAATATAGGAGAGCATCACCGCCATAATTGGCTCTTCCTGATAGAACTTTAGGTTTAGGTTAAGTTGTTGGATATTGCGGCAAGCACGATCCCTTGATCGATTTCCGCCCTTAATCTCGATCAAGATGTCGACGGTTGCAGGGTCGCCCGTAAGATCGACCTGGATATCCAGCGGCCCGTAAATTTCTATCGGATAAAGTGTTTTGAAGCGCGCACTCAGTTGGCCATCCTCGACAGTACTGCCCAAGTAGCTTACAAAGGCGGGCAGATCAGGGTTAAAAGCATTGAGCAGGAGATTGGGGTTGCCTGCCAACATGTCTACTGTTGAGCGCTTAATGACACGAGGAAGCTTAAATCTTTTATCGACGATAAGCTGTTTGTTCTTGCTCACTATTCAGGCCTCGCGGTGTTTTCAGAAGGGACGAAGGTTGAGCTCCTACATTGCACTGTAGGAGGGTCCTCCACCACCTTCCGGAGTAACCCAGGTGATGTTTTGGCTTGGGTCCTTGATATCACAGGTTTTGCAATGGATACAGTTTTGCGCATTGATCTGGAATTTTTGCGCATCGCCCTCACCGGTAATCTCATAAACGCCGGCAGGGCAGTAGCGTTGGGCCGGCTCGGCCCAGACCGGTAGATTCACGGCCAACGGCAGGCGCGGATCCGTTAGACGCAGGTGTACGGGCTGATCCTCTTCGTGGTTGGTATTCGTCAGGAAAACCGAGCTATTTTTGTCAAAGGTCAAGATGCCATCGGGTTTGGGATAGTCGATCCGTTTTGCCTTGCTGGCTTCTACGAGAGAGCTGTGATCAAGACTCTTGTCCTGAAGTGTGAAGGGCATCTTGCCGCGCAGCCAGTTCTGGTCGACGAAATTAAAAGCACCACCCAAATAGGGCCCAAATTTGTGAAGCGCAGGGCCGAAGTTACGCGCACCCTTGAGCTCGCCGTAAAGCCAGGAGCGTCGTATGTTGGAAGCGAAGTGGGTATGATCTTTTCCGCCCGGATCACCATCCTGAAGGACTTCGAAAACGGTTTCTGCAGCCAGCATGCCTGACTTCATGGCGGTGTGCGTTCCCTTGATCTTCGAAAAATTCAAAGTGCCTGCATCGCAACCCACAATAAAGCCTCCCGGCATGGACATACGCGGCAGCGAATTGAACCCGCCTTTCGTGATCGCGCGAGCACCATACGATAGACGTTCGCCGCCCTCGAGGGTTGGAGCAATCCGGGCGTGAGTCTTAAACCGCTGCAACTCATCAAACGGACTGAGATATGGATTTTGATAATTGAGATCGACGATTAGACCCAGTGCGACCTGGCAATCCTCCAGGTGATACAAAAAGGCACCCCCGGAGGCCTTGTTCTCCGACAGCGGCCAACCGGCGCCATGAACAACCAGGCCCGGCTGATGATTCTCCGGTTGAACCCGCCATAGCTCTTTTAGCCCGATCCCGTAGTGCTGGGGAGACGCGTCCGTATCGAGAGCATAGGTTGCGATCAGTTGTTTTCCCAGATGCCCGCGACAGCCTTCTGCAAAGACCGTGTACTTGGCATGCAGCTCCATTCCTGGTTCATAAGAGGCTTTCACCTCACCATTTTTGCCGCGACCCATCTCGCCAGTGGCCACACCTTTTATGGCCCCCAGCTCACTGATGAGAATTTCACTGGCTGGGAAGCCGGGATATATTTCGACGCCGAGGGCCTCAGCCTGTTCGGCGAGCCATCGCACCACGTTTCCGAGG
>Ga0129343_1443757_pt1 | contig 10360 bp, 19 predicted proteins | sample CPBNA1_5_FD_109915 | JGI IMG/M metagenome (GOLD analysis project Ga0129343, IMG submission 109915) | Freshwater to marine salinity gradient microbial communities from Chesapeake Bay, USA - CPBay_Sum_15_0.2_RNA1 (Metagenome Metatranscriptome) | ecosystem: Environmental > Aquatic > Marine >...
CGGACATCCGATGTCGAGGAACCCCGGTTCGATCGGGCCCGGAACCAATCCTTCCCGCGTCATCAAGGGAAAGCGGTTGCCCGGACAGATGGGTGGTGCCCGCACGACCGTTCGCAACATGCAGGTCGTCAAGATCGACGGCGAGCGCAATTTGCTCTTTATCAAGGGTGGAATTCCGGGCTCGCGCGACAGCTACGTTCTCATTACCAAGTGACCGATGTTTAAGGCACGCTATTACAAGGCAGACGGCAAGAAGGGGCGCGCCCGGGATCTCCCGGCTTCGCTCTTCGACGGCGTCGTCAACGAGGCTGTGCTGCACCAGGTCGTGAAGGCCTATCTGGCCAATCAGCGACAGGGTACGCATGCAGCCAAGACTCGCTCCGAGGTTGCGGGTGGTGCTCGCAAGCCGTGGCGTCAGAAGGGTACGGGCCGCGCTCGTCAGGGAACGACCCGTGCTGTGCAGTGGACTGGCGGTGGCCGCGCGTTCCCGCCGATCCCTCATTCCTGGCGTCAGAAGCTTCCCCGCAAGGTGAAGGCGCTGGCTCGCCGCTCGGCGTTCAACGCCCGCGCTGAGGCCGATCGTGTGGTGCTCGTCGACGCTTTCGCGATGGGTTCTCCCAAGACGGCTACGCTTCGCGATTACCTGGCCACGATCGAGCTGGGCGGCCGCAAGGTGCTCGTGCTCACCGATGGCAACAAGGGTGAAGTCTATCTCTCTTCGCGCAACTTGCAGAACGTCGAGGTGCGTCCGTTTGGTGAGGAGTCGGTCTACGACATTCTCTGGGCTGACACCGTGATCATCGAGCGCGAGATCACCGACCGCTTGGCGTCAGAGTCCGATGAGGCTCCGGTGGCCGATGCGACTGAGGAGGGCGACGAAAATGCGTGATCCGCGTGATGTGATCATGAAGCCGGTGATCACCGAGAAGAGCGCTCAGGGCATCGAACTGGGCAACGTCTACACCTTCATCGTCAACCGCGACTCGAACAAGATCGAGATCGGGCATGCGGTGGAGAAGCTGTGGGACGTGACCGTGAAGAATGTCCGCACGATGACGTATCCCGGAAAGGCGCGTCGCTCCCTGTTGGGACGCATGAGCCGCTCCCGTGCGATCGGCCGTCGTGCTGGTTACAAGAAGGCGCTGGTGACCCTCGCCGAGGGTGACAGCATCGAGTTCTACGAGCTGGGATGAGGCACTGACCCATGGCGATCAAGAAGTTTAAGGCAATGACGGCGGGAACTCGGTTCCGCTCCACCTTGGAGACGACCGAGATCACGCGCCGCGGCCCGGAGAAGAGCCTCGTCGAGCCGCTTTCGAGCTCGGGTGGGCGTAATCATCACGGTCGCGTGACGGTGCGTCGTCGCGGCGGTGGTCATAAGCGAAAGTACCGTCGGATCGACTTCCGCCGGAACAAGTTTGGCGTGGTTGGCCGGGTCGCTCACATCGAGTACGATCCGAACCGCACGTCGAACATTGCGCTGATTCATTACGAAGACGGCGAGAAGCGCTACATCTTGCACGTGCGTGACATGAAGGTCGGCGATGTGGTGATGTCGGGCCCTGATGCCGACATCAAGCCGGGCCACGCCCTCGCTCTCGAGCGCATTCCGCTTGGTACGATCGTGCACAACGTGGAGCTCAAGCCGGGTCGCGGCGGGCAGATGGCTCGCTCGGCAGGGGCCAGTGTTCAGGTGGTCGCAAAGGAAGGCGACTATGTGACGCTGCGTCTGCCCTCGACCGAGATGCGTCAGGTGCACCGCACCTGCATGGCGACGGTTGGCCAGATCGGAAACTCCGATCACGAGCTGACGTCCATCGGCAAGGCCGGTGCCAACCGTTGGCGTGGGCGTCGCCCCAAGGTTCGCGGCGTAGCCATGAACCCGGTCGACCATCCTCTGGGTGGTGGTGAGGGTCGTACCTCTGGCGGTCGCCCGCCGGTGTCCCCCTGGGGTACGCCGGACGGCAAGAAGACCCGCCATCGCAAGAAGAAGTCCAACAAGTTCATCGTGCGCGGCCGCAAGCGCGGCAAAGCCACGAAGAGCTGATGGCGCTGACCTCTACGGAATACTGATATGGCGCGCAGCGTAAAGAAGGGTCCGTACATCGACGAGAAGCTGCTTCTCAAGGTCGAAGACATGAACTCCCGCAACGAAAAGAAGGTCGTGAAGACCTGGGCGCGGGCGTCAACGATTTCGCCTGAGTTTGTCGGCCACACCGTCGCGGTACACAACGGCAACAAGTTCATTCCGGTGTACGTCACCGAGAACATGGTCGGGCACAAGCTCGGCGAGTTCGCCCCCACCCGCCTCTTCCGCGGTCACGGTGGCAAGCTCGCAGACAAGCGGTCGAAGCGATGAGCCCGGTGAACCAGGAGTCAGGGAGCATGGAAGCCAGAGCGATCGCCCGCTTCGTGCGGATGAGCCCGCGCAAGGTGCGCCTGGTCGTGGATCAGATCCGCGGCAAGAGCGTCAACGAGGCTTACGCCATCTTGCAGTTCTCTCCGAAGTCGGCCTCTGAGCCGGTGTCGAAGACGCTGCGTTCGGCGGTAGCTAATGCGCAGTACAAGGCTCAGGACCAGGGTGAGGTAGTTGATGTCGACGATCTCGTGGTCCGTGAGGTCTTCGTGAACGAAGGGCCGACGCTGCGTCGTTTCCGCGCTGCGGCCATGGGTCGCGCGGCGCCGATTCGCAAGCGCACGAGTCATATCACTGTGGTCGTCGACAGCAAGGAAGCCTGAGAGCTATGGGACAGAAGACTCATCCGGTAGGATTCCGCCTCGGAGTCGTGAAGGACTGGAAGTCGCGCTGGTACGCTGAGCGTGATTTCCCGGCCCTTCTCAAAGAAGACGAGACGATCCGCAAGTATCTCTTCCGTCGCCTGTCGCACGCGGCTCTGGCTGAGGTCGAGATCGAGCGCAAGCCGAGCAAGATCGTTGTGACGATTCACACGGGTCGCCCAGGTGTGGTGATCGGGAAGCGTGGTGCCGAGGTCGATAAGCTCCGTGATGAGCTGTCGGTGCTGACGCAGGCCGAGATCTCGGTGAACGTCGAAGAGATCAAGCGTCCTGAGTTGAATGCCCGTCTCGTGGCCGACAACGTGGCCCATCAGCTGCGTCAGCGTGTCTCGTTCCGCCGTGCGATGAAGCGCGCGGTTCAGAGCGCGATGCGGTCGGGTGCCGAGGGTATCAAGATTCAGTGCTCCGGTCGCCTGGGCGGGGCCGAAATTGCAAGAACCGAAGGGTATAACGAGGGGCGGGTGCCCCTGCACACCCTGCGTGCAGACATTGACTACGCGCAGCTCGAGGCCTTCACGACGTACGGGGCCATTGGTGTGAAGTGCTGGATCTTCAAGGGCGAGGTGGTCGAGGAGCGGCGAGGCCGCACCTACTCGACCGGCGCGTGAACGAGGAGTAGAGAGCTATGCTAGCGCCGAAGCGCGTAAAGCACCGGAAGACCCACAAGGGTCGCATGCGCGGAATGTCGCACCGGGGCAACAAGGTTTCGTTTGGGGAATACGGTCTGCAGACCACCGAGTGCGGTTGGATCACCAACCGTCAGATCGAGGCTGCCCGTGTCGCCATGACCCGTCACATCAAGCGTGGCGGTAAGGTCTGGATCCGCATCTTCCCAGACAAGCCGATTACCCAGAAGCCCGCCGAGACCCGCATGGGTAAGGGTAAGGGTAACCCGGAGAGCTGGGTGGCTGTGGTGAAGCCGGGCCGTGTGATGTTTGAACTCGAGGGTGTGCCGGAGCCGGTTGCGCGTCGTGCGATGGAGCTCGCGGCCGCAAAGCTCCCGGTCAAGACCCGTTTTCTTGTCCGCGAGCGCCAGCTCGGGACCTGACGGAGACGCATGTAAATGAAGGCCGAAGAGATTCGTAACTGGGAGAACAGCGAGGTTGAGGCCCGCCTGGCGGAGCTCAAGGAGGAGCAGTTCCGACTGCGCTTCCGCAGCGCCACCATGGAGCTCGAAAACCCCCGCGTTCTGCGTCAGATCAAGCGGGATATCGCCCGGCTTAAGACCATTCTCCGTGAGCGCGAGCTCACGGCTACCGACTGAGCGAGTCGCAGATGTCGAACGAGCAGAATACTGAAGTCACTGAAAACGCCGCCGACGAGCGGGGCCGCCGCAAGGTCCGCATCGGTACCGTGGTAAGTGACAAGCAGGAAAAGACCGTCACCGTGAGTGTGGTGCGCCGCTTCCCGCATCCGTTGTACGGAAAGCAGGTGACGCGCACGAAGAAGTACCATGCCCACGACGAAAACAACGACTATCGAACCGGCGACACGGTTCGCATCGTTGAGACTCGCCCCCTGTCCAAGACGAAGCGCTGGCGGGTGGTTGAGCTCATCGAGCGCCCGGTCTGATCGGAGAACTGAGATGATTCAACAAGAATCGATCCTCCGCATTGCGGACAATACGGGTGCGAAGACGGCCCTGTGCATTCGTGTGCTCGGCGGATCCCGTCGCCGGTATGCCCGCGTGGGAGACGTGATCGTCGCCACGGTCAAAGACGCCATCCCCAATGCGCCCGTGAAGAAGGGCGACGTGGTGAAGGCGGTGGTCGTACGCACGGCCAAGGAGATGCGTCGTCGCGATGGTACCTACATTCGCTTCGACGACAATGCAGCCGTGATCCTGAACCAGGCCGGAGAGCCGCGCGGTACGCGTATCTTTGGACCGGTCGGACGTGAACTGCGCGAGAAGCGGTACATGAAGATTGTATCCCTCGCGCCTGAGGTTCTGTGAGATGAGCAAGACCAAGCCGGTCGCTCGTGCGACCAAGATGAAGATTTCGAAGGGTGACCGCGTTCGTGTGATCCGCGGCAACCATCGTGACGAAGAGGGCACCGTGCTTCGCGTGATTACTGCGGAGTCCAAGGTGGTGGTCGAGGGTGTGAACCTGCGCAAGCGCCATCAGCGCCCGTCGCAGGCCAACCCCGACGGCGGAATCGTGAGCTTCGAGGCTCCGATCCACGTGTCCAACGTGATGCTGATTGACCCGACGTCGGGTGATGCCAGCCGCGTGCGCATGCGTGTTGAAGCCGACGGCCAGAAGGAGCGTATCGCAGTGAAGTCGGGCAATCCGGTTCCCCGCGCACGCTGAGTGATTCCAGGGCGTAGACGCCCGACCTGAGCCGGAGTTTGTTCCGGCCTGGCGCGAACGTGAGCACGCAGGGTGCTCACGCGACCGTAACCTGAATGCGGGCTTGTGGCCCGCTCTGAGAACGATGCAGAAGACGCCGAGATTGCAGCAGCACTATCAGGAGCATGTCCGTCCTCGCATGACGGAACTGTTCGGATACACCAATCCCCATCAGGTACCCGCGATCGAGAAGGTCAAGATCAACGTGGGGGTGGGCGACGCCAGCAAGAATCAGAAGCTGTTGGAGAGCGTGGTAGAGGAGCTCGGACTGATCACCGGTCAGAGGGCCGTGATCACGCGGGCCCGCAAGTCCATCTCGAATTTCAGCCTTCGTGAGGGCATGCCGGTCGGCGCCTCGGTGACGCTTCGCCGCCGCAACATGTTTGAATTCCTCGACCGCCTCGTGTCGGTTGCCGTCCCGCGCATCCGCGACTTCCGTGGCCTGCGCTCGCGTTCGTTTGACGGACGTGGCAACTACACGATGGGCGTGAAGGAACAGATCATCTTCCCGGAGATTGACTACGACCGGGTGAACAAGATCCACGGGATGGATATCACCGTGGTTACGACCACGGACCGCGACGACGAGGCGCTGGCGCTGCTGCGGGAGATGGGTTTCCCATTCCGCGACGAAACGCCGGTGGTCATCGGCAAGAACGGCAACTAAACGATTCGGGGGCATTAGATGGCCAGGAAGGCGTTGATCGAAAGGGTGAAGCGCGCTGCGAAGTTCGCAGTCCGTCACCGCAACCGCTGCCAGCGGTGCGGCCGACCCCGTGCTTTCATTCGCAAGTTCGGATTGTGCCGGGTGTGCTTCCGTGACATGGCGCTTCGGGGTGAGATCCCCGGCGTGCGGAAGTCCAGCTGGTAAGGGGACGATACGACAATGATGACGGATCCGATTGCAGACATGCTAACCCGCATCCGCAATGCCGGCACTGCCGGGCATCGCTGGGTGGATATGCCTGTCTCCAAGCTGAAGTCTGAGATGGCTCGCCTGCTCAAGGAGAACCACTTCGTCTTCGACTACAAGGTGCTCGACGACGGCCGCCACGGCGTGCTGCGCGTCTATCTCAAGTATCACCAGGGGGCGCCGGTCATCCGGCACCTCGAGCGCGTCTCCCGTCCGGGTCGGCGTCACTATGTGGGATCTGAAGAGATTCCTTCGGTGCGCAACGGTCTGGGCATGGCGATTCTCTCGACTTCGCACGGTCTGTTGAGTGACCGCTCGGCTCGGGCAGAAGGCGTCGGTGGCGAACTCATGGCCCTCGTCTGGTAAGGAAAGCCGAAACGATGTCGCGTATCGGAAAGAAGCCCGTCGATATTTCGAAGGGCGTAGAAATCAAGCTTCAGGGAGCGCAGCTCCACGTGAAGGGTCCCAAGGGGAACCTCTCGATGGACGTGCACCCCGACATGATCGTGAAGATCGAGAGCGAGCAGGTGCTGGTCGAGCGTCCATCGGACGAGGGCAAGCACCGCGCACTCCACGGTCTCACCCGGTCGTTGATCGCCAACATGGTTGAAGGCGTCACGCAGGGGTTCTCACGGACGTTGGAGATTGTCGGCGTCGGGTACCGGGCCGAGAAGAAGGGCAACGCGTTGAATCTTGCTCTGGGCTTCTCGCACCCCGTGCTCTACAACCCGCCGGCAGGCATCGACATTGACGTGCCCAATCAGACGACCGTGGTCGTTCAGGGCGCGGACAAGCAGGTCGTCGGGCAGGTTGCGGCCGAGATCCGCGGCTTCCGCCCCCCGGAGCCTTACAAGGGCAAGGGGATTCGCTATCAGGGTGAACAGATCCGCCGCAAGGCCGGGAAGACTGCAGGGTCATGACCATGAGCGTCTTTGCAAAAGAAAAGAAGAGCCGCGCCGCGGCACGGGTTCGCCGGCATCGTCGCATTCGCAAGCGCGTTGCAGGCTCGGCCGAGCGTCCGCGTCTCGCGGTGTTTCGCTCGCTGAAGAACATCGAGGGCCAGCTGATCGACGACGACTCAGGTCGTACCATTGCCGGGCTCAGCACGCTCTCCAAAGAGCTGCGTGAGTTTCAGGCCGAGGGTTCGAACCGGCGTATCGAGATCGCTCATGCTGCCGGGCGCAAGCTCGCTGAGTTGGCGCTGTCGAAGGGTGTCGAGGCTGTCGTGTTCGATCGCGGCGGCTACAAATATCACGGCCGGGTGAAAGCCTTCGCTGAAGGCGCCCGAGAGGGAGGACTCAAGTTCTGATGGCCAAGGAACGCAAGCAGCAGACTCGGGGTCGTGAGCCTTCCGATCTCGTCGAAAACGTGATCCACATCAATCGTGTCGCCAAGGTTGTGAAGGGCGGACGTCGCTTCTCGTTTTCGGCGCTCGTCGCGGTCGGAGACCAGAAGGGTCAGGTCGGGATCGCGCTCGCCAAAGCCAGCGAGGTCTCCGAGGCGATTCGCAAGTCCATGGAGCGCGCCAAGCGCAACATGGTGAAGGTGCCGATCGTCAAGGGCACGCTTCCGCACGAGATCGTCGGGGAATGGGGCGCCGGTCAGGTGCTTTTGCGTCCGGCCTCTGCGGGTACCGGAGTGATCGCGGGCGGCGCTGTGCGCGCTGTGCTCGAGGCGGCCGGTGTGCATGACGTGCTGACCAAGAGTCTCGGTACCAACAATCCGATCAACGTTGCTCGTGCAACGATGAATGGGCTGACGAGTCTCGTGACGCCGGAGCAGGTCGCGGCGGAGCGCGGAATTTCGGTCGAGGCCCTGGGAGTGGTTCGACATGGCTAAGACGACGAAGCTGGAGATCACGCAGGTTCGCAGCGGCATCGGTCGCCCCACGGCGCACCGTCGCACGCTTGCCGCCCTCGGTCTCAAGCGTCATCAGCACAGCGTAATTCAGAATGATACGCCCGCGATTCGCGGCATGATCAAGCAGGTGGTCCACCTCGTCTCGGTTCGCGAGATCGAGGGCTAAGGAGACATACGATGGCTGAATTGCATGATTTGAGTCCGGCTCCCGGATCGCACCGCGGGCGCAAGCGCCTCGGGCGTGGTCCTGGCTCGGGTACAGGCAAGACCGCAGGCCGCGGTGAGAAGGGTCAAAAGGCGCGCAGCGGTGGCAGCGTGCCGGCGGGTTTTGAAGGCGGCCAGATGCCGCTGCACCGCCGTATTCCCAAGCGCGGCTTCACCAACATTTCACGGGTGGAGTACCAGGTCGTGAATGTGGGTGACTTGGCAGGTCTCGGAGGCGACATCACGCCAGAGCTGCTGCGTGCAGCCGGGCGTATCAGTTCTCTGCGCCGCCCCGTGAAGGTGCTGGGCAACGGAGAGCTGTCTGAAAAGGTGACCGTTCGGGTGCACGCTTTCAGCACGAGCGCCCGTGAAAAGATCCAGGCCGCCGGTGGTACCGCTCAGGTGCTCGGCGGAGAGGACCAAGCATAAGCCCCGATGGACAACTGGCTCGCGAAGCTGTGGCGGTCTCCCGAAGTCCGGGAGAAGCTGACCTTTACGGTCTTGATGCTCCTGATCTACCGGATCGGCGCTCACATCACCGTACCGGGTCTCGACGTGGGTTCGCTCGAACAGCAGTTCGGGCAGCTGTCGGGAACTCTCTTCGGCGTCTACGACATGTTCGTGGGCGGAGGGCTGAGCCGCGCAACGGTGTTTGCGCTGGGCATCATGCCGTATATCTCGGCATCGATCATGTTCCAGTTGCTCGCGGCTGTCTTCCCGACCATCGAAAAGATGCAAAAGGAAGGCGAAGAGGGGCGCAAGAAGCTGACGCAGTGGACGCGCTACACCACGGTATTGTTGGCGGCCGCTCAGGCGTATGGCTATTCGGCCTTCCTTCAGGGCTTCGGTGATGCAGTCCGCAACCCCGGCTTCGGTTTCGTCTTCACGACGGTCATCGCGCTGACGGTCGGAGCCATTTTCGTGATGTGGTTGGGTGAGCAGATCACGGAGCGTGGTGTTGGCAACGGCATGAGCCTGCTCATCTTCTTCTCGATCATTCAGGGCTTTCCGGCCGCGGTCGTTCGCACTTGGGAGTCGTTCCGCCTCGGCGAGATCGGGCCGTTTGCGCTCGTCGCGCTGGTCATCGTGATCGTCGGCGTCAGCGCCGGTGTCGTGGCCATGACCATGGCTGCTCGCAAGATCCCGGTTCAGATCCCCCGCAAGGTCGTTGGACGCGGGCGCATTCAAGAAGGGCAGAAGAGCTTCATTCCGCTGCGTGTGAACTCAGCTGGCGTGATGCCCATCATCTTTGCGCAGTCGTTCATCATCGTGCCGGGAACGCTGGCAGCGTTCAGCTCGCTTCCGTTCCTTGCCGGTCTGGCCGACATCTTCCAGCCGAACAACTGGGTCTACTACAGCACCTACGGCCTGCTGATTCTCTTCTTCACGTATTTCTACACCGCGATCATCTTCAATCCGGTGGATCTGGCTGAGAATCTCAAGAAGCAGGGTGCGTTCGTGCCTGGCGTGAAGCCAGGTGCCCGTACGGCTGAGTACATCGATCGGGTGCTGACGCGTATCACGCTCCCGGGCTCGTTCTACCTTGCAGCGATCGCTCTGCTGCCGTTCTGGATCTTCGACATCTTCGGCATCCAGACGTTCTTCTTCGGTGGCACCAGCTTGCTCATCGTTGTCGGCGTCGGGCTCGACACCGTACAGCAGATTCAGCAGCTGCTGCTTGTTCGTCATTACGACGGCTTCATGAAGAAGGGGCGCGTGAAGATGCGCGGTCGCCAGAGCTACATGTAAGGTTGATGGTCGCCATTCTGCTGGGCCCCCCTGGGGTCGGTAAGGGGACGCAGGGTGTGCGCCTGTGTGAGGCTCGGGGGCTCTCTCACGTTTCGACGGGAGATCTGCTGCGCGCCGCTCGCAAAGAGGGAACGCCCTTGGGCAAAGAGGCTCAGGCCTTCATGGACCGGGGTGAGCTCGTTCCCGATTCGGTCATCATGGGCATGGTGCGTGAAGCTCTGGAAGAGCTTGGCTCCGATACAGGAGTTGTCTTCGACGGCTTCCCGCGCACGATTCCGCAGGCCGAGGGGCTCGATGCCGTGCTCGCGGACCTCGGTCGGTCAGTGGATCGCGTGGTGGTCTTGCAGGCCGACGATGAAACCCTGGTGAAGCGCCTGTCGGGTCGTCGTACCTGCGGCGAATGCGGTGCGGTCTTTAACGTCTTCTTTGATGCTCCCTCGGTCGAGGGCCAGTGCGATCGCTGTGGTGCCCGAGCACTGGAGCAGCC
>Ga0129343_1058791_pt1 | contig 10336 bp, 4 predicted proteins | sample CPBNA1_5_FD_109915 | JGI IMG/M metagenome (GOLD analysis project Ga0129343, IMG submission 109915) | Freshwater to marine salinity gradient microbial communities from Chesapeake Bay, USA - CPBay_Sum_15_0.2_RNA1 (Metagenome Metatranscriptome) | ecosystem: Environmental > Aquatic > Marine > Coastal...
TAACTAATCATGCCATATCAAGGTAGCGCACAGTCGATTGGGTTCCGTAATCGTACCGTCATTGACCCCTCTAAGCGTATGCGTGAAGAGGCAGCTCAACTTAAAGAGCGCGGTAGAGAAAGAATCTATGAGATGGAGAAGCAAGCTTCTCAGCAAACTCGTGAAATGCAGCGTGTTAGCGACATTCAAAGTAGCAACACACGTTACGAGCTAGAAGCACTATCCCAGTTTAGTAACAAACTTACAGAGTTTATTAAAGAAGACGTTGTTGAATTAGAAAAGCGTCGGATTGAAGGAGAGATTGAAGAAGGTAAAAGGATCTATGCAGAGCAAGGTCCTGCCTTCCAACAACAACAGGAAGAAGTTCAAAATGCAGCTAACCGTAGTTATGACTTAGATGTCAAGACTACAGAAATGGCTGCAAAAATTCCTGATGATGAAGGTGCAGATCGCGTACGTAATCTCTCTAGATGGAAGCGGCATGGCTACGAGCTAGCTGCTATGAAAGAAGCTGGTCAGAATTTTGGATTTTATCTAGATTCTGAACTGACTAATAACCCTACTCTTATTAAAGACCCTAATGGGGGTCCAGATTTTAAGATCAATGAGTACAAAGGTGAGGCACAGTATGAAGCTGCTGTTAATTACCTTCAAAACGATTACATTAAAAACCACAACCCTGCTGGTTTAAGTGCTAAGGTTGTCAACACTCTTCTTATTCCAGAAGTTAACCTAGCCACACAGAATCATCGAAAGCAGTATTATAGACAGCAAAAGACTGAACGTGCTACGATTGATTTAGAAACTGCTAACATCAGTCTTACCGAGTCTCTTAATGGGACTGCAGGTTTCCCTGCTCCTGACATTGCTATCAATGGTTTTCTTGTTCAAACTCAGGATGCTTACAGACGCCAAGGCGTTGCCAATCCTAGACAAGCTGCCAAGGATGCTCTGATTGACTCCCTTAAAGCTCGTGCAGTTGCTAACCCTGAGGATGTCGAAGATCTGATCACCACGATTGATGGGGTCACTATTAAAGGACACCCTGCTGGTGAGAAGAGTTTGTTTGCTTTGTATGGCAATCAGATTAGTCCTAACAAGCTTAGGTCAGCTGCTATCAAGCAAGAGGTGGATGACTATAACACAAACAAAGCTGATCGCCGCATTGATGCTGAACAAGCAGTAGAAGCTTACAAGCAGTCAGTTGAAGATGGACTTTCTGGTACTCAACAACAGTTTGCTTTAGCAGAGCTTGAAGAAAAGTACGGTGTGTTCTTCCCTGATCTTGTCAATGGAGCACGTAGTTATTCTCCACTTCGTTATAGTTATGAACAATCTCTAGCTTTGGCTGAGTCTTATTCTAAAACGCAGGGTGGTGAGATTAGCCGTGAACAGCTTCTTACTCTTCATCCTAGAGTGGCACAGGAATACGAATCTAGTGTCGTTGATACACTGTTTGCTGATGGTATGAAAACTACTATTCAAGAACAGACTAAAAAGATTGATGGTGAGATTCGTAGTGCAATCGGTGAGTTTGATACAAACAAAGCTTTGCGTTATGATTCTATTAACGCACGAGCAGCTGCACAAAAAATGATTGTACCTGAAGCACAAAAACTTTTTGAGGAAGCTAGGAATGTAGGTAAACCCATCACTAAACAACGTGCGTTAGAATTAGCAGGTGATCGAATTAGCCAACTGATTGCAGACGGTAAAGATAACGCAAGTAGTTTGTTTTATTATACTACTGATACTGGATTCTTAAGGTTCAAGTATAACCGTAGTAACAACCCTGTTCTTAGCAGACAGCTGGAAGAGATGAACAGAGTTACTGAAACTTATCGCATTAACGCTTTTGAGAACACTAACCCTGCCATCAACACCAACCTTCAAATCCCAACTAATCGTTTAGAGTTAACAGCAAATGGTCGCCCTGATTCTATCTTTTTTTCCCTAGCGCAGCTAGATAAACAGCATAATGCTTTTGAAATTCTTAATGCTCAACGTGCTAAGAATGGTCTAGCTGCAGTTGAAATGCCCCGAGAGGCACAGGTTGTGGATCGTATGCTTAAACAGTATCCTGATCTCAAACCTTTGTTCTTGAGCCAGCAAAGTCATAACCGCATCAATCGTGGTGTGGAACAGATTAGTGTAAGTGCGCCTAATCTAATGAAAGCACTTGGACTTCAAGAGTCTGGTGGTAATTATAAAGCAATTAACTGGAAAACAGGAATGGCTGGCAACCCTGCTGTAGGTAAATACCAGATTCTTTGGAAGAATGTTTTAGCATGGTCTAAGCAGTATGGTATGCCTCATCCAGGTACAATGGATGATTTCCGTAATAGCCCTCAATATCAGGAAGTTCTTGCTACAAAAGCGTTTGAAAACTACATTCAGCAAGCAGCAAGGCGTTCTAATGATCCTAACGTCATCATTCGTATGGCTGCTGCTGCATGGTATGGTGGTCCTCGTGGTATGGACAACTGGGACAATCCTAACTTTTTGGGAGCAAATCCCACAGATCCTAACATGCAAGAGTATACTATGCAGGTTCTTGAAAAATATAAGCGAGGTACGTTCTGATGGAACAAGAACATACTCAATATCAAAACAGTTATGGTCTTACTGAAAGCGATAGGCAAGCTTTAGAAGCTACTGCTGCTAGTTTTGCTGGTATTAACATTCCTCCAGAACAAGAAGAACAGCCTACTCCTATTGAAAACCAAGAACCTGAAGCTAGTTTCTTGTCTGAAGCAGGAGCTGCTGCTGTTGGCGGAGCCGCTGATGCTGTAGAAAGTGTCGGCGGCTTTGCTGAGCTTGTGGGTGATACGTTTAAAACAGGCGTTGGTCAGCTTTTTGGACAGCCTGTTGATGACACACAAAACCCATTTAGTAAAGAATATGAATCTGGAGATGCAGGATGGCTTGATATTCCAGATGATATGGTACCTGAAAACAAAACTGGTCTAGGTAAGTTTGTCCGAGGACTGGTTGAGTTTGGTGTTCTAACTGCTGCCACTGGCGGTATTGGAGGAAAGATTGGTCTTGCTGCACGTGTTGGTGCACGAGGTACTGCTGCTCTACGGGCTGCTGGTGTCGGACTTCAAGCCAGGAAACGTATCAATTTTATTGGTAAAGCTGCTAAGATTGGTGCAGAAGGTGGTATAGCAGATCTGGTTTCTAGCAGTTCAGAGTCTGGAAACATTGCTAACCTTGCATCAGAACATGCTCCATGGCTTGCTCCTTGGATTACAAACGCTCTTGCTAATGACCCAGAAGACAATCCTTGGCTTGCTCGTATTAAGACTGTCACCGCTGGTGCTGGTATGAACTGGGCTGGTTGGGGTATTAGTGCTTTTGCTAAAGGTTCTTGGGCTGCTGCAAAAGCCCGTAAAGCAGGCAAGAGTGTTGATGAAGCCAATGACATTGGTAACAAAGCTTTTAACGAAGAGCTTGATAAAGCAGAAGCTAATCATCTTGAGAAGCATAATGAGGTAGCCGATCAACGTCGGCAAGAAGGTCGTGGTCAATCAGAGATCAGTGATCCTGATGCAAGACCTGATAACTATGCAAATGCTGCTAAATTTGACAACACTGAACGTCCTGTAACAGACAACATTGGTAGTGCTAAACAGGTTGCACGTGAAAGCATTATGGATGCTAAGCAAGGCAACAAAGGTGATTCACATACTCAGATGTTGACTGATGCTGCTCTGGAGCAGATCGCTCGTGGTAATAAAACTCTCAAAGATATTGTCTTAAAAAGTGCTCGTGAATTAGCTGATGAAGCTTTTGTAAAAGGTGGTGACCTTGAAGACATTGGTAAGATCAATTATAATGATCTAGTGTTGATGTTTATCAAGCAAACCAGCGAGATGACTTCGATGATTGATGAGGGTGGAGATATTGCTAAGCGGTTTGGTGAATACTTTAAAGACAGTAAAAAGACAAACGCTCGTGTTTACATCACTGATGGCAATAAAATTGTAACTGCATCTCCTACTCAAAAGGCTGCTCTACAGTTGACAATCCGTAACCTTGCTCAGCGTGCCCAAGCTATTGCTAATGGTGCGTATTTTATTGGTGATAACGTTTCTGTTCAGCGTCAAGTAGAGATGACTCTTGATGCTATGAAAGTCGCCATGACTGAGCACAAAAAGATGGGCTTTATGTGGGGCTTGGATGGTAAGCTTCAACAGCTGGGTACTGTACCCAAATCAATCAAAGAGGCAACTCAAAAAGAGATTGATAAGCTTACCAAAGAACAGGATGAATACTTTAGCGCTCTTCATGAAATGAATAAGCGTGGAGATTATCAGTCTATGAAGGACCTCATGGAACTTCATCACCTGTCTGATGGTAACATCCGTACCCTAGAGCACATCCATGATTACTTACGTAAATCGTTGTTTGGTGGTAAGATCAACGGTAAAGCTATCAAAGGTCGTTTGCGTCAAGAACTTCAAGGTGTATTCTACAACTCAGTTCTAAGCGGTCCACGTACCGTTGTTAAAGCTGTGTTTGGTACTAACCTTATCGGCATTCTACGTCCTTTCCAGGCTTTGGTTGGTGCTAAGATTTTGAGGAATCAAAAAGAAGCTGCTATTGCTGCTGCTCAAATTGATGCCTTAGGATCTGCATTTGCTGAAGGATTCCGTATGTTTAAATACAACTGGGATCTAGGTGCTAACCGTAAGACCATGAGCTATGAAGGCAAGTTTGATATTGAAACAGACTTGGCTGAATGGCAACAGATGGCAGGTTTTTATGAAAGGTATGGTACTAATCTAGAGAAACGTGCTTATGATGCTTTGAATGTTATCGTTAATGCCAATACTAATCCTTGGATGAAGTATAGTCAAAATGCTATGGGTGCTGGTGACGCTCTTGCTCGTACGATTATTGGTCGTTATGAGATGAGAATGCGCGCTGCTCGTAAAGCTATTGATGATGGTATTGATCTTAAAGATGTAAAAGAGTATGCAAGAAAGTACGAAGAAAACTTTAGAGAAGGTCCTGATGGTATCTTTAAACTAGATGCTAATAACCGTTACGTTGTCAGTGATAAAGCTGCCAAGCTTGCTGGTAACGAAGCTGCTATGACTACCGCTCTTGAGGAAAACTTCAAAGGATTTGAACTGATTTCAAACATTCCTTTTATGAAGGCGTTCTTCCCCTTTGTCCGTACTGGTTTTAATGCTCTTGAACTGACCTTTGCTCATACTGATCTGGTTCGTTTCAGGGATAAGTACAAGGATATTATGGAAGGTATTAATCTTGATAAGTATGGTATCAGACCTGAAGACCTTGGTCAAGCTCAAGCTTTGATGAAAGGTCGTATTTATATGGGTCGTAGTATTATTGGCATGGGAACCATTGCTGCCTTGGCTGGTAACATGACTGGTAACTATCCTTACAATCAAGAGGATCGTGAAGCATGGCAGAAAGCTGGTAAGAAACCCTTCTCATTTAAAGTTGGTAATACCTACATTTCGTATGCTGATCTGGAACCTTTCAATACTCTCTTCAGTACTACAGCTAACATTGTAGAAAACGCTCATGTTCTTGGCGAAGCTTGGACTGAGAAGTGGATTGACAAACTAACCTATATGGCTGCTGCTGTTCTGGTTGATAAGTCTATGCTGTCAGGTGTTGAAGACCTTGCACGCCTGATGAATGCTGACACATCTGAAGAACTTCTTACTCAGACTGGTGCTCGTTATGTACGTGCTCACTTACCTTATGCTGGACTCTTAGGACAGCTTGGGGATTTGATGGATGCTAACCGTAGAGAAGCTGATGATTTATGGGAGCACATCATTAAACGAGATGCTATCTTTAAATCTACACTTCCTCCTCAATACGATTACCTTTCCAAAGATCGTACTGGTAAACCGTTGAGTTATGCGGCTGACCACCCTTTAACAAGGCTCTTTAACATGGTCACTCCTATGCCTATTTATAATGCTGAGGGTGATCCAATTAAAGAAACTTTAGTAGAAATGAGGTTTAATATTCCTCAAATTATGTCTACTTACAAAGGTGTACCTCTAGACTCTTTCCAACGTTCTGAGTTACAGAAGTATATGGCAATGGGTGATCTTAGGAAAAATCTTGAAAAGATAATTCTAAGAGATCCTAAGTTCCGTCAAGATCTGGACAAGTATAAAAAAGAAAACCTTAACTCTTCTGACGAGGCGTATTTGTATGAACAGCAGTTCTACCAAACTGTTCATAAAGAGTACCAAAGAGCTAAACGTGTAGCAATGATTGACGTTATTAGGAACAACCCGGATCTTAAAGAAAAGATTGAAATACGTGAAGGTAGAAAAGCGGCTAGTAAATCTGGTAACATTGACCGCCTTATCAATATGAGGAACAAATAATTCCACACAACCAGCCCTTAACTATCCATGACTAATGGCAGTTACTAAAATTACATACGATGGGAATGGGTCGCAGGTCCTATTCCCAATTCCATTTGAATACATTGCGAAAGCGGACGTTGACGTTTACGTTGATGCAGTCTTTCAACTACAACAGAATACTACTTCTACTGCCGATCCTACTCATCCTCAAGTCATTTCAGGTGATATTAGTCAGGGCACTGCTCTGATTAACTACACCTTTGCTAATGACTCTACTATTGAGTTTAATACAGCCCCAGCTAATGGGGCTTTTATTTTTATTGAGCGTACGACTGATGACACGTCAGTTGTGACCTTTACTCCTGGGTCCACTATTCGGGCTCAGGAGCTTAACCTTGCTTTGGAGCAAACACGCTTCATTGCTCAAGAAGGTAGTAATACTGCACGAGATGGTGCTACTCCTTCTAGGGAGAACGCTCTGTCTATTGATGCACGAGGATTGCGTGTTGAGCACGTAGCCGATGCTAATACTGATGATGATGCGGTAAACCGTGGACAGCTTGGTAAGGTTATCACTGATGACCTGCTAGAAGGCGAGGCTATCGACCTTACTGATACTACTGGCGGTACCAACTCTAACAAGCAAGTTACTATCTCTGTTGAGGATAGCTCCAAAACCAACAAAGGTGCTGTTAGCATCAACGAAGGTGAGGGTATTGATGTTACCTACACCAACGGTAATGCAGTTATTGCAGGTGAAGATAGCTCTAAAACCAATAAAGGTGTTGTCAGCATCAATGAAGGTCATGCTATTGGCGTAACCTATACTGCTGGTGATGCTGTTATTGCTGCTGATAAGAGTACTGCCTCTCAGCAAGGTGTGGTTCAGATCAGCGCTACTACCCCTATCCAGCTGGATCGTCCAGCCGATGGTGAAGTAGAGCTTTCTATCCCTGATGGCTCTGTTGATCTTGCTAAGATCAAAGCGGATGATGTCATCACCACTGCTGAACAGAACGCTGGTAGTCCCTCCTGGGTGGGTCTGGACGATGCTCTGGCTACGGCTGGTGCTATTGAACGTCGTCATGACGTGATCCAACAGGCTGGAACCCCTACTGGTAGTGATTGGCAAGCCGGTAAACTGTGGTATGATCATGCTAACGATCAAACCCTGTACATCTGGGATGGTTCAAACTGGCTTGGTATTGTCTCTGGTGGTACGTTTGTTACCCAACCTACTGTTATCTGGGTTGACTCTGTTAATGGTAGTGATTTGAACGATGGTCACAGGGTTATTGACCCCATGAAGACCATTAAAGCAGCTGTTGCTTCTGCTGATCCTGGTGATATTGTCTTGGTTGCTCCAGGTATTTACCGAGAGATTGCTCCGATTGACATTACGGTTAATAACCTGTCCATCATTGGTCAGTCTCTGCGTAGCTGCTTTGTTCACCCCACTCCTGATACTGAAGAAAACACTCTGTTCCGCGTAAATAGTGGTACTCAGATTGGTAACTTCTCTATTGCTGGTATGAAAGCTAGCGGTACCCGTGGTGGTCACTCTGTAGATAATGATGCTACCTATGGTTTGCCTGAGAACCAAGGTTGGGCTATTGCATTCTACCCTAATGCTGTTATTTATAAGAGTCCGTACATTCAAAACTGTACGACCTTTATGGATAGCGGTATCTACAACCACACGGAAGAAGAATACAACGCTGACAACAGCCTTGGCGGATTCTTCAACCCCAACAACGTAAACCAAGGTGGTTTCGGTGGTGACCGTACCTCCAATATGACTGGTGGTGGTCTCTTTATCAACGGTGATGATGTGTCTAGCACGTCTCCGTTGCGTTCAATGGTGGTTGATTCGTTTACTCAAATCACCCTTGATGGTCCTGGCGCACTGGTTTGTAATAATGCCTATGCCCAGTTCGTGTCGTTCTTTGGAACGTTTAGCCACTATCACTGTAAAGCCCTTAATGGCGGTCGTATTAACCTGAGTAACTGTACTACTGACTTTGGTCGGTATGGTTTGGTTGCTGATGGTAAATCTTCAAGCCCTATTTATAGTACAACTGCACAAGCAGCAGCTGCTATCAACGACTTGTACGTAGATATCAATGTCCCTTCTATCCCTGCTGGGTGGTTTGGTACTGGTACTCACGCTACTCGACCTGCAGATGACATGCTTATGGAGATTGGTAGTGAGATTTATACCATTACTGGCTCTACTACCCTTGGTACAGAGCAATCTCCTACTGGTTATAGGGTCAATGTTATCAACTCTAGAACGTCTAACCGCTCGATTAACGATGGTTTGAATGCTGCTGTTAGCAATGGAGATACCATTAACTTCTATTTCCGTTCCTATATCAGCTCTGGTGGTCACACCTTTGAGTATGTGGGTTCAGGTACTGATTATGATGCAGTTCCTGAGAATGGCGGTCAGCCTATTGAAGCCAATCGTGTTGTTGAGCTAAACGATGGTGCTGTTTGGCAGTCAAGTACTGACCATAATGGTAAGTTTACTGTTGGTAACTTCATGGTTGTGGACCAGAAGTCTGGTCTTTGTACAATCAACAACATTAATGGTCTTGCATTCCCAACTACTGATGGTAACCTGAACCAAGTTCTTAGTACTGATGGTTCTGGAAACCTTAGCTGGCAGTCTATCAGTGCCCTTGGTGGTTCTGGTATCAACAATCTTAATGAGGATCTTAGCCCAGAGCTTGGTGGTAATTTAGATGTTGAGACTTATTCCATTGTTTCTAACACTAACAAAGACATTAACATCACCCCAGACGGTACTGGTTCTGTGGTGTTGGATGGTCTTAGATATCCGCAAGCCGATGGTACGGCAGGACAAGCTATTACCACTGATGGTAGTGGCAATCTAACGTTTACTGATGTTGCTGTTGATGCAGCATTTATTGAAACGCCCCAAACTCTTACCAACAACAAAGTAATTGCTGCCAATACTAATGCAGCTTGTGTTGGTCCCATTGCGCTAGACCCTAGCGTCACCATTACTGTTGGTGCAAATTCTAAACTTGTTGTTCTTACTTAATCACAATGGCTTACGGAAAAATTAAAGTAGATACCCTTACCTGGGATAACAGCGGTACTGATACCGACATTGCACTTAGTGGTATTCCTACCGCATCTGACCTTGCTGCTAAAGCTGATACGGCAGACATTGGCGTAACTATTCAAGGCTACGACGCTGACACCGCTAAAACTGACGTTGCTCAGACGTTTACTGCTGCTCAGCGTGGTGACATCACTGAATTGTCTGGCACGTCTTTTACGCTTGATCTCAACGCAAGCAACAACTTCAAACTCTCCACTACTGGTACATTTGCGGTTACCCTGAGCAACTTGGCTGCAGCAGCAGAGGGTCAGACTGGCTCTATTTTTATTGTTTACTCAGGCACTGAGTCAGGTTCATTTGACAGCAACATGCGCTTTGTTGGTGGTGCAGCAGGCATCACTCTTACAAGCACTGCTGGAGCTATTGATCGAATTGATTACATCGTTCTTAATAGCACCACTGTGACTTGTAACTTCACTGCCAACTACGTGGCTTGATAAGTTATGGCAGTATTTAATAACATGCTAGCAGGTGCCGCCGGTTCTGGCGGTGCCGCTGGTGCCGATAATTTTTCGCTGCGGTTCAACTCAGCCGATAGCGCGTACCTCAGTAGAACCTTTGGGTCGGGAGGTAATCGGAAGAAATGGACTTGGGCGGGATGGGTTAAATTTACAGGATTACCGGCACAGGCGGGTCAGACCAATATTTTTGGAGCTTATGGTTCCGGCACTGCAACTACATACCACCGATTATTCATCTATGAGGACAAGTTATACTTCTCCAACGGTTCGAATGATTTTACAACTCGTCAAGTATTCAGAGATTACTCCGCCTGGTATCACATTGTTTTAGCGTTTGATACAACTCAAACTGA
>Ga0129343_1085218_pt1 | contig 10143 bp, 2 predicted proteins | sample CPBNA1_5_FD_109915 | JGI IMG/M metagenome (GOLD analysis project Ga0129343, IMG submission 109915) | Freshwater to marine salinity gradient microbial communities from Chesapeake Bay, USA - CPBay_Sum_15_0.2_RNA1 (Metagenome Metatranscriptome) | ecosystem: Environmental > Aquatic > Marine > Coastal...
ATAATCATGAAGAGACTTTTACTTTCTCTGGGGGTAGCATTTGGATTGCTGGGTTCTTACTCGGCTTCTGCACAGTGTTCGCCTGACCTCACTGCGCCTGCCGTTACTGTGGTAACGGGCAGTAGTGCCACCGCTCCCATTGGTCTCAAGCTGAATGCCCTTGGCTTCGCTTATGTTGTGGGTGACTCCGGTTCGGTTTCGCCGAATAGCATTGCGCAGGTGCGGGTAGACGCGAGTTCATCGCTCTCGGGTTCAACCGTGGTAGTTGCAACAGCTACAGACTTTTGTTCTCAGGCGCCGCAGTCGTCCGGTGCGGCGTTGCTGCAGTATCCGAAGTTCACCATTAGCCGTGGTGTCTTTAACTGTAATGACGTAGGGGACACTATCGCTATTCAGTATTATGCTTTTGACGCGGCGAATAACGTTGCAGCTACGCGCACCATGTGGGTGTATGTAGTGGACGTTTCGCTTCCAACGGCAAACGTCAAGCCGGCTACATTCAATCTCGATTCAACCGGCACGGTGACCATCACCTCGGCCATGGCTGCGGCCTTTAACAATGGATCGTCGAGTGTTTGTCCTAGTACGCTTGTTCTTACAGCACCGTATACGTTTAACTGTTCAAATGTTGGCATCGCCAACCCAGTTACGGTTACTGTAACTAATCCTGGTAACGGCCAGTCCGACACCGACACCACGCGTGCTTTTGTGAATGACGTCACCGCACCGTGGTTTACTACGACTCCTTATACCCTTGTTTTGGGTAGCAACGGCACGGCGACCTTGACGAGCGCTAATGTTGTAGCAAATCTTTTCGATGCTTGTGACGCATCACCTACAATCACGTTGAGCAAAACAGCTTTTGCATGTCAAGACACGGGAGCCAATACGGTTACCATCACTGTTGAGGATGAGTCAGGAAATACGCGCACCAAGACGGTATTGGTAACTGTCGTTGATAATTCGGCTCCTGCATTTACGTGGTTGTCCACAACCGCGGCCCTTGGCGCCAACGGAACGGTAGACTTGAAGGCGGCGACGTCGTTGTACTCCGTAGTTGAAAACTGTTCGGTTGACTCACTGATCTTCACGCCTGCAGTTCTTAACTGTTCGGACTTGTTTGGGCCGACATCGGTAACTGTTCGTGTGCGCGATATCAATGGCAACCTCACGGTGGTTACGCAAAACATTACTGCGGTTGACAACATCAAGCCTAATGCAGTTGGCCAAAACGTTACATTGACTCTTGGAACGAATGGTAGTGTTGCTTTGACATCAACACTGGTTGATGCGGGTTCTACGGATAACTGTTCAATTGCTACTCGTACGCTTAGCCGTACAACGTTTACATGTGCTGATGTGACCTCTGCAACGAATGCTGCAGAAGTGGTATACTATACGGTAACGGATAGTTCGGGTAATTCAGATACCGACACCATTTTGGTAACGGTGGTTGATGCCCAAGCTCCGGTTACGAATACCATTAACTACACGTACATTCTTTACACGAACAACATGCTCAACGGTGAGATTTCTATTCCGCCGGGCGCGTTGGATCCCACGAGCACCGATAACTGTGCAATTGTTTCTAAAACGGTAACGCCGCGATACACGTTCAACTGTAACGACGTAGGTCAAACCTTCACCCTCACGGTTACCAATACGGACGCTTCGGGTAATTCATCTTCAGGTACCGCTCAAGTTATGGTTGTGGACGCTAAGGATCCGGTAATTACTGTAGCTCCGAGCCAGACGATTTACTTAAATGCCGCCGGTACGGCGAACGTGCTTACGTCAAACACGATATCTGCAACAGACGAGTGCGGTATTGATAGCTTGTGGTTGAGCCGAAATGTGTTTACTTGTGCTGATGCCGGCTCTACGGTTACCATCACGGGTTACGCTCGCGATATCCACGGTAACGATACGAACGTTACAACGACCATTACGGTTCTTGACACAATTTCGCCTGTAGTTGTTGCTCCAGCTGACACTGTTGTTCTTTACTTGTCAAATGCTGCGACTCCTGCCGCGACGTTGACCGGAACTGCTGCTAGCTTCTTGACTTCATACACGGATATCTGTGGTGTTGAGAGTGTAGCCTTTGCATCCCCGATTGCTTTTGGCTGTGCTGATGCCGGAATTAACGGGGTATTGATTGAGGTCAAGGATTCTTCAATGAACGCTACTACGGTTATTCGCTACGTAGAAGTTCGCGATACAATTGATCCTACTTTAACGGTTATTACTTCACCGCTTTCGGTTGCTATTGGCACCAGCGGTTCCGTGACCATTCCGGTTTCGGCTCTTGCAAGTGGTGCAGACCAGTGCGGAACGGTTGTTCTTTCGCCTGCTAGCTTCACTTTTGACTGTGGCGACCTTGATACTAACGTTGTATCAATCACTGCTACTGATGTGGCGGGCAACACAGTAACGAAGACAGCCAAAGTATACGTAGAGGACATCATTCCTCCGGCGCTGGTTGCTAACACTTCCGCTACGCTTTACCTGAACAATATTGGCCAGGCGACATTGACCAACGCCATTGCTGGTGTCAGTGCTTCGGACAATGACATTTGCACTGTACCGACGGTAACACTTTCTAAGACGCTCTTTACGTGCCTGGATCTTGGAACTCCCGTTGTAGATACGATCACTGCTGAAGACGGTTCAGGAAACATTTCAACAGCCTTTATTACGGTTACCGTTCTTGATACCATTCGTCCGACGTTCGACCTGTTGAATGATGGTGATACGATTCGTCTTGACAGTAACGGGTTCCGTCTGATTACGGTACCGGGCGCCATCGGCAACTCGTACGACAATTGCGGTGTGGATACCGTATTGATTAACGGTCAAGGGAGCTTACTGTTGGATTGCGACGACGATAGCCGCAACTTCGTAACTACAGCGAATCCGAATGGATTGCGTCAGTTCACGATAACTAGCTTCGACGAGTCGGGCAATTCTCGAACTAAAGTTGTTAACCTGCTTGTACTTGATTTGTGGGCTCCACAGGTTTACCCGCGGAATATGGTGGCCTACCTTCCTGCTTCGGCTACAGGTGATGCTTCCGTGACGTTTACTGCTGCTCAACTTGACAGCGCCTCTTCGGATCCGTGTACGCCGCCGTTGACTATTGGATTGTTGACATCTCCGAACCAGATTACTCCGACGTCGTCCATTTCATACAACTGTGATGACTTAGGTAACAACACGTACTTCCTCAAAGCAACGGACAAGTACGACAACAGTGCTGCTGTAGGGGCGCGAATCACGGTAATGGACACCATTAAGCCGGTATTCCCAGGAATGGACATTATCTACGCAGAACTTGGTGCTGACGGAACCGTTACGGTATCTCTCGACACGCTTGGCCGTTCTGCGGAGGACAATATTTCAGATTGTGGCTTGACGTTTACCGCGGCACAGACTGTCTTTGATTGTAGTGATGTTACTGGTTTGGATACCCTTAGCGTGAATTTGTCTTCACAAGTTGACGCAAGGACATTATTGAATGACACCATTAATAATCAGTTCACATTACCGTGGAAAAGTTATTCAATTTCTACGTCCTTCCCGGCAGGCACATCTTATGATAGTGTTCGCGTATCTTTTGATATAGAAAACTTGTCAAGCACTTATCCCCAACAAGGTTTTGCTTTCGTTGTAAATAATTTTCCAGGGCTTGTTGACTATTTTTCAACAGTCGGTGCTGTTCAAGGGTCTTTTACACTAGTTAATCCTGTATTGCAATGGGGTGGAGATGGCACTGACATTGTTGAGGTATTGACACAATTCGAAGATGCTAGGTTGAATTCACTTATTGTAGAGGTATTCCCTTCTGCGTCAACGGCTGCCCCGGTGGTTGGACAGTATGTTCCAGTTACTGCTACGGATGCAGCAAACAATACTCGTACAGATAGTGTATTTGTAGTAGTCGAAGACAATATGGCTCCTACGCTTGTACGTAATACGTTCTACTTAACTCTTGGTTCAAATGGAACGGCGACGATATCAGCAGGATATGTTCTTGACTCTATTGCAACGGATAACTGTGCGTTGGATACTACGACCGCAGCAATGTCTCGAAACTACTTCGATTGCAGCAATGTGGGAGTGAATGCCATGTCGGGATCTATCAAGGACATCCATGGCAACTTTGCTTTCGTAAACTTCTTCATCATTGTTCAGGACGCTATTGCTCCTGTAGCGAATGCTGTAGCGGTAGACACCCTTTACCTGCCGGCTAACGGCATGGCAATTTTGAATGCCGCTTCTCTGGATAGTGCGTCATTCGATAACTGTGGTACGTTGAACTTCGGTGTTAGTCAGGATACATTCACTTGTGCCGACCTTGGTGTTAAGCAGATTGTGTTTAGTGTCGCTGATAACAATCCTGAAGCAGCTAACGTCTCTTACGATACGGTTACGCTCTATGTTCTTGACATTATCAAGCCGACTATTGGTGCCTTGAATCCGGTAACGGTGAGCATTCCGTCGAGTGGCTCACGTGTTATGGACTTCGCTGCCTTGTTTGGTCCAGGCGCAACGGTTCCGTCAATTACCGATAACGATACATGTGGTTTGACAATTACGGCAGCACAAGACACCTTTACTTGCGCAGATCTCGGATCGGCATTTAATGTCGCTATTTACGCAATGGATGGCAGTGGAAACGGTGATACGGCATTTGTATCGGTAACGGTTGTGGATGCCATTGTGCCAAACGTAGTTGTTAACGACACTACTGAGGTTTACCTCGATGCGCAGGGCATGTACGTGCTCACCTTCGCTGATATTGACGGTGGTACTACGGATAACTGTGACTTCTACGGAACGACTTCGGTGGATACGTTAGGTTGTGCCGACGTGAACCTCTACATTCCGGTGACGGGAATTGTTTCTGACTCAACCGGAAACAGCGACTCGTACAGCGGTAAGTACATCATTGTACGTGATACTATTTCACCAGTCTTTGATGCGGTTCAACTTGCACCGGTTACGGCATACAACTTCGAGTTTGACTGCTTCGGCCTTATAGATTGGACGGCGGCGACGTTTGACCCCGCGGATCAAAATTGCCCAGGAGCTATTAATGTAGTGTACACGTGGAACGGTCAAACCCTACAGAAGCCCGCTATCCTACCTGTAGGCGTACACACCATTGTTACTACAGCAACGGACAGTCGTGGAAATTCACGAAGCGCTTCCTTCGTGGCCACGGTGATTGATACCACGTTGCCTGACATGACATTCTTGCCGAATGCTAAGATTGTCTTGAACAACATGGGAATGGGTGTAATTACCCCGTCACATATTGAAAACAATTCATTCGACAACTGCGGAATCGAATCTGTAGTAATCACGCCGGATACGGTAACGTGTGCCAATATTGGTATGGTTCCCTTGACTGTAGTGGTTACGGACATCAACGACAATGTGCGTACGTTCAGCACTTCGATCGAAGTAGCAGATGAGACTGCCCCGGTGGTGACAATGCTATCTACTGCGCCTTCAGCTGTTTACTTGAATGCAAGTGGTCAGGGATCGGTTACGTTGGCAGCTGTTGCTACGGTATCAGACAACTGTGGTGTTGATACGGCCTACGTTACTGGCGCTTCTTATGATTGCATGGACCTTGGCTTGAACCAAGTCCTGGTTACTGCAACAGATGTTCACGGTAATTCTACAACGGTCGCTAAGAATGTTATGGTTTACGACACGATTAGCCCGGCCTTGACGACTAAGATCCACACGGCATATCTCAACGCTCAAGGCTCAGTTACGATTCCTGTTAGTTCGGTGGTTCAGTCTGCAACGGATAACTGTGCACAAGCGTTGAGCTCTACTGTTTCAATGGCAACCTTCACTTGTGGAGACCTTGGCCCTAACTCGGTTTCGGTAACGACGACAGATGCGAGCGGTAATGCAACGACCAAGATGGCGACGGTAACGGTTCTGGATACGACGCGCCCAAGCTTGAGCTTGAGTACGACGGCGCTTACCCTCCCGCTAAATGCTTCGGGTACTGCGATGTTCACCAGTTCAATGGTGGTCTCAAGCTACGGTGATAACTGTAGTGTTGTTTCCATTACATTATCGGACAGCACCTTTACGTGTGCAGACCTTGGGGCTCCCCAGGTAGTCAATGTGACCGCCTTGGATCAATCGGGTAACTACCGCACGAAGCAAGTGACCATCACGCTTGTGGACAACATTTCTCCTACTGTGGTCATGAATTCAGCTCCTTATGTAGTGGTACTTCCTGCCTCAGGTAGCTTCACGTTAAGTCAAGCGGCAATAGTTACTTCGGCTGCGGACAACTGTTCTACACCTACGATTTCAATTAGCCCTTCTTCAGTGAGCTGTGCAGATCTGGGTAGCGTAACTGTTGTTGCAACGATAACGGACGCAAGCGGTAATGTAACCACGTCGTCTAAGACGATTCAGGTTGTGGATCAGGTTGCTCCGGTAATTAGCGCACCAACTTCGCCCGTGGTACTTGCGTTGAACGCTTCTGGCACGGCAACGTTGCCTGCTTCGACAGCTTCAGCTACGGACAATTGTGGCCCAGTTACACTGACGTACTCTAATACCTCGTTCTCATGTTCGAGCCTAGGTGCAAATACGGTTACGGTAACGGCTACGGACCCATCGGGTAATCAGAGTTCGGCTACGATTTCGGTGACAGTTGTTGATAACACGAACCCGACCTTGACATTGGTGACTACTCCGGTTACAGTTGCCTTGAATGCTAACGGCGTAGGTTCTACGAGTGCAGCTCAATTGGTTGCAAACGCTTCGGATAACTGTAACGTTGCAAGCATTACTGCCTCACCGACGTCCTTTACTTGTGCCGACCTTGGAGCGAACACCATCACGGTAGTTGCCACGGATGGCTCTGGAAACACTACAACGCAGACGATTTCTGTAACGGTAGTAGACAACTTGAGCCCAGTAATCACTGTTTCGAGCACTCCAGTAACGGTAGCGCTTGGTTCCAACGGTGTAGGCACCTTGTCAGCTTCTCAGGTAGTTGCACAGGTTGTGGACAACTGTACGGCAACACCGTCGGTAACTATTAGCCCAACGACGTTCACTTGTGCGGATCTTGGTGCGCAGACGGTAACCGTCTTTGCGGCTGATGCAAATGGCAATATTTCGACAACGACGGTTGTAATCACGGTGGTTGATCAATTGGCACCAGTTATTGTAACGAGTCCGTCAAACGTTACGCTTCCGGCTTGTAATGCAACGTTGACCTACAATTACCAAGTAACAGACAACTGTTCATATACTTCAGTAATGACTAGTGGTTTGGCTTCGGGTAGCTTGTTCCCGGTTGGTGTTACAACGGTTACTTGGGTGTTCACTGATCCGAGTGGAAACAGTGTAACGCACAGCTTCAATGTTCAAGTTGACCCGCTGGGTACGTACACGCTACCAAACTTCGGTGAGCTTTGTTTGAATGCTCCAATAACTGATCTCGTTGCAGGTCAATCTGGACTGGTCTTCTCTGGCCCAGGTGTTGTAGCTGGTGGAACTGGTTTCTACCCTCAGAACGCTGGAGTAGGAGTTCATACATTGAACTATGTGTACACTGACGCCAATGGATGTATCCAGAATGGAACTATAACCATGGAGGTTCTCCCCTTGCCGCAGAAGCCGGTAGTACAGCAGATTGCCGCAACGACGTTATCGTCGAGTGTAACTGGTGCAACGTACCAGTGGTACCGCGACGGCGCGATGCTTACTGGCGCGACGAACAAGGATCTACAGATCTTTGGCGGAGGCAACTATGAGGTGGCCGTGTTCAATGCGGAAGGTTGTAGCCGTAAGTCAAATGGCTTCGTAATTGGTCTGAATGGTTTAGGACTTGAGGATGAGATCGGAGATGTCCGGATCTACCCGAATCCGACGCGTTCTACAGTTACGTTCGAGGCTTCGTTCGAGGTCAGTGAAGATGTAGTAGTTACGATCATCGACATGCGTGGCGCCATTGTCTACGAAGGACTTATGCGCAAGGGTGAGCGTACGCACATGCTCGACATGAGCTCTTGGGCAAGTGCTCCGTACCAAGTACGCTTCATGAGCACGGATGGTTCTGTGAACATGGTAGCACGTATTATCAAAATCGATTAATAATCACTAATGAAAAAGATGCTTTCGATCGCCTTGGCCACTGTTGCAGTGGCCTCGGCTTTCGCCCAAGAGGGTGAAACACAATACCGCAAGAGTGAAGTATCACTTGTTGGTGGTTTGAATAACTACGGTTTGGCCTCGGGCCTTAACAATAGTGAGTGGGGCTATTTTCCTACTGATTATTCTGAGAACCCACTGCACATTGGTTTGGAGTACAGTTACTCTTTTACTCCGTTGATTGCTGTAAATGCAGGATTTTCATACAATGTGGTTGCCGGTAAGAATGATGTAGAGAAGTTTCGTAGCGAGAGCTACCTGCCCTCTGCGGGGATTTCAATTCGCCCATTTAACCATGCGCCAAATTTCTTAAAAGGGTTTGCTCTTAATGGTGGTTTGGGATGGAGTATGTACAATGCTGAGCGTCGATTCACCTCTGATAATGCTATGCATGTCCCCCCACGTGATGCAGGTGCTCTTGCAATGACTGGCGCTGTTTCGTACCGTGTGCGTTTGAATCATGCACTCGCTTTACAACTTCGTTATTCTTCGGTCACGGTAATGAATGACGAGTTTGATGCATGGGATTATGGTAACGGTACGGATGTATACTCTGGTTTTTCGGCTGGGCTTACCTATGTGGTTGGTGCAAAGAAGGGAGACAAGAGTCTTGCTGAGGCCACTGTGAAAGAACTTCGCGCTGGCGAGCTAGATAAGCTGGCCACGAAGGAAGAGGTTGGCGTTGTTAAGAAGGACGTTGCTGCCCTTAGTGGCCGTGTTCTTAAACTTGAGTCAACTTTGCCTGAGTTAGTTAAGCGTAAGGACGTAGACACCATCGTTAAGGAGGTAATCCGCAATGAGTGGGTAACTAAGAACGTTGGCGGCAAGACCATTAAAGCCTTAAGTACCGTATACTACAGTTTCGATAAAGATGAAATTGAAGCTAAGTACTTAACGTACGTTGAGGAATTCATGCAGTCGTACAAAGCTGGAGATGCAATTATCCTTATTGGCTATGCTGACCTGGTTGGATCGAATGATTACAATAAGAACCTTAGTCGCAACCGCGCTGAAGGAGTTAAAAACCTACTTATTACGAAGTACGGGGTACCTGCAGAGGTGATTACGGTTAATGTGGGAGAAGTAAAGGTTGACAACAAGGCTGCGCAATTCCTGAACCGTCGTGTTGACTTGTTCTTGTACTAAGATCTTAGAATTGTTTTTGGAGAGGGGAAGCGTGTCTTCCCCTTTCTTATTTTTGTATAAATCGTAATCCATGCAATCACAATTGTACTTCTTATTCAGTATCGCTAGTTTGGCGCTTAGCGCCCAACAAGCGTATATAGGTAATTCCACTGTCGAACTAACGACTTATAATAATGAGGCGGCAATTGTCCAAGAGGTAAGCATGCCTTTTGGTTATAAGTCGAGCTGTCCGAAAATTGTTAAAAAGGAAATCACCGAGAATGGTTCAGTACTTTCTGTTCGGGTTGAGTACGACGCAGTAGGTTTCAATTTGGCTTGTGGGTGTACTTCGCAGACGACAATTTTACTGAATGGTTACAGTGAGGAGGATTTAAGAAAGTTTGACCGCATTGAACTGAGTTCTGATGTGCGGTTTGATCCCAATGGCATAGAGAGTCTTTTTAGAGATGAGGACGTAAAAGTGCTCTATCGAAGTGAATCTATACTTAGTACGGATTTTTTTAAGTTGAACGACGCCTGGGTGTATCCTAACCCAGCAGTGAATGTGCTAAATCTAGAAATCCCTACCTCTGTTGATGTTAAAGACATTTATGTAACCTCGGGCAATGGTACCTTGGTTGGCCGCGTCCAAGCTAGTTCACGAGTTCTTGACTTGCAGGGCTACGCAGCGGGGCAATATTACGTTTGGATCGTTGGAAGTACTGACCGTGTAGTGCGGAGTTTTGTTGTGGCAAAATGAAGAAGATACTATTTATAGGTTTCGCGCTTTTATCATTTTTAGGTAATGGACAGGAG
>Ga0129343_1056713_pt1 | contig 10045 bp, 1 predicted proteins | sample CPBNA1_5_FD_109915 | JGI IMG/M metagenome (GOLD analysis project Ga0129343, IMG submission 109915) | Freshwater to marine salinity gradient microbial communities from Chesapeake Bay, USA - CPBay_Sum_15_0.2_RNA1 (Metagenome Metatranscriptome) | ecosystem: Environmental > Aquatic > Marine > Coastal...
AGCAGGTGCAGCTGCAACGTTGAGGGCAAATAACTCAGCATTGAGACCGCATGCCTGAACGGTCAAACTTTCGCCACCAGCGCGGTAAAGGACAACATTACTCAAGCTGTAAACGCCCTCTGTCGCACTCATATTATTCTTGCCGCTCACCTGAGCAAAATCGGGGACCGTTTGGGTCCCAAGCGAGGTGGACGAGTTTCCGGGAGACGCACCGCTACCAGAAAGGGTGAGAGCGCCTGCCGAGCAATCGGTGCCATCTGTTTTCTTTTTTGTGCGATTGCCAAACTGATCGAGAATTTCCACGTCAAAACCAAACGCTACTCCCGCAGTTTGTATGGCCAGTGTGGGAAGCTTGTACGTGTGTGCATTGTTGGGTTCAACCGTGACACCTGTGTAGCTCACAGTTTTGTTTTTTACTCTGAGAGTAAACCCATTTGTGTTCTGTGGAGGCGCTTTTTTGAAACTCAAATTGAGTGGGCTAACCAGAACTCCGGAGGTATTGAACGGCCGAGTGATGAGACTGTTGGCTGCGTCGTATCCAGACTCAGAACCTGAAACTATGTCTGCAAATCCGTTCACACCGGTGGTTTCAATTTTGAGAGGTAAGGTTTGCGCACTTGAATACGACTTCGCCACATCGTCGCCATCGCGGCGCTGCCAGAGTTGAATCTGCGAGATGGTCAGATTGTTGTTGTTTGCAATCAAATTGGCATTGTCAATTGTTGGGGGTGTTGTAGTACCAACTGTCAGCTTTGAAATGCCACCATAAATTTTACTCTGTGCAGTCTTTCCGTTTTTGCTACAGGTCAATGCACCGTCAATGAAGTCTGACGCGACAAGAGTTGCTGAACCGCCGGAGAATGTTTTTGTAGGCTCTGCTGCTGCAGGCAATCCGTTTTGTGCAGCGGTTGTGGTGTATTGCCATTGCTCGCAACTCACCGGATTGCCGCCGTTGAGACCGTTGCCCCAATCATCCCAAAAGAATGCATTGATGGTATTGCAGGTGACACCCGCTGAGGCAGCTGAGTTGTTTGTGTGCGCGCATTCAAATTCTGCATTTGCATTGAGCACTGCAGCGTCGGTTGACTGTGTGGACAGATAGCCAATTGCGGCACTGCTTGGACTCACACTCAGTGTAGCCACCGTGCTCAATCCGCAGCCGCTGACTTCGACGGTGTTGGTTCCTGCTTTATAGAAGGACAACGTGGAAGAGTATTCACCCCGATTTTGAGGATTCACAGTCGGAGACGCAGGCACGGCTGAAGGTGCCTGTTGAGTGAGCCCACGCCCCCCCGGAGAGCTTAAGCCGCTTCCGATCGTCAGATTGAGTTGATTGCACGCACCACCTCCGGCAGCTGTGTTTGTTGCATTGCCGTAGAAGTCGCGCACAATGATTTTTGCATCGGCAATGGCAATGCCTGCAACGCTCTGAGCCGGGATCTCTGAAATGTCGATTGAGACCGCAGCACCGGGGTCAACAGTCAAATCCCATTCGTACACTTTTCCGTAGAGTCCAAGAGTCACCTTTCCATTCACACCCGAGGTTTCGAGCGTTCCAGTGTAGGTTGCAGAACATGCAGAATTCGCAAATTGACAGGTTGGGCTTGTAGGCATCGACTTTAAAATGAGAGTACTTGCTATGCTGAGCCTCTGGGGTGCGTTCCCTGCAGCTGAAGGCAAATCAACCAACTGGCCATCTTTACTAGACCAAGCCTGAATACTGGAAATATCCATTCGAGTTCCGGCGGGCACATTTGGTGGTGTGACAACCTCATTGAAAGACGAAGTGAAAGTGGCAGAGGCGTCAACTTTCGCCACCCCACCCCAAAAGCGGATCTGCTTTGTGGTCGAGTCTCTTGAACAGGAAAGAACACCATCGACAAAATCACTTGAAGAAATGCTTCGGCTTCCACCCGTTCCACCGAGATTTGGCGGCTGCTGAATGAACAAGCCATGTGTGGCCGTCGCATTCGTCCACGACCATTGACAGCTGTTATTTGAACTGTCTATCCGATTGCCGAACTGGTCCCAAAAAAATGAATAAACACTGCCGCAATCCGTGACCGAAGCACCTAGAGTGGGGTTACTACAGGTAAGCTCACCCACGTCGCCGGCTCCCGTGATACCGAGATCGTTGGTATCTGGAACGCTGTTGCTTTGCGTAAGCACCATACGATTGACAACATCTGGCACAACCTGAATTGACAAGGGAGTTCTGGCAACAGAACAGCCTGTGTATGGCAAGTTCTGTGTTCCGGATCGAGTCAGTCGGACACTTGCGAAGGTGTATTCTCCCTGTCCTGTTTTTTTGCGCTGCCGGAATTGTTGCAGGTGTCTCGGCACCGCCCCATCCACCCGGCGATGGGCTCATCGCTCCCAACCCTAAGCCGGCAGCACAATCCACGTCGCTCAAATTCCCATAGTTGTCGGTTGTCGTTGCAAGTAGGGTGAAGGATTGTCCTGCGGTTTGCTGGGGAATGTTGCTGTAGCCACTCTGCCTGAACCGAAATTGAGAAACACTTCCTTCCAAAACAACAATCGGCGACTGCACATTCTTCCCGCGGATTCCAATATTATCTGTGATCAAAAACCCTTCTGTGTTGATTATCTGAGCTTTATATAAACTCATATTTTGCGTCGCAACACCATTAACAAAAGGCCATGAGTTGTATGCAAGTGCATTCATGGTCCCGTTTATTTTTGGGACATTTCCATTGGGCGACTGTAGGGGCCCGGAAATGATAAACTGCCGGCTGTTGAGTTCTGTGTCGAGCGTGGAGATCGTATTTTTCGCTTTGTCTTGTGCTGTGATCGTGAGGGTGAGATTGTTGTCGCCACTGACAATGCTGTTACTCGAAAAATCAAGTTTATAACCAGTGATCGACTTCTCAGTATATTGAAACTCCAACTGTGGTTTCTCAGCAAGAGAAACACTTGCGTTGTTGAGATCAAGCTCCACTGTGTGACCGATCGGATACCAAAGCTGACTGAATACCTTAGAGCCGTTATTGGATGCAAGATTGAAGTTCGTGGTGTCTTGGGCAGTGTCTTCGTTAGCTCCAGTTGAAGAAAGAAAGCCTGAAACGTTGCTTCCCGGCCCAGTGATTTTTGTGGCCACCAACGACACTCCGCTGTCACCGGAGCGAGGATTCATCCACTCATCAAATGTCTCAATTTTTATATCAAAAAATCCTGCATCGCTCTTTTCAGCTTTGAATATTTTTTTACTGGTATCGCACGTATTAGGCTGCGAAGGTTGACATGTTTGCACACGATATTCATTAATGGCTCCAGGGAGCACCACCAACTCACCGCCATAACTCGTTGACAAAGTCTGGTTCGATCCGGTTGTGCCCGACAAAGTCAGGGTATTTTGGGCTATCGTTTCAGCTTTATAAAACCTAGCCTGAACCTGTGCCCGCCCCCCAGCAAAATTCAGCACGGACGGCAGTATTGCAGCGGTTCCATCGGGAGCTGCTGCGGCCACACTCGACCAAGAGAAATTGACATTATTCAGCACACCGTCGATTCCCGACACCGCCCCACCGTACAGGTCGACCACCTTTGCCGTAAACGCTGTCTGCTGACCGGCGTTCACCGATAGTGCTTGTGTTGAAGGATTTGCGTCGATGTGTGTCAATTGAAAACCAGCAATAACATCAAAGCTCGACTCCATGAAAATCGTGCTCGACGCTCTGAGCTTCACATTGAGGTCAGGTTCGGTGCTTTGCCCGTCCGAAACAAAAATTTTAAACTTGCCTGCCTGAGGATACTTCAGATCGGCAATTTCAGTTTGGTTCTCGAGAGCGGAAAGGGTGATATCTTGGGTTGATGAGTCGAGCACACCCGATTCCCAACCCATCGGTGGACACTCTTGCCGGCACAACGGACCTGCGGTGGTGGTGCCGTCTTCACGCACAATCGTCAATTGGACGGGCAACTGTGGCCCTTTGTCGGGAGACAATGCGTTTCCGTATTCGTCGCGCAGCTCTATAAGTGTTGAAAAGGTATCTGTGAATTTGCTTGAAGGACGATACGCTCCGCCAGCGCCAGAGCCTCTTGTGATTGTTCCGTAGTGGTGGAAAGGTTTCGCCTCGATGATACCGCTGCCACTGAATCTAATATAATCCGTTCTGATACCCTCTTGAAGTTTAGCGGTCACACTGTTAACCCCTGCTGTGTAAATTTGTGACGTGAACGTCGCCGAACTTACCCCATTGGAAAAATTGTATTCACCCGATGTCGGCACTGTGTTTTCATAACCCTCTTTGGTACTTTTGACAGTGCTCCGGAGCCCAAAATTGACGAACTTAGGCCCACTCTCCGACGCGTAGGTGTTGAAATTGTAATCAACCACTCTGAGTTTGAACCTGAGTTTAGAACCGACCATGACATTGGTTGATCCTGATTCGATTTGCTCAATTGTTTTGCCCTCTGGCAAAACAACTTCAGAGTAGTCTTTTTCTGTGCCTATCAATTGCTTTTGCCAATCAGGCCCCACCACTGTTCTCACTTTGAACCGAAACACAGCCGAACTGGCTGCAATGGTCGGGCGAATTTCCAGTGTGCTGACACCGGCGCGCTGACCAACCAGAACGTGAATTTTGTCGGCTGTTGTCTGTTCTTTGAGTTGGCTGAAAGAGCACACACTGAGAGTGAGGTTGTTGCAGCGACTGCGGACATAAGTTTCCTGAATTGGATATTCGAATTCCTCGTCGAGCTCAGGGTCGGCAACAGAGGTCACGACGCTCGGAAGTGCCTTGTTGAAATTGTCTTCCTGATCGTAGCCTGACATATACAAGGCAACGCCAACGTTGCTCGTAGCACTAGCACTTTCAAACCAAAACGACTTAATTTCGAGCGGCGCAGGTTCAGTTTCACCCGGAACGTAGGCCGCAGGTAGAGCTTGACCTCCTTGAGTGGGTACTCCGGCGAGACCTGAAGGTGCATTGACGTACTCAACATTTGCTCTCACAACGGGCCCCGGCAGTACGTTGATATCAGCTATCTTGCTGAGGCTACCAGCCACTCCCTGCTTGTTGAACAGTTGGTTTGATGAGAACTGTAATGTGTAGTTGCCTGTTTTTGGAATTTGAAGTGACCCGAAGTATCCACTTCCTGCTAAATTTCCCAGAGCACATGTCGCATTTCTCATCAGTGGACTGTTGTCGGAAGTGAGAGGACGGCCCACAGGCACTTTGATGGTTGTCGGAGGTGGCGTTCCCACCCATTCAATTTTGTAGGGCACTGCAATGTGCACAGTCGATGATTGAGTGAGAGGATCCCAGCCAAAGCCTCCCGTCAAGTTCGGAATGTAGTGGCCATCGCAGTAGGGGTTGCCCCATGCATCGACAAAGGACATCCACCCGTTGAAAGCCTGCGTTGCGGCAACGGTGGGTGAGACTGAGAGATTGAAATTCGAGGCTCGCCCCGCTTTGACCTTTGCAACGACAGTGGCCTTCAGGCCGGTGGTGGTTTCGGTGTATTCAATTGTAAAAACTCCAGCACGCCGTAGAGGATCATGAAAGCTTGTGGCTGTTTGAACAAATTGGGTTCCGTCCACTTGACCACTGCCTGTCGAGTAGTCCACAAAACTCCATGTGCCGCTTGGAGTCTGTGATAATATATTTCCTGCAATGTCTGTGACCTTCGCAGATAAATTCAGACCTCCTAAATCCACAATCATTGCGAGACAGTTTTGATAGTCTTCACTGAATTTCACAATTGGAGGTGTGTTGGCTGTTGTTGGTGCCAACACAACCGATCCGGTAACATAACCGCCATTTCCCCAGTAGGGGCCGTAGGTACACAGGCGCATTTCACTCCGTGACTGCCCGCCAATATCAACCGACTTTACGGCCCCATTGCCATCGACGAAGTTCATGAAGAACGTGAGTGCAGCAGGAGGTCCTGCCACCACAGAGTGGGTTTGAGAAGTTCCCGAAACAGCTGCTGCCAGCTGAGGAACGTTTTCTTTGTCGCGGTAGCTGAGGCCACTAAGCAGTGTGATCAGCACTTCTGGTGTTGCCTGAAGATCGCCTACACAGAAAAATAGGGCCTCTGAACTAGTCAGCTTGCCTCGCTCTATGTGTTCCCAGTTGGTGAAGCCCCCTGCCTGAAAGACAGAGTTGCTAGCACTCACTTTCCTCGACCTGACGGTGTACTCGGAGCCTGAAAACGAAGAGTCGCTCGTACCAAACCTAAAGCCAGTAAACATACCAGAAGTTTCATTGTATTTGTAAAAACCACCATTGAGATTGAGATAATCTTGTGACACAGAAAAGTTGCGCACTCCGGTTTTTGAAAGTGCAGTTCCGGCGAGAGTGTCTATTGCGTTGTCGGTTGCGTCGGTCACCAAAACATCAACGCTGTAGCATTCACCTGCAACAAGTGCCGTGTCAGCGGGCTCATCGTAGTTTCCGCTCTGGCCTTTTTTCAGAAGACGTGTCAATGCCTTTTGTGGTCGTCCATGGTGCACAGAAATTTGAATTTCAAGTGTCTGCAGTGTTGCATCTGTATTCGAAGAGACAAGCAATTGCACTGGCTCGGGGTCTTGGCTGATGTCTGGACGGGGAGTCTTGAGCTCAGGCTTGAACTGAATGCGCGTTCCGCCGTTTGTGGTTGCTGTCGTAACATACGGGGTCACATACGTTGCGTCGCCTTCAACCTTTGCGGCATTCAGTTCGGAAAGATAGTTACCTGCCTTGTCGGCGACAGCTAAAAAGTGACTGAAGGTTTCGTCGGTCGTCATTTGCAAATGCCGGCCCGCTGCCACAGTGACCTTTGCTCCGCTCGACGGCCCACCCACTTTGTCCGTATAGATCAACCGATAAGGGTTGCCCGCAGTGACAAAGAGAGTTGAGGCAAAAGTGCCTTCGAGCCGCTCGCTGCCTACCGGAAGCTGATCCGCAGGAGTATCTTCGACAACATTTAAAATCGAGGCTCTCAATGAGTTTGATATCACCCATCCGTCGGGATTTTCCATTGGAGTCGGGAGCAAGCACACACCGGAGGCAAAGGTGCATGAAAAACCCTGACCGTCCGGTAAAACCGGAAGCGTGTCGTCCCACGACGGATCGGAAATGGCAGTCCATGTAAACGTTCGATCGCCTGAAAAATTGGGATCCACATTTCCCGAAGGGTCGATGGCCTTGAGTAAGATTTGAAAGGGCTCACCTGCCACTTCGGTAGTCACTCCAGTGTTTGCATCCGTGTTGTTGGTTACAATTGCATACCGCACGGCACGGCTGCTCTTGAAACGAATGGTGGGTGACTCAATTGAAACGCCAGCATTGCCAACAGCCACGCTTGATAGCCGCCCATCGCCGGTGACGTTGGAAACAAGCGACGGAGAAGCAGAGCGAGACTGAAACTCAGGCAAAGGTGCAGTGGCCATCCCTTCAGAAGTCCATTGCCAAGAGCTGTCAGACGACGCCTCTCCCCCGAAGTTTCCCAGAGAGTCGTAACCAGCAACATAGAGCGTCAGTGGTTTAAAAATTTCCTGCTCGAGTGGAGTCGTGTCCGAGTAAAGTTGAGAGATATCCTCACCGAGTCCACCAGCACGATCACGCAATTTCAACTGAGCCAATGCATCGGGTGACACGGTCAGTGGTTCGCTGAAAAAACTCCCTAAACCAGCAATATTAAGCTCCACTTTCGAACATTGATAGGTGTTTTTTTCGGGATCAGAGGGGTCTTCTGTTACGAGCAGATAGCCCGCAGGATTCGCACTTTGATTGCGGCATCCTAGCCCTGCCGAGGGCTGAATCTCAGGATTGCATGCGCAAGGAAGCAGTAGGGTTTCAGAGCTCACAAGCTCGCCCCCGCCGGCTGCAAAGTTCATATTCCAGCTGAATGCTGCAACCGATTCGGCACCATTGGGTGAAAACGGAGCTTTTTCAAGGCTCACTTGGGCATTCAACGAACCTGTGAATGTAGTAGCAACATTATTCCATTTATCTAAAAGCGTTGCCTTCACACGAAAGGGCTGAGTTGTCTTTTGCCGACCACCTTCAAGTGTGGTTACCTGCGCACTTGCAGGGATGCCGTGCTTGACCTCATATGCGAATCTCTGCGGTGAAATCTCTCCGCTCGCCGGCGTTACAAGAAATGTTCCTTTGCCGCTCAAAGTGGTGATCAATCGTTGCTCGGCCGTTATCGTATCGATGATGGCGAATTTTGGAGTGCCATCAGATTTGAGTTCACCCAGCGGACCCGTGATCTGCCACCGCGCCTCGGTGTTCGAAACAAAATTACCGGCGACATCGGTGAGTGCTGCATACAATTGAGTAGGATTAGGAGTTGGCAGCATCATATCATCTGCGTTGAATGTAATGCAGGGCTTGCCAAGATTGTCGGGAGACAGAGGGGTTGAACATGCATTGGCTGCACTGTCGCCCGTATTTTCACGCGACAGCCGGACCGCAGCAGGCTGACCTTTGAGAACTGTGACGGGCGTTTCGCCACTAAGGCCATTGGCCGAAAAAACAATTTTGGGACTCACATCAGTGGCATCAAACAAACACACCTGCTCAACCGATGAACCAGTACCAAACCTGAGATTAATACGACTCGCCGCTTCATTGCTCGCAATTCGCAATCCAAGTCTCGTGAAATGCGCAACGTCGTTGACCAAGGGTGGTGTTGCAACAGCTCCCGCAATTTCCAAAAGTCCGAGCGTTTCGCCTTCAACATTGGGAATCGTATTTCCGGCAGCATCGACTGCGCTCACCGTCACTCTGAAGCAACTTCCGGCTGTCTCGACTCCATTATTTTGAGTCACAACTTTCCAGCCGGCCTGCGAGCCCGCCTGAACCTCAACCGGAATAGTCGATGATTCTCTTGCCGCAACTGAGTTAAGTTTCAGCTCGAACACCCCAGTGATGTTCGGCTCAAACGGGAACCCTGTGCGTGCATCTGCTGGTAAAAATTGCTGGAAAGTCTGAGAACTGGCCAGCCACCGAGTGTCGGTAGCATCACCCAAATAATTTCCGCCCTCGTCGATCCACGCGGCAGCGAGTGAAAGCGACTCACCAGCCTTCATAGTGATGCCTCTCAGAGGCTGAGCGTTCGCATCGGGTCCACCCATCTTGTCGGCAGCAATGACCTGAGCCGGTGTGACTCCCTTGAGTATTTCAATGGTCGTGGTCACCTTCGACGTCGCAGGCTTAAGTCCCTGAACGGAGATGTTGAGTTTCTCCGCTTTTGCAAAGTTGAAAGGTCCACCCGCGACTGCGCATCGGCCCGCAATAAAATTACATGTGAACCCCGAGCGAAAATCAACGGAGCTCAAACCAGCCCATGCATCTGAGGGTTTCTGAGCCTCCAGATTGAACAAAGCAGGTCCTTCGTAGCCCGTGACAATTGCTCCCGTTTGATCGCGCAGAACAATCCAAAAATCGGCATTTTTTCCGGCAGGAATGATGTTGTTCTCAAAGTTACTTTCTAGCGTGAGTTTGCCTGCATCTTCGGTGGAGGACGTTTTCACCTGAGCGAATGAAATCAAATCTGGAATGGCCTGTCCGGAAATCGTGCGCGCCGCGACAATGACATGAGCGGAGAACAGTGATGGAGCGATCAATGCAACTGAAATTTTTCCGTCACCATCGGTCGACAAAAAACGCGAGCCATCGACTCTCCCCACTTTTTCCACAAAAGCGGGCGAATTGAGTTCGATGTTCTCTGACACCTGCTTATCCCAAAGCTGACGCACAGTCTCGACATCAACTGCTTTGTCGTTCTCTTCGTACTCAAACAGTCTAATTTCGACAGGTATAGATGGAAGAGGGAGGCCACTGTTATCTACCATCCTAAATTCAATGGCTTGCTTGGAGGCCTCTCGTGGAGCGAGGACCTGATTGTTCCCCAAAACCACTAAAAACTCAGGACTGACCGAAACTGCAGACTTACCACACGACACGAGTAACGCAGTCGATACAGCAGCCGCGCACAGCCACTGTCCCACAGGAAACTTTTGACATGACAGCGAGTTCCGCATCCGAACCATTTAACCCCCATCAATTGTTAGTTATGTCGGTCGATTGAC
>Ga0129343_1331693_pt1 | contig 9820 bp, 15 predicted proteins | sample CPBNA1_5_FD_109915 | JGI IMG/M metagenome (GOLD analysis project Ga0129343, IMG submission 109915) | Freshwater to marine salinity gradient microbial communities from Chesapeake Bay, USA - CPBay_Sum_15_0.2_RNA1 (Metagenome Metatranscriptome) | ecosystem: Environmental > Aquatic > Marine > Coastal...
CAACAAAATGGACCGGATGGGTGCGAGCTTTGACGGTGCAGTTGCGTCGATTCGTGAAAAGTTAGGGGCCAAGGCAGTTCCTATTCAGATTCCGATTGGTGCCGAAAGCGAGTTTCTAGGTGTCGTAGATCTCGTGGATATGAAGGCTATTTTATACAAAGACGAGACCAAGGGGGCTCAGTTTGAGGTAGCAGATATCCCTGAGGAGCTCCGTGAGCAAGCAGGCAAGGCGAGAGAGTATCTTCTTGAGTGTATCGCAGAGTCCGATGACGACCTTATGGAGAAGTACCTTGCGGGTGAGTCTTTAAGTCTCGAAGAGGTTAAGGCTGGTGTTCGTAAGGGTACGCTCGCCATGGATTTCTTTCCTGTACTTTGTGGTACAGCGTTCAAGAACAAAGGAGTGCAACCCTTACTCGATGCGGTTGTAGATTACTTGCCGAGTCCGTTAGATGTTCCAGCGGTGCAGGGGACAGATCCTGACAGTAAAGAGGAGGTCATTCTGGAGAGAGCGGCAGATGATGATGCTCCAGCAAGTGCTTTGGCGTTTAAGATTGTAACCGATCCTTTTGTAGGAGTTCTGACCTTTTTCCGAGTGTACTCAGGTCGAATAGAGGCGGGTTCGCAGATACTGAATTCGACTCGCGGAAAAAAAGAGCGTATCGGTCGTGTTGTAAGAATGCATGCTGATAAGCGTGAAGAGGTTAAAGAGGTATACGCTGGCGATATTGGTGCTGCTGTTGGTTTGAAAGAGACCATCACCGGTGATACTCTCTGTGATATCAATCATCCGATTGTTCTTGAGAGTATCCATGCCCCTGACCCAGTTATTAGCATCGCGATAGAGCCTAAGACGAAGTCAGATGAAGAGAAGATGGGCTTAGCGTTAATGAAGCTCTCTAAGGAAGATCCATCGCTCAAGGTTAGCACCGATAAAGAGTCAGGCCAGACCCTGATAGCCGGAATGGGCGAGCTTCACTTGGACATCATCAAGCAACGACTTCTCAGGGAGTTCAGTGTTGATGCAACAGTGGGCAAGCCACAGGTTGCTTACAGGGAAACTATCAGTAACAAAGCTGAGGCTGAGTGTAAGTATGCCAAGCAGACTGGTGGTAGGGGACAATTCGGTCATGTGCTTTTGAGAGTCGAGCCCCTCGAGCCTGGTACGGGATTTGAGTTTGTTGATGAAATTAAGGGAGGTATTATTCCGAAGGAGTATATTCCTGCCGTTGAGAATGGAGTTAAAGAAGCGTTGGAAGGCGGGATTCTTGCAGGATTTCCGGTTATCGACGTTCGAGTTACTCTTTACTTCGGAAGCTTCCATGAAGTTGACTCGAGTGAAATGGCGTTTAAGATTGCCGGCTCTATGTGCGTAAAAGATGCATGTAAGAAGGCGAAGCTCCAGTTGCTTGAGCCAGTCATGGCGGTTGAGGTTGTCTGTCCCGATGATTTTGTCAGCAATATCGTGGGTGATCTGAACCGACGTCGTGCACGTATCCTCGGTATGGAACCAAGGGCGGGTGCGCAAACGGTGAAGTGTGAGGTTCCGTTAGCCGAGATGTTCGGTTACTCGACGGATCTCCGCTCAAACTCACAGGGGCGAGCCACCTTCACTATGGAGTATCATCATTACGCAGCCGTGCCGACTCACGTCGCGGAAAGTGTGGTGAGTAAATAAGTGATGTTTTTAATTGGTGTCTTGTTTATTTAAAACCGGAGAGAATAATGTCAAACAAGAAATTTGATAGAAATAAACCACACGTAAACGTTGGTACCATTGGTCACGTTGACCATGGTAAGACGACGACGACAGCAGCACTAGTTTCTGTTCAGGCCGCAAAGGGTCTAGCAACAGTGAAGTCGTACAAAGATATCGCTAAAGGTGGTACAGAGCGAGATGAGTCAAAGACCGTAACAATCGCGAGTGCTCACGTTGAGTATGAAACAGCTAATCGTCACTATGCGCACGTGGATTGCCCTGGCCATGCCGATTACGTTAAGAACATGATTACTGGAGCCGCCCAGATGGACGGTGCTATTTTGGTGGTAAGTGCGTCTGATGGACCAATGCCTCAAACTCGAGAGCACATTCTTTTGGCTCGACAGGTAGGAGTTCCAAAAATCGTAGTATTCCTAAACAAGGTTGATACGGTTGACGATCCAGAGCTCCTCGACCTCGTTGAGATGGAAGTTCGAGAGCTCCTTTCTGAGTACGATTTCCCTGGCGATGATACTCCAGTAGTTCGTGGAAGCGCGCTCAAGGCCCTTAACGGGGAAGATAGCGAGATCGGTGTCGGTTCATTCGACAAGTTGCTTGCGACGATTGATGAGTACATTCCGGTGCCAGAGCGAGATATCGATAAGCCATTCTTGATGCCAGTAGAGGATGTATTCTCTATTGCAGGTCGAGGAACGGTAGCTACTGGTCGTATCGAACGTGGTAAGATCAAGGTCGGAGAGGAAGTTGAGATCGTAGGTCTTCGTGACACTGCAAAGACAGTCGTAACTGGCGTTGAGATGTTTAAGAAGCTTCTCGATGAAGGTCATGCTGGTGACAACGTAGGGTGCCTGCTCCGTGGTCTCAAGAGAGACGATGTTGAACGCGGTCAGATTCTTTGTGTTCCTGGAAGTGTTAAACCTCACAAGAAGTTTAAGGCTGAGGCATACATCCTCAAGAAGGAAGAAGGTGGACGTCACAAGCCTTTCTTTACAGGATACAGACCTCAGTTCTTCTTCAGAACCACTGATGTAACGGGTTCGATCAAGCTCCCTGAGGGAGTTGAGATGGCTATGCCTGGTGACCACATCAATCTCGATGTTGAGTTGTACCAACCAATCGGAATTGAAAAGCAACTTCGCTTTGCTATCCGAGAGGGTGGAAGAACAGTCGGATCCGGTGTTGTAACTGAGATCGTAGAGTAATCATTGGTTAGGTGTGGCAGGATGCTGCCACACCGCCCTAGGTTTTAGATGGTTGTAGTGTATACGTTACCTAATTGAGAATTATGAGGATTAGCCATGATTGGCGGGCAGTTAATTAGAATCAGATTGAAAGGATACGACCACAAGCTACTCGATTCGGCGGTCGGGGAGATAGTGCAGATTGTGCGACGCACTGGCGGACGCGTTGCTGGCCCGATTCCTCTTCCGACTAGGATCGTCAAGTTTACAGTGAATCGTTCAACGTTTGTGGACAAGAAGTCGCGAGAGCAATTTGAGATTCGTACGCACAAGCGTATGTTAGATATCCTAGAGCCGACTCAGCAAACGATAGACGAATTGGGCAAATTAGAGCTTTCGACTGGGATCGACGTCGAAATTAAGCTTCAGTAATAAATTTAGAAAACAACTGAGGGGGACCTCTTCATGACAACGTCAAAATACTACCCAGAAGGGCTTCTGGGAAAAAAATTAGGAATGACACAGGTGTTCACGCCAGAAGGCAAGACTATACCTGTAACGATTATCCAGGCGGGACCGTGCTACGTACTCGACGTGCGAGGAGATGAGAAGCACGGGTATAGTGCCGTTCAATTTGGTTTTGAGCCAAAGAAGTCTCAGCGGTGCAATAAGGCTGAGATGGGTCACTTTAAACGTTCGGGTCAGGGCGCATTCTACCATGTTAAAGAGGTTCGGTGCGATGCTGAGGGCCTAGGGTGGGCGGAGCTTGGCAAGGAAGTGACTGTTTCCGATGTCTTTCAAGGTGGAGAAGTGGTTGATGTATCTGGTGTCTCCATCGGTAAGGGATTTCAGGGGGTGGTGCGGCGTCACAATATGAAGGGCCAACCTGCAACCCGTGGTACACATGAGGTTAGGCGCCACGTAGGTGCTATCGGTTGCCGAAAGTTTCCTGGGCGGGTCTTTAAAGGGCAGAGGATGCCAGGACGCATGGGGGGAGAGAACGTAACGGTTCAGAACCTCGAGGTAGTTGGAGTAAAGCCAGAAGAGAATATACTATTAGTAAAGGGTGGAATACCTGGAGCTCGAGGTAGCCTTGTGGTGATTCGCAAAGCGGTTAAGGGCGGTAAGTAAGAGCAAGGTAGTTTGGGGGAGTATTAGGCTATGGCTTCTGAAAATTTAAATGCAAGAGTGTTCGATGGAGCTGGCAAGGAGAAGGGCGCTTTGTCCCTCAATGCCGGTGTATTCGGTGGAACCATCAAAGTAGAGTTGCTTCACGGAATGGTCAGATGGCAGCGGGCAAAGCGCAGAGCTGGAACCCATGATGTATTGACCCGCAGTGAAATAAAGGGAGGCGCAAAGAAGCCTTACAAACAAAAGGGTACAGGACGGGCTAGAGCGGGTTCTTCTGTTTCACCAGTCATGGTTGGCGGTGCTGTAGTACATGGTCCTACTCCTCGCAGTTATGAGTTTCGCATGTCGAAAAAGATGAGGCGTGGTGCGTTAAGGTCTGCACTTGCGGCTAAGGCTCAAGCGAACGGTATCGCGGTACTAGAGGATCTATCTTCTATTACTGGTAAGACCAAGGATGCTGCTGCTTTGTTAACGACGCTTGGACTCGCTGGTACGAAGGTTCTAGTCGTTGTGTCGAACGAGGAATCAGATATTCGAATTAAGTTTGTTCGGTCCCTAAAGAATATCCAACGCGTGACCGTTGTGCCTGTCGGAGGAGTTAATGTGTACGATTTGCTCAATGCTAATACCGTTCTGTGTGTAGGAACTGCGCTAAGTGAACTAGAGCAACGAGTGCAAACTGTAGTGGCATAGGTAGTTTTAGAATCGGGATGTAGTGTTATGGCAAAGACAAAAAATAACAATGAGAGTGCTCGTGTTGGTGACTATGCGATACTGCTCTCGCCGGTAATTAGTGAGAAGAGTGCTATGATCGGCGGAGAGGGTAGCGTGGTTACATTCCGAGTAGACCCAAGAGCGAGTAAACTGCAGATCAAATCCGCTGTTGAAAGAGTTTTCTCAGTTAAGGTCGGTGGAGTTCGGACGTGTTCATTCATCGGGAAACTGAAGAGAACGACTCGGGGAGTTGGAAGAAGAGCCGGATACAAGAAGGCGTATGTAACTTTGGCTGAGGGAAGCAAGATTGACCTCGTTGAAGGTTTGTAATTAAGAGGTGATGTATGGCGGTTAAGACATTTAGACCAACAACTCCGAGCAGGCGGTATCTCACAGTTGCTGATTTTTCAGAGATCACGACATCGAGGCCTGAAAAGGGATTGATTTCGAAGCACTCGAATACCGGCGGTAGAAATAATTATGGTCGTAACACGAACATAAATAAGGGAAGAGGTCACAAGCGGCGTTATCGGGTTATTGATTTTAGACGAGAGAAGGTCGGAATACCTGGAACAGTTGCAACCATTGAGTATGATCCGAATAGAACAAGCCGTATTGCGTTAGTTAACTATGCAGATGGGGAGAAGCGTTACATACTTGCTCCGCAGGGTCTTTCGGTCGGTCAAGTCATAAGCTCTGGACCAGATGCTGATATTAAACCCGGCAATGCACTTCCACTCAAAGCGATACCGCTTGGAGAGAACATTCACAATATCGAGCTCAAGATAAAAGGTGGCGCTCAGTTGGTTCGCTCTGCGGGAGGCGCTGCCCAGTTAGTTGCTCGTGAGGGCGCATACGCTACTGTTCGACTCCCTTCGGGAGAGATGAGAAAGGTTTCTGTTGAGTGCTATGCGACGATCGGGTCGGTGAGCAACGCAGAACATCAGAATAGAGTTCTTGGTAAGGCGGGACGAAGTCGGTGGTTGAATCGTAGACCTCACAATCGTGGTGTCACTAAGAATCCTGTTGATCACCCAATGGGTGGAGGAGAAGGTAAGTCGGCTGGAGGTCGCCATCCTTGTTCACCGTCTGGATTGTTGGCCAAGGGATTGAAGACGAGATCGAACAAGCGAACACAGAAGTTCATCGTTCGAGGTCGAAAGAGTAAAAAGAGTAGATAGTAATTACGAGGGGGAGACATGGCTCGTTCAATTAAGAAGGGACCATTCGTTGATAATAGCGTCCTGAAGTGGATAGAGAGAGTCAAGAGTGGGGCTCACAAGGGTCCTATCAAGACTTGGTCGCGACGTTCGACGATTACACCAGATATGATAGGCCTAACGTTTGCCGTTCATAATGGAAAGAAGTTCAATGCAGTTTTTGTGACCGAGAACATGGTTGGGCACAAGCTAGGAGAGTTTTCTCCAACACGTACATTCCATGGTCATGCGGCGAAGAAGTAAGATAGAGATTTTTTTGCGCTGGAAGAGGAATTGAGGACAGAGGTATGGCAAAGAAGATAAACAAGACCGGTGATAATACAGAAGTAGCGCGGGCATCCCTGCGTCACATACGGATGTCGCCCCGCAAGGCGCGTTTGGTAATTGATCTCATAAGGGGTAAGCAAGTTGAGCCAGCCCTAAACATCTTAAAGTTTTCGCCAAAAAAAGGTGCAGCGTTTGCTCACAAGCTTTTGGAATCCGCTGTAGCAAATGCTCGCGAGCAAGCTCAGGCAGATGTCGATAAGTTGTGGGTCACGAAGAGCTGGGTTGACGAGGGTCGCACCTTGAAGAGGTTCATGCCAGCGGCTCATGGTAGGGCAACGCCAATTCGAAAGCGTTCTTCCCACATGACGATTGTTTTAGGTGAGAAATAGGGACTCATACGGGTTGGAATTCTTGAGGGAGTATTGATATGGGACAAAAAGTAAGTCCACGTGGTTTGCGGGTTGGTATTATTGAGGGTTGGCAGTCGAAATGGTTCGCTACTCGTGATAGTAGCCGTTTTGTTGGTGAAGACGTAAAGATACGTAAATTCGTAAAAGCAAAGCTTCAATCGGCAGGTATCTCAAAGGTAGAAATCGAAAGGGCTGCGGCTCGTGTGCGGATCAATATCTATACAGCTAAGCCCGGTTTGGTAATCGGTAAGAAGGGTAAGGATATTGAGGACCTTCGCAAGGAGCTTAAAGGTCTAGTCAAGCGAGATGTGAACCTTAGTATTATAGAGGCTCGTAAGGCTGATATGGATGCCCAGTTGGTTGCCGAAAACATCGCTTTTCAGCTTGAGCGTCGGGTCAATTTCAGACGTGCCATGAAGGATGCCATCGGACGAGCACAGCGTGTTGGCGCGGAAGGGATTAAGGTAAGGGTCTCCGGGCGTCTAAACGGGGCTGAAATTGCACGAAGTGAATCTGCCCGCGAGGGACGTGTTCCACTTCACACACTTCGAGCTGAGATCGATTATGGATTCGCCGAAGCTAGCACTACCTATGGAATTATTGGTGTTAAAGTATGGGTATTCAAGGGTGAGAAGTATGCTGCGGGTGAGGAGCCTGCAGTTGAAGCCATTCAGATGTAATGGGATTGGCCTAAGCAGGATTTTCAGAGTAGGGAGTAGTTATGTTACAGCCTAAAAAGCCGCGTTATCGAAAGCAAATGAAGTTAGTGCGTCACCTCAAGATCAAGGAGACGCGAGGGTGCGCTCTTGAGTATGGTGACTTCGGTCTCCGTGCTGTTGAGCCTGGTTGGATTACTAACCGTCAAATCGAGGCAGCACGTCAGACGATGGTACGTCATATCAAACGTGGTGGTAAGGTTTGGATCAAGATTTTCCCTGACAAGCCTCTGACTTCAAAGCCTGCGGAAGTTCGTATGGGTAAGGGTAAGGGCTCGGTGGAGAAGTGGGTAGCTGAAGTTAAGTCCGGAAAGTTGATGTACGAGCTTACCGGAGTTGGTGAGAAGCTGGCCGTTGAAGCGTTAAAACTAGCTGCAGCGAAGCTTCCGATAAAAACTAAGATTGTGATCAGGTCCAACACCTTGATTTAGGATTGAGAAAACGGCATAGTTCAGGCTCGCGTTTTCAAAGCGAGTGTAGCGATGGGTGCAGAAATGAAGCGAAAAGAATTTTTGAATGAAATTAAGGGTTTGGACAAGGTTGCGTTGCAGGAGCGTGCGGTAGCTTTGGCAGAGGAGCTTATGAAGTTGCGCTTCAAGCGGGCATCTAAGCAGCTTGAGAAGGGACATCTTCTTGCTAAGACTCGCAGGGATCTGGCTAGGGTAAAGACTGCGATCGGTAAATTAGCTTCGTAGAGTGTCGGTTGAACAGCCGGCGACCACTGGTATATCGACGGTAACCATCGATTTTTTAGTGAGCATTATTGTAAAGGCCCAAAGCGGGGATGGCAGGGTCTTGGTAGTTAGTAAGGGATAGGTATGACAGAGAGTAATCAAGTGACTGCATCGAGGGGGCTACGTAAGAGCCAAGAGGGAGTGGTTGTGAGCAGTAGCATGGACAAGACAATCGTCGTAGCAGTTGTTCGACAGGTCAAACATGCTATCTACGGGAAGTTTATACGTAGAACAAAAAAGTTGTACGCTCACGACGAGGCAAACGTTTGTGGTGTTGGGGATCGAGTTAGGGTCGTGGAGACCCGCCCATTAAGCAAGCTCAAGCGGTGGAAAGTCGAAAGTATTCTACGAAAGGCGGAGTAGGCTGTAGTAAGTGTTTTTTGAGGATAGGCAGTTGTTATGATTCAGCTCAAATCATTATTGGAGGTCGCAGACAATTCTGGTGCACGGAAGGTTGTTTGTGTGAAAGTACTTGGCGGAAGTAGACGCCGATACGCTGGTGTCGGAGACGTGGTGGTAGTTGCGGTGCGAGAGGCTACACCGAACTCCAAAATTACCAAGGGGTCGGTGCATAAGGCAGTCATAGTTCGCACTGCTCACACGGTTGCTCGTGATGATGGTTCGTTCATTAAGTTCGATGAGAACAGTGTGGTGTTGGTAAACGACTCAAAGGAGCCGATCGGGACTCGTATTTTCGGGCCTGTAGCTAGAGAGCTTCGAGGTAAGAAGTTTATGAAGATTGTATCGTTAGCACCTGAGGTTTTGTAGGAGAGAGTGATGTCAATCAAAATGAAATCAAACAAGAAAGAAACGGTTTCGACCGACCTTCGCAGGGGAGACCCAGTGATGGTAATCGCTGGTGGAAACAAGAGTAAGCGACCTATCAAGGGACAGGTCTCAAAAATAAAGGCGATTGTTGGCGACAAGTGCGATCGAGTTGTTCTTGAAGGACTCAATATCTTCATTAGGCACAAGAAAGCTCAGGCGCCAGGCGAGGAAGGCGGTAAAGTTCAGGTTGAAGTCCCAGTACATGTTTCAAACGTTATGTACTACGTTGAAAAGTTGAAGAGACCAGTTCGGCTTGTTAAGGGGATTTCGGCCGATGGCAAGAGAGTTCGCGGATATAAGGATCCAGAAACGAAGAAATTCGTTGAATTGGACGCGTAGTTAGGCTTTAGAGGGGTTATGAGTCGTTTAGCAGAGCATTATAAAGAAACAGTCGTCCCTGCTTTGATGAAGAAGTTCAATTATTCATCTCCAATGCAGGTTCCTAAGTTAGAAAAAATTGTACTGAACTCAGGTGTTAGGGATGCTGTCTCTAATTCGAAGGCCATACAATTCGTTGAATACGCCTTCTCGCAGATAAGCGGGCAAAAACCGGTTGTTACGCGTGCTCGAAAGTCTATCGCTGCCTTCAAGCTGCGCGAGGGACTTCCGATAGGGGTGATGGTAACGATGAGAAAACGTAGGATGTTCGATTTTCTCGATAGATTCGTATCGGTCGCACTACCCCGGGTTCGTGACTTTCGTGGAGTTCCTAAGAAGGGATTCGATGGGCGAGGCAATTACACGATGGGCGTGAAAGAGCAAATCGTCTTCCCAGAGATTGAAATCGACAAGCTCGACCAGGTGCGTGGTCTTGATATTACGTTTGTAACGTCAGCGCGAACCGATGAGGAAGGGTTTGAGTTATTAGCTTTAATGGGAATGCCGTTTCGGAAGTAGTCGAG
>Ga0129343_1000689_pt1 | contig 9755 bp, 10 predicted proteins | sample CPBNA1_5_FD_109915 | JGI IMG/M metagenome (GOLD analysis project Ga0129343, IMG submission 109915) | Freshwater to marine salinity gradient microbial communities from Chesapeake Bay, USA - CPBay_Sum_15_0.2_RNA1 (Metagenome Metatranscriptome) | ecosystem: Environmental > Aquatic > Marine > Coastal...
AGCATGTTTGAGAGCAGCGTCAAAAAACGGTTACCGACCGAATGCCAGAAATACAGCACCCGGTGCGACTCCCCACCCGCAAACCGAGAGCCATAGACCACGTCCGCACCCTGCGATTGGATCGGCGCAAGCAGTTTGGGGTATTCCTGCGGGTCGTATTCAAAATCAGCGTCCTGTATGAGCACCACGTCACCGGTCGCAACGGCAAAGCCGGATCGTAGTGCCGCGCCCTTGCCACGATTTACCTCATGCAGCACGGCCTGCACACCGTCGCTTTCGGCAAGAGACTGCACCAGCTCGCGGCTGCCATCACTGGAGCAGTCATCCACCAGAATGATCTCTGTAGTGACCGGCACGGCACGCACGCGCTCCACGATCCCCGCAAGGGTATCGATCTCGTTGAATACGGGGATAACGACGCTAAGAATCATGGGCACTTCGTTAAACGTACGAGCCGAGAAGAACGGCTACCTTCCAAATCGCCAAGTGTACCTGAGCGCGGCAAATTATTATCAAATGACTGGTGAATTCACTTCCTCATCGTCATCTTGACTCGAGACGTATAATTTCCATCCGGGGTGCTTTCTCGGGAACACTCATGAGTAGAAAAAGTTCAGCCCTCAGTCACGTAACCAAGGGAAACGAGCTCAAGAAAACGCTTGGTTTTTCCCTAATTGAAGTCATGATCGTGATCGCGGTCGTTGCGGTGCTGGGCACGCTGGCGACCCCGCTCTTCTCGGACCTGATCCGCAATAACCGAATGCGCGCCCAAGTCGGTGATCTGATGGGTCATCTCGCGCAAGCTCGCACCGAAGCCCTTCGCGCAGGTGCCCGTGTAACGCTCTGTCCAGGGTCGACCAGCGGCTGTTCGGGCAGCGCCTGGGAGAGCGGCTGGATTGGTTTTATTGACAGCAATTCCAACGCAAGCCTGGACGCTGGCGAGACCACTATCCTTTCGGCACCGGCCCTATCTGGCGGCAATACGCTACGCTCCTCAGACTTCGCCAGTTCTATCTCGTTTCGGCACGACGGTGCTTCTGTGACTATTGCCGGTCAAGGTCAGGCGGGCGTATTCGCGCTTTGTGACAGCCGCGGATTTGGCGATAAAGCCCGGGCCGTCAAAATCAGTATCACAGGCAGAACCAAAGTCATGCAGGCGAATGCAAACGGCTCGGAGATCTCAAACTGTGGCACATAGCTCGAGGAATATGACGAGCGGGTTTACCCTCCTCGAGGTGCTGATTGCGCTTTTGATCTTTTCGTTTGGCCTATTGGCTCTCGCGGCGCTCATGGCCAAGGGACTTCAATACAACACCAGCGCTCTTCATCGCTCTTATGCTTCGAGCCAGGCTTATGATATTGCCGACCGGGTGCGAGCAAACAGACTCGGTGACTACACTGATCTCTCCGGTATTGGGAACAACCAAGCGGCGTCGTCCTGCCTCACCACCGGTTGCGATGCAACAGCTATGCGTGATTTTGACCGGTGGCAATGGAACACCACGAACGCGGCTGTGCTACCCGGCGGCTCTGGAACGGTGACCTTCGCATCACCGATATATACCGTCACGATCACCTGGGATGACGATCGGGACGGGCAAGCCGACGACAGTTTCAAATTTACCTTCAGGCCATGAAGTTGATTTGCCGCCAATTGGTCTCAACATTGATGCCCGCTGCCGGACGTCGACAGCGCGGTGTCACCCTGGTAGAGCTGATGGTGGCGCTGGCATTGGGTCTTTTGGTTACGGTGGCCCTCCTAAAGGTCTATATCGACGCCAGCCGGATGTATCGATTCAACGAAGGTCTCGCGCGCCTTCAGGAAAACGGTCGGTTCGCGCTTGAGTTTATTCGACGAGACGCGCGAGCGGCGGGTTTTTGGGGCTGTAACAGCAACGCAACACTATCAAATGTGGTGAGCAGCACGAATGCTGCCTTCATCGATGTCGCTGCTGGCCACATCGCCGGCACGCAAGGCGAGGCTCGAGCGAACCTACCGGATTTTGCGGACAGCATTAGCTTCAGAGGCGGCTTTGGTAACGGCTCCGCTCTAACGACAGCGATGTCGGACGCTTCCGATAGTCTCTCGGTGGCGAGCTCGGCTGAATTGACAGCGCCGGTTGCCATGATCAGTGACTGTGAAAATGCCGATATCTTCAGTTTTTCTAAAGACGGCCAAACAGTGACACCCTCCGCTGGTCTGAGCAAACTGTATAAAACAGATGCCAGAGTGCATCCGGTCCGACAAACCACCTACTGCGTAGGCGACAGCATCACCCCCAACGTCACTTCCCTAAAAAGAACCACTGATCCTAATGTCGCCTGCGCAACTGGTGGCGACGAACTGATCGAGGGTATCGAGAATATCCAGATCCTGTACGGTGAGGATACCGACGCCGCCAGCGATCAGGTGGCAAACCGCTACGTCGCAGCCGGCACCTCAGGCCTTGATGTCGACAGAATTGTTAGCCTGAGAATCTCGATTCTGCTGCGGTCCATTGAGAACAATCTTACGACGACTGCCGCCCCCTACACATTTGAAGGCGTCACGTATACCCCTGCAGCTAATGATCGCTACCTTCGTAAAGTGTTCACAACGACGATTACGCTTCGAAACAGGGTGAGATAGGATTTTGAAAATTGGGTGTCATGGGTCACATCCCGCTTGAGCGCCAGCGGTCAGCATAATTAACATGATGACGACTTGTCGGAAAAACAGAACGGACAAAGATCAGCAGGGGTGGATTCTGATTATCGGCCTGGTTATGCTGGTCATGCTCACGGTGATCGCCATGGGGTTAATGAGAACCACCCGAATGGAAGAAAAAATGGCGGGCGTTACTCGCGACATGTATCTCTCGTTTGAGGCAAGTGAGATCGCGCTGCGCGCGGGCGAATCTTTCATTGAGACTCTACCGAGCTCCAGCGTTTTTAATTCAACGGGCGCGGGGCTCTACGCGCAGGGCGATGACCCGAGAGATCAGGAGCCGTCCCCATTCTCAACCGAATGGACCAATGCAAACTCCAAACAACTACCCGGATCTGCGAGATTCGTCAAAGAATCTCCGCGATACATGATCAAGAAAGTGGGCGAGATTGGCAGCAATGGATCTTTAAATATGGGTGGCTACGGCGAGACCGATCTCAGCCAGAAATCATCGGTCTATCGAATCACAGCCCGGGGCTTAGGCGGTAACGAAGCGACGCAGACGGTCTTGCGAAGCCATTACGCCAAAGCGGAATAGACCAAAGCAAAATGCCAATACAAGCACGGCTGATATCGCGCGCCTTAGCGGTCACATTTGCCTTGATCGCGCAGCCTGCCTGGAGCCAGAATTCCTCCAGTGGCGCCCTACTCAGCATTGCTTCAATCCAAGAAAATCTGCTTATCACAGCAGATCTCCCAAACGCTCTGATTGCAAAGGAGTCAGAGAATCTCAACGCCAGAACCAAGGAGATAACAAGGGCGCTGCAAAATCCTGCGGTGTTGACTATTCCGCCTGAAGCCGGCTGCCAACTAAATGGCTTTGACGTGATCCCTCTGTCAGCGGCGGATGGATCTGATATCGGGATCAGCGCGGGGTGGGAGTTCGTATGCAACCGCCCCCTTTCTGGCTTGAGTATTGGGATTGGACTATTCAGTCTGCTTGAAATCGCCTCTATCGATGCCTTCGTTTTTCCTGACGAACAGCAGGTGCTCCTTCGTGATCGGCCTGTGCTGGTGCTGCCATGAGATCAGACTTCGAGTTTGCTGACCCCCGCGGGATGCGTGGAACGATGCGATGGATAAGCGCTCTCGGTCTGCTGGTGACGCTCTTTGGTGTCTTCAAACCCGCCCTGGCTCAATCGGTTTCTGACGCGGGTGCCTGCCGAGCCGACGTTGTATTTCTGATGGACAACACCGGCAGCATGGGCGGCCCCATTAATAGCACCAAACGAAATGCGCGAACCATTCTCGATGCGATTTCAGGTGGTGATCCACGCTTCGCAGGAATTGACACACGTTATGGCGTGGCAACGTACTGGGGCGATCCTAGAGAATACCTGAGCAACTCATCGATTTGGTTCTGTCATCGGGATACCTGCCCATATTCATGGTGTAACCGATACATTTGCGAAAACCCATACGGCACTTGCGCACGGTACTGGCCTGATCAATGCGTGAGTCGCGAACCGACTGAGGCGCAGAAGAGAGCTGCCGCACAAAGGGCGTTTCGGATCAATCAGCCCCTGACGGACTCCAAGCTGTTGACTCAACGAGGGATGAACCAGTGGCGCCCCTGCAGCAGCCCTGGTGGCTGTGGCGGCGACTGGGCCGAAGCGAACTTTTTTGGACTCCAGCAGCTGGCCACTGGTGGGCAATCAACCGATGGCATGTGTATTGATCCGCCCTACCCCCGCGCCCCTTATGCAGAGTGCGCCGATAAAGGGTTTGCTACCGGGTATGACATCAAGTGGCGAGAGGATTCGGGTCGAATCATCGTCTGGTTTGGGGATGCGTGCTCCTGGACGCGAACCGTTGACAAAACCGAGGTGATTCGCGCGCTTCAGGCCAATAATGTGGTTGTCGCCGGGATCAACTCCGGGCGCTCGGGTCGGGGCATTGACCACTTCTCTGACGCGGGCATTGGCTCATGCATGTGGGGATCAGATCCGGGGCAGGCGGCCTCGATCACCGAGGCCACGGGCGGATCGCTCACTAACAGCGTGAGCGGGACGGCAGCGACGATCAACGCGATTCTTGATGCGGTCGCGGGCGGCATGGCGCAATCCGGGTCGGCGGCAGCGGTGTCTTTCGATACCCCTTCTTTTACTGAAAACACCCGGCTTTATCAGACGCTGTTCAACGCAAAAGACTGGTCCGGCGACGTCATCGCCTATGAACTGAATGATGACGCATCTATTGGTGCAAAAGCCTGGAGCGCCGCGGACAGGCTGGACCGAATGGGCACCGGCGCCCGCACGATCTACACGCTTGGCAATCAACGCGGCGAGGCTGTTGGAGTTCCCTTTATCTGGGGTCAGCTGACACCCCAACAACAAAATGATTTACGTACGGAGCCCAATGGCTCGCTGGGCAACGTCTCAAAAGGTGCCACCCGACTCGAATACTTGCGCGGCAACCGCGCGCACGAAGGCAAAGGCTTTGGCTATCGCGTGCGTGGCTCAGTGCTGGGTGACATCTGGCATTCGCGCGCTGTTTATGTGGGCGCTCCGCGGCAACCCTGGCCCGATAGCGGCGGCGGATTTCCCTCGGGCAACAACCGGTATTCCTCTTTCGCCCGAAATCAACAAGCCAGAACGCCTGTTGTTTATGTGGGCTCCAACGATGGCTTTTTGCATGGATTCAGTGCCGACACGGGTGAGGAACTGATTGCCTATGCGCCTGCCAATCTGTTCAGCACCAGCGTTAGCGCTGGCTATCATCGACTCACAGACCCTAACTTCAACCACAACAATCTTTATGTGGATGGCACGCCGTCGATCAGCGATGCGTTTATCGCCACGCGAACGCCGGCCCAGTGGCGGACCATCCTGGTGGGCATTCAGGGCGGCGGCGGGCGAGGCCTCTTCGCACTGGATATCACCAATCCCAAGATATTCAGAAACTCCAGCGCCAAAGATGTTGTGCTTTGGGAATTCACCAATCAACACGATGCCCATCTTGGCTACTCCTTCAGTGAACCCACCATTGTGTTGATGAATAACGGCCGCTGGGCGGCGATTACCGGAAACGGCCTCGATGACACCGCCACGGATGCCACCGGCGGGCAGTCCCAGCTCTTTATTATTTATCTCGATGGCGGCATCGACGGTGTCTGGACAGAAGGAAAGGACTACTTGCGTATTGCGACTGGGGCGGGCTCTCGAACAGATCGCAATGGGCTCTTTTCGCCGGCGGTCATCGATCTTGACGGCAACGGCACCGCCGATCGGGTGTACGCAGGAGATCTGAAGGGCAATCTGTGGACCTTTGATATTTCGGACGCCAGCCAAAGCAATTGGAAAAATCCCTATGGTGGTCCACTCTTCACCGCCAGGGCGGGCCAGCCGATCACCGTTAAACCCGTTGTGACTCGACATCCCTCAGGCGCATCGGGCAATGATCCTAATCTCATGATCTATTTTGGAACCGGGCGCTTTTTGAACGATGCCGATAAAACCTTGAAGACCGGTCAGTCGTTTTATGGGATCTGGGATTCTGCGAAACCACGGCTGACGCGCGCGAATCTGGCCGCTCAAACCTTTTTGCTTGATGATGACGCCAAACGCGCACGTGTGCTGAACCCACACCTCACCGTTAATTATGAAAAACTAAACGGCCGGCACTACGGCTGGTACATCGACCTGCCCTCCGCCGGTGAACGGGTGATCGCAGAGGCTTTGGTGCGCGGCAACATGATTTTCTTTAATACCGTTGTGCCTGACATCAGCGTCTGTGCGTCCGGTGGTACGGGCTGGGAGATGTCTGTCCAACTCGTCAATGGCGGAAGCCCATCCGGACCGATCTTCGATTTCAACGAGGATGGTGTAATCGCTATTCAGGGTGACACCGCCCGCGTGACTGGTGAGTCCATCGCCGAAGGCGGCGAAGACGTCGGTTATGCGGGCAAGAAACTGGAGGATGAACAAGGCATGCCCGCAGGCCCATCCATTATGGGCAACCGTCGATTTACGCCGGGCAGCGCGACGGACGAGGCAAGCGAAGTGGAGCAAACGCTTCTGATCACTCACGAAAGCCAAGTATCCGGCCGGCTCTCCTGGGAGCAGTTGTTTCCTGAGTAGTGCGTGACCCTTTACACTCAAGTCGCACAAGAGGACACCTAACATGAAAAGAGCGCTGGGTTTTACTCTGATCGAGCTGATGATCGTGGTGGCGATCGTCGGCATTTTGGCGTCAATCGCCCTTCCAATGTACTCAGATTATGTTACCCGGAGTAAACGAACGGATGGCCAAAGTACTCTGATGCAGATTGCTCAGGAACTGGAGCGTTGTTATACCCAGTTCTCCGCTTATAACGACGCGTCATGTTCTGTTGTGTCGTCGGGCGCGGTCTCGCAAAACTCGCCCGAAGGTTTTTATTCGATTACCTCCTCAACGCTTACGGCGACGACATTCACCCTCACTGCCACACCCCAGGGGGGTCAAGCAACGAACGACACCGACTGCGCAAACCTTACTCTCAACCACCTTGGCGTTCAGGGCGCGACGGGGATCAATACGGCCAAGTGCTGGTGAGCCGCGCCTGACGGGCGCTATTCGCATTCAAACCGCGACGCGTCGCCCGGTAAACATACCCCCAGCAAGGCACTGGGATAATTCCCGGACCCCTGATCCTCTTGAGGATTCATCTGATGGACGTTTTTTCCCGTTTTAAGCCCTCAGACCTTATTAATCTCGAGCGATATCCTCTTGCCGACACCAACTGCCCCGAAAGGCAGGTCGTTATTCAAGACATAAAGCGACAACTGGATACAGATGGCTGCGCTGTCCTGACCGACTTTCTAAGCCCAAAGGGTTTGTCACAACTTCTGGCCGAGGCCCAGGAGCGACGCCCGTTTGCTTATTTTTCGGAGGAGAAAAAAACCAACGTCTATTTTTCTGAGGATGATCCCAGCCTCCCCAAAGCGCACCCCCGAAGAATCTTTCTTGATCGTACCAATGGCTTCGTCACTGGCGATTGCTTTGAGGCATCAACGGCGAGCCGCACCTTATTTCATTGGTCGGCATTGAAATTATTTATTCAGGAATGCCTTGGCAAGCAATCCCTTTATGAATATGCCGATCCAGTTGCCGATATGCCCATCAACGTGCTGACCCCGGGAGGGCAATTCAACTGGCACTTTGATACCAATGAGTTCACGATCACCCTACTCTTGAAAAGCGCAACAAGCGGTGGCCATTTTGAATATGCACCGAACCTGCGAAACGAGTCTGACGAGTGCTATGAGGACGTAGCCGCGGTGCTGGGCGGCGACAAAACCCGCGTGAAGCGCCTTGATCTGCGGGCGGGAGATTTGCAACTTTTTCTGGGGCGTTTTTCACTGCATCAGGTCACGCCCAACACAGGAGCAACCGACCGACTCGTGCTCATTATGTCTTTTGCTGAAAAACCCGGGATGATCGGCAGTCTTGCCCGAACAAAAGAGCTCTACGGTAAAGTCACGGATGCGCACATCCAAGCACAGCATCATCACGTCCGCGCTGACAAACTTTTAGATTAAATTAATTTTCAGAGCTCAACATGATTAAAGGACTTCACCACGCCGCCTACCGGTGCCGCGACTCTGAGGAAACCCGAGCGTTCTATGAGGATTTTCTTGGCTTACCGTTTGCTGGCGCACTCGAAATCAACACCACCAAAACAGGTCGCGACACGCAGGTGCTGCATACCTTCTTTCAGATGGAGGACGGCTCTTTCCTTGCTTTTTTTGAGGATCCCAACACGCCGTTTGAATTCAAGGATCAGCGGGATTTTGATCTGCATATCGCCGTTGAGGTCGCGCGTGAGCATCTTGAGCCCATGATGGCTCGTGGAAAGGCACTGGGCCTTGAGACGCGAGGCATCTCTGATCATGATTTTATTGATTCCATTTATTTTCGGGATCCCAACGGGTACGTGATCGAACTGACGGCTCGGCGAGCCGGCAAGGAAAACGACGTCGGTCATGGCGATCCGCAAGAAATTCTCAAACGCTGGACTGCCGCAAAACGGCAAAAATGAGGTTTTAAAATAAAACCGCCCAACCGACTGAGACCGGCCCATGAAATCCTCATATACCGATAATAACTATGGCGAGTTGATCGAAGCCTTAGTGCGGGTGTATCAGCCACAGACTTGTGTCGAGCTCGGCTGCCTAGAGGGATACAGCAGCGTGCATATCGCTCGGGGCTTGAAACGCAACGGATTCGGCACGCTGGCTATTATTGACCTCTTTGAGGACTACGCCTTTAATTCTTCAGAGCAAACCGTGCTGCAGAAAAATCTTGCGCAGTATGAGGTAGAAGCCTACTGCGAAATCATAAAAGGCTCAGCCTTTGACGAGGCCAATCGTTTTGCCGATCAGTCCGTCGACTTCCTGCACGCCGATATCTCCAACGACGGCGAACGTCTCCAGCAGATATTCAACGTTTGGTCCGCTAAATTATCTGCTGGGGCAGTCATTCTTCTCGAGGGCGGATCGAAAGAACGAGATACGATCGAATGGATGACGCGTTTTAAGAAGAAGCCCATCCGTGAGTTTTATGAGACACCCGCCTTCAAGGATCATTTTGAGCACTTCGTTTTTGATCCTTTTCCCTCGATTACTATTTGTAAAAAACGCGCCTAAACGCGGTCTTGTGCAGTGCTAGGTCGGAGGCGCAGCGGGCGCTTCGCCAGCAACGAAAGTAGAAGCGTCCTCTATACACTGGTCGATATCCATGTACTTGAAGCCGCCCGTCCGACCCAGCGAAATTAAACCCGGGATCGTATTGACGTAGGACCGGACGGCCTGCAAATGATCTTTATAGTCGACTGTATAAAACGGGTACGCATGACGGCGCCTTAGGACATAAGACTTATTGACGTCCCCTGCTTTGAGAAAACCATCTTCCTGCATCCCGTTGGTTACCAGTCGGGTGAGTTCACCATCCGACATCTTCCAGGTCGAGTCATCAAAATGACAGGTCATCTCACAGGCAATAATGTTCTCGTCATCGGGACACAGACTGGCACAAAAGCGACGAATATTGCTGATGCGGTTGTACGGAC
>Ga0129343_1146248_pt1 | contig 9713 bp, 10 predicted proteins | sample CPBNA1_5_FD_109915 | JGI IMG/M metagenome (GOLD analysis project Ga0129343, IMG submission 109915) | Freshwater to marine salinity gradient microbial communities from Chesapeake Bay, USA - CPBay_Sum_15_0.2_RNA1 (Metagenome Metatranscriptome) | ecosystem: Environmental > Aquatic > Marine > Coastal...
ACTCCTTTCAGAATGCAACTTATATACCTTTTCTTTTTTCAATTGTTTTTGTTCATCAGAAAGATTTTGCTCATCAATATCTGAAAGTAATTCGCCTAAATCTGGAATAGTAAATGCATCTTTATTATCAGGAGATAATACCTCTCTACCATTATCTGATAAATCAACACTATTTGATTGTTCGTCAATTGAGAAAAACAAATCTTCATCCAATAAATAAGTTTTTTTTCTCTGCAATATATTCTGATTCCACAGCATTCATCATCTTAATTGTTCCCTGCTCTTGGAATAAATCTTGTAGTTTTTGAAATTTTGGTAACCCTCTTTTAGCCTTTAAAAGTAGCAATCCAGCTTGTTGTTTTTCATCGTCAGATAGAGTTTCATTTTTTAATAATGTTTGGGCTTCAGAAACAAGTTTTCCTATTAGTTGAGTTTGTTTTACAACAAGAGATTGTACAGGTCGCTTTAAATCTACATATGATTGATTAATTTTTGTCTCAACAGGACCAGAAATAATTAAAGGGGTTCTTGCCTCATCTATCAATACACTATCTACTTCATCAACAATTGCATAATTGTGCTTTCTTTGTACTAAAAATTCACTATCAATAGTCATATTATCTCTTAAATAATCAAACCCAAATTCATTATTTGTCCCATAAGTTATATCGCAATTATATGATGATTTTCTTTGTTCAGGGCTCATGCTATTTAGAATAAATCCAACAGATAGTCCAAGAGTTTCAAAAACTTTTCCCATCCATTCTGCATCTCTTTGAGCAAGATAGTCATTTACAGTGATCACATGAACACCTCTTCCTGTAAGAGCATTGAGGTAAATTGGAAAAGTAGCAACCAATGTCTTGCCCTCTCCAGTCTTCATTTCTGCAATCTTTCCTTGATGTAAAACTATCCCACCAATTATCTGTTCATCATAAGGAATCATTTCCCACTTAATTTTTTGACCAACCACTTCCCATTCTTTGCCATACAAAAGTCTGCAGGCATGTTTTACAAGAGCAAAAGCTTCAATTAAATGTTGTTCTAAAACATTTTCTACAATTTGAGATCTTATTCTTTTTAACTCTTTAGAGTCATCTATATTATTGAGCTTTTTACTTTCTTGGTCTGATATGGATTCTTTAATTACAGCTTGTAATTCTTTTGTTCGATCTTGTAAATAGGATAAATTTTTCCCTTTAAGAGTGGTATAAAATTCATTTACTTGCTTTAAAATAGGTAAAATTTTCTTTATTTCTCTATCTGATTTTGTTCCAAATATTTTTGTTAAAATACCCAACTATAACTCCTTGTAAATTGAGTCTAGGACCCCGTTAACAAATGAAGTACTATCTTCTGAGCTAAATTTTTTGGCATTTTCTATAGCAGAACTAATAGTAACCTTGTGAGAAATATCATATGACTTTAGATGAATCATTTCACATAAAGACATTTGCATAATTAGCCTATCAATAACATTTAATCTGTCAATTGTCCAATTATCAAGGCTACTTTCAATATGCTTATCTAAATCATCAGAAAATTTGATTGTTGAATTAAAGAGTTCTTCTACAAATTTTTTAGTCATTTTGTCAAATTCATATCTTATCAAAATATCATGTAAGACTTTTTTAGCTTCCTCATTTGAAATATGTTTTGCATAAAGTGCTTGTAAAACGGCCTCTCTTGCTAACCTTCTTTGCTGTTTGTCACTTTTCGCCATGATGTATTTACTGACGATTCCATTTAATATAGTCTTGGATTCTTTTCTCAGCTAAAAGATTTGCAGCTTCTAGGGTTGAAATATTATTATTTGCAGCATAATCAAAAATCTTCATTAGAATATAGTAAATACCTTCAACTTGATATTTTGCTTTTTCTTTATCATAACCCTGAAGCTCACTTGCGACATTCATTAATCCTCCAGCATTAATAACATAATCAGGTACATACATTATTTCTTTTTCTTTTAATAGTTTTGCGTCCCTATCTTCTTTTTCTAACTGATTATTTGCAGCTCCAGCAATAACAGAACACTTTAAACTTGCAATCGTATTAGGATTGATAACAGCCCCCATTGCACACGGAGAAAATACATCCAAGTCCATTGAAATTAACTCATCAGCACTTACTGGTTTAACACCAAATTCATTTTTAACTCTTTCAAGAGAATCTTCATTAATATCATGACCATATATTTCTGCACCTTCATTTTTTAAATGAGAACATAAATAATATCCCACCTTACCAAAACCTTGAATACCAATCTTCAGTCCTTTTATTGACTGAATATTTAGTCTTTTTTTCAATGCAGCTTTCATTCCTACAAAAACTCCTAAAGCAGTGAAAATAGATGGATCGCCGCTTCCACCCATTGCTCTTTGAATTCCTGTAACATGATCTGTTTCCATTCGTATAAATTCCATATCATGAACAGTCATTCCAACATCTTCAGCAGTGATATATTTTCCTCCAAGACTTTGTACAAATTTTCCAAATGATCTCAAAAGCACTTCTGATTTATCAGAATTTGGATCTCCAATAATGACAGCTTTACCACCACCTAAATTTAAATTGGAAATAGAAGCTTTATATGTCATACCTCTGGATAATCGTAGAACATCTACAAGCGCATCTTCTTCGCTCTTGTATGGATACATTCTACATCCTCCTAAAGCGGGTCCTAAAACAGTATTATGCACTGCAATAATTGCTTTTAATCCAGAAGATGGATCATTACAATAGACAACTTGTTCATGATTTTTATCAGATATTTTTTCAAAAATTTTTGTCATAATAATTTCCTATTTATTTTTGGATTTTGAATAAGCATCAATGATATGTTTTACAAGATGATGTCTTGCAATATCTTGCTCACTTAGTCTTACAATCCCAATATCATTAATATTTTTTAATATTTTTAAAACATCTATCAATCCAGAATTGGACTTTGATGGTAAATCAATCTGTGATTCATCGCCAGTTATTATCGCTCTTGATTCAATTCCTAATCTTGTTAGAAACATCTTCATTTGAATCGATGAAGCATTTTGAGCCTCATCAAGAATCATAGCTGAACGATTGATGGTTCTTCCTCTCATATATGCCAATGGTATTATCTCAATAATATCTCTATCTAAAAAATTTTGAATTTTATTTTTTGGCAATAATTCGTGAAGTGCATCATATAATGGCGCAAGATATGGATCAATTTTATCTTTAAGGTCCCCTGGAAGAAATCCTAAATCTTCTCCAGCTTCAACTGCAGGTCTACAGAAAATAATTTTTTCAATTTCATGTTTTTCAAGTAATGATAGTGCATATGCCACAGCAAGGAATGTTTTCCCCGTTCCTGCTGGACCAACAGAAATAATAATATCGTTTTTGAAAAAAGATTGAACTAATTCTTTTTGACCATCAGTTCTAGGAAAAACTGGACCCTTTTTACCATAAAATAATACGTTCTGAATGGATCCATTGGATTTAGATGATTGTTCGGATGCATTTAAAGCAACTAATTGTGATATATCTTTTTGTGATAAGGTATTGCCCTTTTTAATCGAGTCGATCATTTGATTTAAAACTGAATCAAAATGATTAATATCTTTTTTTTAGACCTTGGCAAAAAATATTGTTTCCTCTAACATTTAATTGAAGAGGAAGTTGTTTTTCTAAAAAAATAATATTTTTATCACCAACTCCATACAGATTAGTTAAATCTACGCCTTTTATTTCAAACGTTTTTTTCATCATCTACAATCTTTATTCCAAGTTCATTTAATTGTTCTTCTGAAACAAGGTTTGGAGCTCCTTCCATTAAAGCAGATGCTGATGTTGTCTTAGGAAATGCAATAACATCTCTAATATTTGTCACTCCTGCTAACAACATGACTAATCTATCTAACCCAAATGCAATACCACCATGAGGAGGGGTACCATATTTAAGTGCATCTATAAAAAATCCAAATTTTTCCGAAATATCCTTATCAGATAGATTCATTATTTTAAATATATCTTTTTGCAATTTATGATCATGGATTCTTATTGAACCTCCAGCTAATTCATATCCATTAATTACTATATCATAGCCTTTAGAAATAATATCTCCAGGATTTGATAAGACATTTTCTATATCAGAGTCTTTTGGAGCAGTAAAAGGATGATTTACTGAATCAAATCTTTCAGTCTCTTCATTCCAATCAAATAAAGGAAAATCTACAATCCATACAGGAGAAAATACATTATTGTCCTTAAGATTCAATATATCACCAAGCCTACTTCTTACTTTTCCAAGAATTTTGAGTGAATTATTTAGCTTATCACCAACCATAAAACATATTGAGTTATCCTTAATTCCAAAATTGCGAATGATTTCATTGCGAAGTTCAGAATCAAAAAATTTAGAAATTCCACCCTCAAAATCACCATTATTCACTTTGAACCACGCTAGACCTTTAGCACCAATTGATTGAGCATAAGCATCCATTTCATCTATAACTTTTCTGGAAAATTTATCAGCTTCTTGAATGTGAATCATTCTTACAGCCTCGCAGGAAGAAAATGCTTTAAAATCAGATTTGTCTGAAAAAGGCTTGAAATCATTGATAATCATTTCAAATCTTAAATCAGGCTTATCAGTACCATATTTTTCAATAGCTTCTTGATATGGAAGAATTGGAAAGTCATTTAAATCTACATTAATGATATCTTTAAATACTTTGACAATTAAATTTTGCACTAAATTTCTGACTTCATCTTCATCAACAAAACTCATTTCTAAATCAATTTGAGTGAACTCAGGTTGACGATCAGATCTTAAATCTTCGTCTCTAAAACATTTAACGATTTGAAAATATCTATCTAAGCCTGAAATCATAAATAGTTGCTTATACATTTGTGGAGACTGTGGTAAAGCATAGAATTGACCATTGTGAACTCTGCTAGGCACTAAATAATCTCTAGCACCTTCAGGAGTCGACTTCATCAAAACTGGTGTTTCAATCTCTAAAAAATTATTTTCTGATAAGAAATTTCTTACTACCTGAGCTGTTTTATGTCTTATAATTAAATTATTTTGAAGAGAAGAATTTCTAAGCTCTAAATATCTATATTTTAATCTATGCTCTTCCGAAGATGCTTCCCGATCTTGTATGGATAGAGGCATAGGTTCAGCAATGCTTAATAAATCAATTTTTTCAACTAAAACTTCAATTTCTCCTGTTGATAAATCAGGATTGATTAAATCTTTTTCTCTTGCAGAAACTTTACCGGATACATGAATAACATCTTCATTTGACAAGGTTTTACCAATTTCAATTAATTCATCAGAACTTAGTATAACCTGCGTTTTCCCAAAACGATCACGAATATCTATAAATATAATCTGACCATGGGTTCTTATAGAGTTTACCCATCCTGAAAGTTGAACGGTCTTGTCAATATGATTATTATTCAGTTCACCACAATTATGTGTTCTAATAGTCATTTATAATAATCTAACAATTATTTGTCTAATTCTTCTGCATTTTCAACAAGAAGGAGAACTTTGTCCTCAATGTCATCAGAAGAATCAGAGTTAATGTCGGCAATACCATAAGAACATGAAAATTTGACTTCATTTTTATCAGTTTTTACCGATATAGTTCCATCAGTTAAATTTATGATTGAATTAGTATGGTTTTTCATTATTCCAAAGTATCCATCTACTCCAGGACATTTCACATAAGAAACATTATCAAAACTGAATGTCTTTATTGGAGTAACAATATCTAATTTGAAAAGCTTGCTCACTTTTTACCTTTCTCAATAGCTTCATCAATAGAACCAACATACGAAAAAGCATTTTCAGGTAAATCGTCAACTTCACCATTTAATATTGCTTCAAAACCAGCAATTGAGTCTTCCAGTTTAACATATCTACCTTCAATTCCAGTAAATTGTTCAGCTACAAAGAATGGTTGTGACATAAATTTCTGCATTTTTCTTGCTCTTGAAACTACCAACTTATCTTCATCTGACAATTCATCCATACCTAGAATTGCAATGATATCTTGCAAATCTTTGTATTGCTGAAGAGTTACCTGAACTGATCTAGCTACATTGTAGTGTCTGTCCCCAATAACTCTTGGATCTAAGATTCTTGATGTTGAAGTCAAAGGATCAATTGCTGGATAAATACCAAGTTCAGCAATTTTTCTTTCTAAAACAGAAGTTGCATCTAAATGTGCAAATGCAGTTGCGGGTGCTGGATCTGTTAAATCATCTGCTGGCACATAAATAGCTTGAACAGATGTAATTGAGCCTTTTTTTGTTGAAGTAATTCTTTCTTGCAAGTCACCCATTTCAGTGGATAGTGTTGGTTGGTATCCTACAGCTGATGGCATTCTTCCAAGAAGAGCTGACACTTCTGATCCAGCTTGGGTAAATCTAAAAATATTATCAACAAACAATAATACGTCTCTTCCTTCATTATCTCTGAAATACTCTGCCATAGTTAAAGCGCTTAAACCAACACGCAGTCTAGCACCTGGAGGTTCATTCATTTGACCAAAGACTAAAGCAGTTTTATCAATTACTCCAGATTCCGTCATCTCGGCATATAAGTCATTTCCTTCTCTAGTTCTTTCACCTACACCAGCAAATACAGAAAATCCACCGTGTTCAGTTGCAATGTTCCTAATTAACTCTTGAATAAGCACTGTCTTTCCTACACCAGCACCTCCAAATAGTCCTGTTTTTCCACCTCTGGTGTAAGGTTCCATTAGATCAACTACTTTAATTCCAGTTTCAAACATTTCAGACGAAGTTGCCAAACTTTCTTGTGCGGGTGCTGATCTGTGGATTGGTGAAGTAGCTTTATTTCCAACATTTCCTTTTTGATCGATTGGATTTCCCAAAACATCAAACATTCTTCCCAAAGTCTCTTGTCCGACTGGAACAGAAATTGGATTTCCAGAATCGCTAACTTTTGCTCCTCTTACAAGACCATCTGTAGAATCCATAGCAATTGTTCTTACTACGCCTTGACCTATATGTTGGGCTGTTTCTAAAACTAAGTCTGTACCATCATCTCTTTTAATTCTTAATGCATTCATGATTTTAGGTAGATGACCTTCATCAAATTTTACATCAACTACCGCACCAGTTATTTGTAATATTTTACCTTCATTATTCATTTTATGTCCCCTTAATCGACTAATGCTTCTGCCCCACCAACAATTTCCAACATCTCAGTTGTAATTGCGGCCTGACGAGCTTTGTTAAATTCTAATTTTAATTCTTTAATTATTTCTTTTGCATTCTCTGTTGCATTATCCATAGCAATCATTCTTGCTGCTTCTTCACTGCTATAAGATTCAAGAAGTTGTTGCCACATTTGCACATTTATATGCTTAGGAATTAATGTAGAAACAATTTCTTTTTGACCAGGCTCATAATCGTAATTGTAATTGGTCGCATTATAATCTACTGTAAAATCTACAGGTAAGACTTTTTCCATAATTAAATCTTGAGATGCAAGAGTTTTAAATCTATTGTAAATAACAAGAACTTCATCAATTTCATTATTTTCAAATGAATTAATAAATGAAGCAGAAATATTTGAAGCAGTATCATAATTCATATCTTTCCAAAAATCAAAGTATGTTTCCTTAATATTAAAATCTCTTTTTGAAAAATAGTCTGATGCTTTTTTCCCCAAGCAAAATAGTTGTACTGAATCCTTACCTAATTTTTCAATTTCTTTTTCAGCTAATCTGATAACACTTGAATTGAATGAGCCAGCAAATCCTCGATCGCTTGTTATTACAATGATACCGGTATTTTTAACTTTCCTTTTTTCAACTAATGAAATATCAGAAACACTGATTTGTGGCAAGATTCTACAAATTAAGTCTTGAGTATTCTTGGAATAAGGCCTGGATATTTCCATTTTTTCTTGAGCTTTCTTTACTTTAGCAGCTGCTACCATTTTCATAGCTTTGGTAACTTGCTGAATGCTAGTTACTGATTTAATTCTCTCTGAAAGATTTTTTAAATTAGCCATATTAGAAGCTCTTCTTAAATTCCTCTATTGCCTTATTCATCTTTTTACCAAGATCATCTGAAATATCTCCTGAACTATTTATTTCTTCTAAACATTCAGAATGTTTTGACTCAAAATGCTCTAAAAGACCTACTTCAAACTCCTTAACAGACTCTAATGCAATATCATCTAAATAACCCTGACTTGCAGCATAAATAATTGCAACCTGCTTTTCAGTTGTCATTGGTACATATTGATTCTGTTTTAGAATTTCAACCATTCTTCTTCCTCTTGTAATTTGAGCTGCAGTTGATTCATCCAAATCTGAAGCAAATTTTGCAAAAGCTTCCAATTCTCTAAATTGAGCTAAATCTAACCTTAATTTACCTGCAATTTTTTTCATAGCTTTGATCTGTGCACTACCACCAACTCTTGAAACAGATAATCCAACATCAACAGCTGGCCTAACTCCTCCGTTAAACAAGTTTGTATCTAGATAAATCTGTCCATCTGTAATTGATATTACGTTTGTTGGAATATATGCAGATACATCACCTTCTTGAGTTTCAATAACTGGAAGTGCAGTAAGCGAACCAGAACCCAAATCTTCTGAAAGCTTTGAAGCCCTTTCTAATAGTCTACTATGTAAGTAGAATACATCACCTGGAAACGCTTCTCTTCCAGGAGGTCTTCTCAAAACAAGAGACATTTGTCTATATGCAGTAGCTTGTTTTGATAAATCATCATAAACAATTAAACCGTGCATACCATTATCTCTATAATATTCTCCCATAGCACAACCTGAATAAGGAGCAATATATTGTAATGGAGCTGGATCTGAAGCATTTGCTACAACAACAGTTGTATACTCCATCGCGCCGTTAGCTTCAAGCTCAGCAACAAGTTTTGCAACTGTTGATGCCTTTTGACCAACAGCAACATAAACACAATATACTGGGCTATCAGAATTATGAGTGGATTTTTGGTTAATAATAGCATCAATCGCAATTGCTGATTTTCCAGTTTGCCTATCACCAATAATTAGCTCTCTTTGACCTCTACCAATTGGGATCATGCTGTCAATTGATTTTAATCCAGTTTGTAGGGGTTCTTTAACCGGAAATCTTTGCATAACACCTAATGCTTTTCTTTCGATTGGTAAGGTTTCTTTAGCATTGATAGGGCCCTTTCCATCCACTGGCTGACCAAGAGGATCGACAACGCGGCCTAAAAGTTCTTTACCAACTGGTACTTCAACAACTTTACCTGTTCTTTTCACTGTATCGCCTTCTTTTACAAGACTACTATCACCAAATAGTACTGCGCCAACATTTTCTTCTTCTAAATTTAAAGCCATACCAAATACATTATTTGGAAACTCAACCAGCTCAGAACTCATTACGCTTCCAAGTCCGCTTGTTCTAGCAACACCATCGCCAATTTCTAAAACTTCGCCAATTTCATTAACATCAACACTTTCATTGATATTTTTAATCTGACTTCGTAGCAAATCGCCAATTTCATTTGTCTTAATATCCATTTATACCCCTACTAATTTTGATTTTGCGTTTTCTAATTTTGTTTGAAGACTACTATCATACAATGTGTCGTCTACTTTAATTTTAAGTCCCCCAATTAAATTTTTATCAACATCAAAGTTGACATCAATTTTCTTATTGATAAGTTCACC
>Ga0129343_1030556_pt1 | contig 9647 bp, 18 predicted proteins | sample CPBNA1_5_FD_109915 | JGI IMG/M metagenome (GOLD analysis project Ga0129343, IMG submission 109915) | Freshwater to marine salinity gradient microbial communities from Chesapeake Bay, USA - CPBay_Sum_15_0.2_RNA1 (Metagenome Metatranscriptome) | ecosystem: Environmental > Aquatic > Marine > Coastal...
AAAGGGAACTGCTGGTGTTATGAAGCGCCACAATTTCCGTGGATTTGGCGATGGACACGGTGTTGAGAGAAAACATAGAACTTCAGGTTCTATCGGTAACCGAACCACACCTGGTCGAGTTTTCAAAGGCAAGCGAATGATGGGTCGCATGGGTATTGAAACTGTTACCTTGCAAAACCTTAAAGTGGTCAAAGTTGATGCAGAAAAGAATCTTCTTCTTGTTAGCGGATCAATTCCTGGCGCTATCGGATCAACAGTTTTCATTCGTTCAGCGGCAAAGAAAGCTGCAAATGAAAAGGCAGGTGCATAATGTCATTAACTCTTGATATTAAAGATATTGCTGGAAAGAAGACCGGAACGATCGATCTTCCAGGTGAAATCTTTGATGCTCAAACAAATGTCCCGCTCATTCACCAGGTTGTGACAGCGCAATTAGCTGCAGCTCGCCAAGGAACACATAAGGCGAAGAACCGTGGTGAGGTAAGTGGTGGTGGAAAGAAACCTTTTAAGCAGAAGGGAACAGGTCGCGCCCGTCAAGGTTCAACTCGTTCACCAAATCAGCGCCATGGTGGAGTTGCTCATGGTCCAGTTCCACGTAAATATGATCAACGCACACCTAAGAAGATGATCAAGGCTGCCCTTGCTGGCGTGCTCTCTGATCGTCAACGAAATGAGCGTATCCATGTCGTTGAAGGAATCTTTGCTGTTGAAAATACAAAAGGTGCGCTCGCTGCGGTTAGACAGTTCTCAGAGCGTAAGCGCGCCCTTGTAGTTCTTTCACGTAGCGAAGAGCCAGCTTGGCTGAAGTTACGTAACGCAGAGGGTCTTCACCTGATCGCATCTGATCAACTCAACGCCTATGACGTTGTTGTTGCTGATGATGTCATCTTCTCTTCAGGAGCGCTTAAAGAATTTATCTCTGGCCCGGCAAAGGGTAAGTCAGCAACTGCGGTTGCTCGCGAAAGTGAAGTCGAGGTGTCAGCATGAAAGATTATCGAGACGTTCTCATCGCTCCAGTAGTTTCTGAAAAATCCTATGGGCTACTTGATCAGAATAAGTACACATTTTTGGTTGCACCTGATGCAAACAAAACTGAGATAAAGATTGCTGTAGAGAAAATCTTCAAAGTTGAGGTGCTGAAAGTGAACACAATCAACCGTGAAGGTAAGACCAAGACAACACGTTTTGGTCGCGGCAAGCGTAAAGACACCAAGCGGGCAATTGTCTCAGTAGCTCCTGGTCAACGAATCGACATCTTCGGAGGACCGGTTGGATAAATCCGCAAGGATTTAATTAACCAGTCTTAAGAGTAGAAAAGAAAAGGTAGAAGGAAAAATGGCACTTCGTAAGTACAAGCCAAGAACGCCTGGCACTCGAACCAAGAGTGTGGCTGACTTTGCTGAAGTAACACGATCCACTCCGGAAAAGTCGTTGGTTCGTCCGATCAATTCCAAGGGTGGCCGTAACGCTTCCGGCAAGATCACTACACGTCATCAAGGTGGCGGACATAAGCGCGCATATCGCGTTATTGATTTTGTCCGTAACGATAAAGATGGCATCCCAGCAAAGGTTGCTCATATCGAATATGATCCAAACCGGACTGCACGTATCGCTCTCCTTCATTTTGCTGATGGCGAGAAGCGCTACATCGTTGCACCTAACAAATTGAACCAAGGCGATACAGTTGAAACTGGCGCAGGTGCCGATATCAAGCCTGGTAATAATTTGCCACTTCGCAATATCCCGGTAGGTACTGTCGTTCATGCAGTTGAAATTCGTCCTGGCGGAGGAGCAAAGCTTGCTCGCAGCGCTGGTACATCAATTCAGCTTGTTGCAAAAGACGGTCCGTATGCGCAACTGCGTATGCCTTCAGGTGAAATCAGAAATGTTGATGTTCGTTGCCGAGCAACCGTTGGTGAAGTTGGTAACGCAGAACAATCCAATATCTCCTATGGAAAAGCTGGACGTATGCGCTGGAAAGGCCGTCGTCCAACCGTTCGTGGTGTTGTTATGAACCCTGTTGATCACCCACATGGTGGTGGTGAAGGAAAGACCTCTGGTGGTCGCCATCCAGTATCACCTTGGGGTAAGCCTGAATCTCGTACACGTAAGAAGAAAGCAAGCGATCAACTCATTGTCCGTCGTCGTCCAGCAAACAAGGCCCGTTAAGGAGAGCGCATGGCACGAAGCTTAAAGAAAGGTCCATTCGTGGACGCTCACCTTGAAAAGAAGGTGGATGGCCAGAACGAGAAGAACACCAAGACTGTTATTAAGACTTGGTCACGTCGTTCAACGATCACTCCTTCCATGATTGGTCACACCATCGCTGTTCATGATGGCCGCAAGCATGTTCCAGTCTTTATTACTGACTCAATGATTGGCCATAAACTCGGTGAGTTTGCGCCAACTCGTACCTTTAGAGGACATATCAAGGGTGACGATCGGAGGGCAAAAGTTGGCTAATTCAACTGCGTTAGTCGCAACTGCGAAAGCTCGTGGTCTGCGGGTAACACCTCAGAAAGCTCGCCGCGTTGTCAATATGATCCGCGGTCAGCGTCTTGATCAAGCGCTTAACATCGTTAAGTTCTCGCCACAGATTGCGGTGAGTGAAGATGTTTATGTTCTTCTTAACTCTGCTCTTGCCAATGCAAAGCAGAAAAATCCAAATATCCGTGACGCCAAAGAGCTCTGGGTAACTGAAGCGGTAGTCAATGAAGGCATGACTATGAAGCGCTTTAGACCACGAGCACAAGGACGCGGTTATCAGATCCTTAAGCGTTCAAGCCAGATCTCTGTTGTGATCTCTGATGATAAAAACTATCGTCCAGATCTCAAGATAGATAAGAAAATAGAGAAGGAACCTACTCCAGTTGTCGAAGCTAAAGTAAATACCGAAGCTACCTCAACTGCTGAAGTTAGCGCTGCAACGGGAGAGGAAGTGAGTAAGTAATGGGTCAAAAAATAAACCCGCATGGCTTCCGCCTCGGTATTACAACTGAGTACAAATCTCGTTGGTATGCAGAGAAGCTCTATAAGGATTATGTAAAAGAAGATGTCATGATCCGTCGGATGATGCATAAGAAAATGGAGCGCGCTGGAGTTTCCCGCATTGAGATCGAACGTACTCGTGAAAAGGTCCGTATCGATCTACATACAGCTCGACCAGGAATTGTTATTGGTCGACGCGGAACCGAAGCTGACAAGCTCCGTCTTGATCTTGAAAAATTAACCGGCAAGCAGGTTCAACTCAATATTCTTGAAGTAAAGAATGCAGAGACTGATGCTCAGCTTGTTGCTCAGGGCATCGCAGAACAACTTGCAGCTCGTGTCTCCTTTAGACGTGCAATGCGTAAGGGAATGCAGACAGCTTTGAAGGCTGGCGCAAAGGGCATCCGTGTTCAATGTGGTGGTCGACTTGGTGGCGCTGAAATGTCACGGTCAGAGTTCTATCGAGAAGGTCGAGTACCTCTTCACACCCTCCGCGCCGATATTGATTATGGCTTCCATGAAGCTCATACAACTTTTGGCCGTATTGGTGTAAAGGTCTGGATCTATAAAGGTGAAGTTATTGAATCTCGCGCCGAGCGTGAAGCTGCAGCCCTTGCAGCAGTAAAAGCGGCAAAAGAGCAACGAACTTCACGTCAACAACGTCCCCGCGCGCCAAAGGGTGAAGTGACTATCTCTCAATCAGAGCCGGTGGCTCAAGCTCCCTTGGTTGAAACTCCAGTAGTTGAAACTCCAGTAGTTGAAACCGCAATTGTTGAAACTCCAGTAACTAACGAGGGAGGCGAGGCGTAAATGTTAATTCCACGTCGCGTTAAACATCGTAAGCAGCACCATCCTAAGCGAAGCGGTAAAGCTAAAGGCGGAACCACTCCTTCATTTGGAGACTTTGGAATTCAAGCTCTAGAGGGTGGTTATGTAACCAACCGTCAGATTGAAGCAGCTCGTATTTCGATGACTCGTTACATCAAACGAGGTGGAAAAGTTTGGATCAATATTTATCCAGATCGGCCGCTAACTAAGAAGCCAGCAGAAACTCGTATGGGTTCTGGTAAGGGATCACCAGAGTGGTGGATTGCAAACATTAAGCCAGGTCGCGTGATGTTTGAAATCTCTGGTGTCAGTGAAGAAGTTGCAACTGCGGCAATGACTCGTGCAATTCACAAGCTCCCAGTGAAGTGTCGCGTTATCCGTCGCGAGGAGGCATAAATGGCAAAAAGCGAAAAAATTGAAGAGCTACGCGCTCTTCCAGTAGAAGAGTTACAAGAGAAAGTTAAAGGCTTGAAAGAAGAGCTATTTAACCTTCGATTCCAAGCTGCTACTGGTCAACTAGAGAGCCATGGTCGACTTGGCGCTGTCCGTAAAGAGATTGCGCGGATCTATACGATCTTGCGTGAACGAGAATTAGGTATCGGAGGTGCTGCATGAGCGAGAAGCGTCCCTTCCGCAAAACCCGTGAAGGCATAGTAGTCAGCGACAAGATGGATAAAACTGTTGTTGTTCTTGTGCAAGATCGAGCAGCGCATAGCCTTTATTCAAAAGTTATGACAAAGAGTAAGAAATTTAAGGCCCACGATGAGGAAAACTCAGCGGGCATCGGCGATCGAGTCCTGATCATGGAGACGAGACCGTTATCGGCAACTAAGCGTTGGCGAGTGGTCCAGATCCTTGAGAAGGCAAAGTAACCCCGAGATATAAAGAGAAAAGGTAGAGAAGAATGATTCAGCAAGAATCAAGGCTACGCGTGGCAGATAATACTGGCGCGCGCGAACTGCTCTGCATCCGTGTACTCGGTGGTACCAAGCGACGTTACGCAAGTATCGGTGATGTCATTGTCTGCTCAGTTAAAGATGCTATTCCTGGCGGTCAGGTTAAGAAAGGTGAGGTCGTAAAGGCCGTCATCGTTCGTACCAAGAAAGAGAACCGTCGAGCCGATGGTAGCTACATTAAATTTGATGAAAATGCTGCCGTAATTATTAAAGATGACATGGAGCCACGAGGAACTCGTATTTTCGGACCAGTTGCTCGAGAGCTTCGTGATAAGCGCTTTATGAAGATTATTTCATTAGCTCCGGAGGTGATTTAAATGGCCCGTATTAAAAAAGGTGATCGCGTCCTCGTGATTGCTGGAAAAGATAAGGGAATCACTGGAACAGTTCTTAAAGTTGATCTTGTAAAGGAGCGCGTTCTTGTAGAGGGCGTTAACCGAGTACAGAAACATACTAAAGAGAGCACCAGCGATCGTGGCGTTAAGACCGGTGGAATTCTTACCGTTGAGGCGCCAATCCATTACTCAAATGTGATGCTCTTGGATGAAGATAATCAAGCAACACGGATTGCTGTTCGCAAAGACGAGGCTGGCAAAAATGTCCGCATCTCTCGTCGGACCGGGAAGGACATCTAATGAGTATTGCTGCGCAACCACGCTTTAAGTCGCGATATCGAGAGCAGATTGCTCCGAAGCTAAAAGAAGAATTTGGTTACAAAAATGTAATGCAGATTCCTTCTATCACAAAGATCATCGTCAATATGGGCGTTGGAGAAGCTGCTAAAGACTCCAAGTTGATCGAGGGCGCAGTCCGTGATCTCACCATCATCACAGGACAAAAACCGATTGTCACCAAAGCACGTAAATCGATAGCTAACTTTAAATTACGTGAAGGAATGCCTATCGGTGCACATGTGACGATGCGCGGTGATCGGATGTGGGAGTTCTTTGATCGCCTCCTTTCAGTATCACTCCCACGTGTCCGTGACTTCCGAGGGCTTTCACCAAAGCAATTTGATGGGAAAGGTAATTACACCTTCGGCGTTACTGAGCAGGTTGTATTTGCTGAGATTCCTCAAGACAAGATTGATCGCGTTCGTGGTATGGATATCACGATCGTGACCACTGCCAAGAATGATAGTGAAGGCCTTGCGCTCCTACGTGCGTTTGGTTTTCCGTTCGCAGAGAAATAAAAGGGTAAAAATATGGCAAAAACGAGCCTAAAAGTAAAAGCAAGCAGGAAGCCAAAGTTCAAGGTACGTGGGTATACCCGTTGCCAACGCTGCGGTCGTCCTCACTCTGTTTATAAGAAATTCGGCATATGCCGCGTGTGCTTCCGTGAGATGGCACACCGTGGTGAACTACCTGGTATCTCAAAAGCAAGTTGGTAATAACTATCGGAAAGGTCCTTGGTGAGATCATCAAGGAAACCACTCGAAGAAGGGCCCAAGGCCAAAGATGACAATGACAGATCCGATTGCGGACATGCTTAGCCGTCTCCGCAATGCCAATATGGCCTACCACGATACGGTTGGAATGCCGTCTTCGTCGGTTAAGGTGCGTATCGCAGTGATCCTTCAACAAGAGGGCTATATCGCTGGTTATAAAGTGGAAGAGAATAAAGAAGGTTTCGGTAAAACGCTGGTACTTGATCTTAAGTACGGTTCAAATCGCGAACGCTCCATCGCTGGACTCCGTCGCGTCTCCAAACCAGGACTTCGTGTTTATGCCAAGTCAACAGGGCTACCAAAAGTGCTTGGTGGGCTAGGCGTTGCCATCATCTCAACTTCACAAGGGTTGCTTACAGATAGGCAAGCCAATAAAAACGGGGTAGGCGGAGAAGTTCTCGCCTACGTATGGTGATCTAATATGTCACGAATCGGAAGATTGCCCATCCCAGTTCCATCCGGCGTTGAAGTTTCATTAAACGGTAGCGCGATCTCAGTGAAAGGCCCTAAAGGAACTCTCTCAATGATTGTTTCTGAGCCGATTACTGTCTCTAAAGAAGAGAGCGCACTTGTTGTCATTCGACCTAACGATGAGCGTCGAGCGAAAGAGCTACATGGCCTTTCCAGAACGTTGATTTCAAATATGGTCACTGGTGTAACAACTGGTTACTCAAAGAAGATCATTCTTGCAGGCGTTGGCTACCGTGTAGCGTTGAAGGGGAGGGATCTTGAGTTCCAACTTGGTTACTCACATAACATTCTCTTTCCTGCTCCAGAAGGTATTACCTTTATATCGCCTTCGCAGACAGAGTTAGAGGTTTCAGGAATCGATAAGCAGCTCGTCGGAGAGACAGTTGCAAAGATTCAGAAGCTACGTAAAGCCGATCCTTACAAAGGTAAAGGCCTTTATCTCCAAGGTGCGCGCATCCGTCGTAAAGCTGGTAAGGCAGGTAAGAAGTAATGAGAAAAAAGATAGTTAAGGGTTCTTCACAGGTTGCAAGAATCCGTCGCCATTTCCGAGTCCGTAAAAAGGTCTCAGGAACGCCAGAGCGACCACGTCTTGTTGTTACCCGCTCAGCTCGCCATGTTGTTGCACAGATCGTTGATGACAGTAAGTCGATCACGCTAGCTTCCGCTTCAACAATGGAGGCTGATCTACGTCAGGTGAGTGCAGATAAGACAAAGAAGGCTCGCCAAGTTGGAGAACTTGTTGCAGAGCGCGCAAAGGCAAAAGGAATTTCTGTAGTTGTTTTTGATCGTGGCGGTAACCGCTTCCATGGTCGAGTGGCAGCGTTGGCAGAAGGAGCTCGCGAAAAGGGATTGGACTTCTAAATGACACCTACTGAGAAGCAAGGCCGAGAAGCGGGAGCAGGAGCAACCGCTACGACAAAGCCAGATCGTCGTGAACGTCGCCCCCGCGAAGATCGCGCTGAAAAAAGTCCTTATATCGAGCGAGTTGTCCTCGTTAACCGGGTAGCTAAAGTCGTTCAAGGTGGACGTCGATTCTCCTTCACCGCACTTGTCGTGGTTGGTGATGGAAATGGAAATCTTGGAATTGGTTATGGGAAGGCAAAAGAAGTTCCACAGGCGATTGCGAAAGCAATTGAAGAGGCGAAAAAATCCTTCTTCAGCGTTCCGCGACTTGGAACAACAATTCCACACCCAGTCCAAGGTGAGAAGGCAGCCGGAGTAGTACTTCTTCGCCCTGCAGCTCCTGGTACCGGTGTTATCGCTGGAGGACCTGTCCGTGCGGTTTTAGAGTGTGCAGGAATTTCTGATGTGCTCACTAAATCACTTGGATCAAATAATCCAATCAATATGGTTCATGCCACTGTTACTGCTCTAAAGTTGTTGGAATCTCCTACTGCAATCGCTGCTCGACGCGGAAAATCGCTAGAAGATGTTGCTCCAGCAGCAATTGCACGTGCGGTTCATGCGAGCAACTCAGCAATTGCTAAGGCAGGTGCATAGTTTCATGCCTAGACTTAAAGTGACTCAAATCCGTTCAAAGGTAGCTAATATTCCAAGCCAACGCGAAACTCTCCGTTCATTGGGGTTGAAGCGAATTGGTGATGTTGTGGTGAAGGAAGATCGTCCCGAGATTCGTGGAATGGTCTATGCAGTTCGCCATCTCGTAGAAGTTGAGGAGGTTGAATAATGGTGCTCAAGGTTCATCATTTACGTCCAGCTCCAGGTGCTAAAAAAGCTAAGACTCGTAAGGGTCGCGGTGAAGCATCAAAGGGTAAGACTGCAGGTCGTGGCGGTAAAGGAACACATGCTCGAAATACAGTTCGCGCTGGTTTTGAGGGTGGTCAGATGCCGCTGGTACAGAGACTTCCAAAGATGCGAGGATTTAAAAATCCAGAGCGCGTTGAATTTCAGGCAGTCAATGTGGCCACAATCAATGCGCTATTTCCTAAGGGGGGTAAAGTGACGGCAGATGATCTTGTTACCGCAGGAGCTGCCCGAAAAGGCCACCTGATCAAGGTTTTAGGTAATGGCGATATCTCAGTTAAGGTCGATCTTGAGGTACATGCTTTCTCTAGCTCTGCAGCAGATAAGATTTCAGCTGCAGGTGGCACAATCAAGGCTCTCTAAAGATTTGGCATTAGAGGTATAAAAAGGTTCAATTACCGGAGCAGGAAGACAGCAGGAAATTCGTGAGAGGAAAGAGGATCGATGCTACAAGCATTTGGAAAGGCGTTTAAAACTCCTGATCTTCGTCGCAAGATCTTTTTTACCCTCTCGATCATGGCGCTCTTTCGTTTTGGCTCCATTGTTCCCACACCGGGAGTTTCCTATGAGGCGGTCCAGCGCTGTCTTGCTGTAGCTGATACCGGTGGACTTTTTGGCCTTATCAACCTTTTCTCTGGTGGAGCCCTCCTTCAACTTTCGATCTTTGCACTTGGGATCATGCCCTATATCACCGCATCGATCATTGTTCAGTTGTTGACCGTTGTCATTCCTCGATTTGAAGCGTTAAAGAAGGAAGGCTCTTCAGGTAGCGCCAAGTTAACCCAGTACACCAGATATTTAACTATCGGACTTGCTGTTTTACAGACCACTGGCTTGATTGCTGTTGCAAGAACTCCCGGTCGTCTCATTCCAGGATGTAACGAAAATATTATTCCTGATCAAGCATGGAACATTCTGCTTGTGATGGCGGTCGTCATGACTGCTGGTACCTCTGTTGTGATGTGGCTTGGTGAGCTTATTACTGATCGAGGCATTGGTAATGGAATGTCGATCTTGATTTTCACCTCAATCGCAGCATCATTTCCTGGACAACTCTGGTCTATCCGCTTAACCAATGGCTGGCCAGTATTTTTTGCGGTAATTGGTATCGGTCTATTAATTGTTGCTCTCGTAGTCTTAGTTGAACAATCACAACGTCGTATTCCAGTTCAGTATGCAAAGCGCCAGATCGG
>Ga0129343_1077969_pt1 | contig 9451 bp, 2 predicted proteins | sample CPBNA1_5_FD_109915 | JGI IMG/M metagenome (GOLD analysis project Ga0129343, IMG submission 109915) | Freshwater to marine salinity gradient microbial communities from Chesapeake Bay, USA - CPBay_Sum_15_0.2_RNA1 (Metagenome Metatranscriptome) | ecosystem: Environmental > Aquatic > Marine > Coastal ...
GGGGGTCTCCCCCCCGGATTTATGTTCGAGATGCGCGTTCGTGCGCTGACGAAATTTGACCTTTAGTTTAGTTTAACGGCTATTCCAGGCCGTTTTACTTTGCTTTGCTTTTCTTTGAATAGCTTTTCGCTTTTCCTAGATTAGCTTATTTAGGTCCATTTTGGGAGTAATTGCGGTAACACCCGTAGCCTTTTAATTCAATTTGTGGATTTGACTTATTGGGCTATTTTCACTCCACTTGCCCTTATGGGCATTTGCTAGGACTTTCTGGTTTCCTGGCGAATTATTTCTTTTCCAGACGTGTATTTTTCCGATTCAACGTTATGAATCTAGCTGCTGTAGTTTTCCCTCGGTGATCTTTGCAGCGAAACGAAGCCGACAATCACAGTATGTTCTGTGCCTGCCTGGGGTCCGCTGCCCCAGGAATTGGTGATCCAAGTGATCAATTAAGTGAGTTGGTTTGTGCCAACAGGCTTTCACGGTATGTCTAGAACCAAAACCGTGTCAATTGGGTAATATTCTTGAAACATGAAGTCACGGGCCTTCTATCTAGAAAAGTATCCCATTTGGTTTTTAAAATGGTTTTTACCATTCGCCTAAGACCTAGCCACCAATGAGTTTGAGGTGGCATTGTGGTTACGATTAACTCGCGCAATTCAACAACAACACAAAGCAAATCCAAATTGTGGATTTTGAAGACAACACCGAAGAGCAATCTGTCGTTTTTGGCTCCAAGCCTGATCCGACTTTTGATTATGGTTCTTTGTCTGGCATTTACGATTTAAAGGATTGGTTTTCTCGACCCATACCTATTAAGTCATTCAATTGGAACCAGGGTTTTACTTTGGATTTTTCTATGAATCCTTGGTGGGATTATTTTGGAACTACCACGGTTAAGAACAAGCTGCTTGGTTATTCACGACTCAGGTGTAATTTGCACGTTAAGCTTGTCATAAATAGTACTCCTTTTGCCTATTCGATGGGTTTGATGAGTTACAGACCACTTGGCGATGATTTGAAGCCTGGCACCAGTTTTTCTGGGGGCAATATTGATACTAGTGGCGGAGATTCTGTTTTGATGGCTCGCACTCAGCGGCCTTCTTGCTATTTCAACCCACAAGATCAGCGAGGCTGCACCATGCAGCTTCCATTTATAAAACAGGATAATTGGATTACACTTTCTGAGAGTCCTTTTTGTCCGCCCTCGCTTCAGACCGAGCCTCAGCTTCGGAATATGGGTACTTTGAATTTTAATTCGTTTACCCCACTCTTGATGAGCAATGATTCCACGGGCCAGGCAGTTGAAATAACCATTTTTGCTTGGGCCACGGATGTTGAGCTCATGGGGCCCAGCGCAGCTTTTCAGTCTGGAGTGGCAGATGAGTTTGGCACTACGCCTATTTCTGATATTGCTACTGGTGCTGCCGCGGCTGCTGGTGATTTGGAAAATGTTCCGGCTGTAGCTCCATATGCCAAGGCCACAAGCATGGTCATGTCTGGAGTGTCAGCCGTTGCCAAGGCTTTGGGGTATTCCAAACCCATTAACATAGCCCCAATCGCTCCATATCGTTATCTCACCAACCCCTCTGTGGCTAACTCTAGCGTCCCAGTTCCATCTGATGTCTTGGCAATTGATCCTAAGGCTGAGCTTACGATAGATCCACGCACTGTTTGTGCTGGGGATTCGGATCCCAACCTTATTTCAGACATAATTCAGAAGGATTCTTATTGGTTCACAGCTTCTTGGCAAGTGGCTGACCCAACTAACACAGAGATTTGTAGATTTGCTGTGACTCCTGAGGTTTTTAGAAATGAAACCCGAACTGGAACGGGCAGTGGTGGTGCTTATTGGGTTCGCCAGTGTTCTCCTATGTGTCATGTTGCCCAGTGCTTCGGCTACTGGCAAGGTGACATTGTTTACACTTTCCGTTTCATTTCTAGCAAGTTTCACCGCGGCAGGGTTCGGATCTTTTATGAGCCTGAGCAATTGGGTGATCCACTTTTGGATTCTGGTTACAACATTAACCACGTGGTAGATCTCGGGAGTACTACTACCTTTGAGATGAGAGTCCCATACATGAGGCCGACGCCATGGGCTAAGGTTGCGCACTTGGCAACCAGGCCCGGCATTAACATCAATTATCGAGTCAGGTCTTCCGGCACTGCCATAGCTTATGACCGTGAAACCATGAATGGTTTGATAACCATGACAGTCCTTAACGACCTCAGTGCTCCCAGCACCAGTGCTGACATTTCAGTTTTGGTTAGTGCTCGGGCAGCGGACAATTTTTCCTTTGCTCAGCCCAAGACTGTCACTCCTCTTAATGAGGCCGAGATGGCCACCGTTTTTGCCGGTAGTGGAGATTATGCTGGGCCAGTTTCTTATGGGGACATTGCTAGTTTTCAATCTGGTCACCAGGACGAGCCTGAGCAAAACCATGAGATGGCGATTTCGATACCAGCTCCGGTTCCGACTATGGATCCTTACGTGTTCATGGGTGAGAAAATCACTTCTCTTAAGCAACTTTTTGCTAGGGTGTGTTATTACACACACGTAGCTGCTGAAGATGCTAAGGAATTTAGCTACGGCCAGGCTTGCGCCACGTTGACCCAGCCTCGCTTTCCTAGGCAGTATGGCCCTGATTCAGCTGGTTTGAACAACCATAGTTTACCAGGACCTGAGAACAATTATGGTTACAATTTCGTTGGCCATTCATTTCTCAGTTGGTTCGTCCCAGCTTTTATTGGCTGGCGAGGATCAGTGGTTTGGAGGATCCAACCTTTTATCAGTGCAGCCAATTATTTTGGTAGAGCTATTCAGGATACGTCACAAATTAGTGCTGGCTGCAATGTTGAACGGTTTCCGGTCCAGACTTTTTATAGGCGAAACACAGTAAGTGGTAACGAGAACCTTAATGGGATTACAGCCGAAGTCCAACAGATGGCTCAGCCTGATAGTGCCGGTGAGCTGGCTTATTTCTTTTCTCAGAAATTCAGCTTTATGAATGGCGCCTCAGCTGCTGCCCCTTCTATGGAACCTGTCAATGTCGCGGCCGTCCCGATGTATTCCGCTTTCAGGATGCATCCAGCCAACCCCAAACTGCTTTCTGTTCCTAGTACTGAGATTGGTGATGGCTTGAGCCGTCCTGTTTCCTACGACACAGATTATGGTAGTGACAATGTTCGCTTCACCGCTTGGGGATATAATTTTCTTCACGGTGGCTCCCATTTTGTCAACCCTTTTGCTCTCTATGTGGCGGGTGGTGATGATTTCACACCTTTCATGTATTTGAACGCCCCGACTTTTTATGTTGGGTCCAAACCGGGCAGCCCGGCAGGTCCTGGTTACCAGAAAGCTGCCGATTACGGAGTTTATTGATGGCTCTTTCCTTGAGCCCCTCGCTTGTGTTGGCTCACAAGTTGAGGTTCACCGCCCATCTTAATGGTCGTATTCGACCCTATTCGGTGTTATTAACACACATCGAATGGACTCTGGTTTTCCCTAGATCTTGCACGCTCTAGGGTGAACAAACGCTAACTTGCGTAGACGTGTAGTAGCCTTGGTGGAGCTTTAGAAACCAGTTTCTTTAAACTTTTTCTTTTATCATGACTTTTGTGATTGTCACGCACATTCTTTCTTCACTCTACATAATTCTGCTTTTTGCAGTAAAGGTAGCTGGCACTAAGAATGTTTTTTGTGCTGTCAACACGGGTGAGTTCACTGAGCTTCAGCCAATGAATTTCACTGACGGGACTTGTCCTTATGGGTTCCCCATTGTCAACACTCCGGAGGCAACTCTGGAAATGCAGGCAGCGTGGGCTCGTTTTTGCTTCATCATGCAGTTTGCCATTTCGGCTTACATTCTTTCGTTGGCCTTTTTCCTTCTGGAGAGGGTGTGGATTTTTCGCACTCGAGCCACTCGTCCTTTTCACATGGACCATAATGTGATCAACAACGTGATGGTAAATTTTGCCGTCAATGCGCAACACAACACCGACGAACAAGATTCAGACACCGCTTCGGAGGCGCCCACCGAAATAGCCACTTTTCAAGCTGGCAGCCAAACCGCCGTTAGGGCGGGAGTATCCCATGAAGGGCTTTACTCAGTGATGGGTATTGAGTGCTCTCAAACGGCGGCAATTGCCAATGATATCGGGCTCCTCTTGTTGGGACTTCTCTCTTCAAATGGAAGTAGGCTTCAGATAGCATCCCATTGGATGTCATTTGCCAATGTCTTTTCCACTCGGGGAATCAGGATGCCTAACTTTTCCGATTTCAAACCTGATTTGATTTCTCTCCTCCTCAGTAGGGCTTCAGTGTCTCATGATGAGGAAGTTGCCATTGCCCAAGCAGGATTTCCGGATCCGGCTAACATTTTCAAGACTCTTAGCTCAGTTTTTAAATCTGACATCTCTCACCGCTTTGTGGGCCTGCTGTCCCTCCTCACTGCCATAATGTTTTACTTTGATGCGGGGAAGGGTTTCAGCGTTACTAAGTTTATTGAGATTGAGCGCGAGTACAGGAAGAAGTATTTTTCGGAGACAAACGATTTCTTTGCTAGTGCCACCCAGACCATTGATTTTTTCCTTACTCGTGGTCGTATGTGGTACAATGGCGATCTTACCGGAGCTTTCTCGCTTGCCACTCCTTACACTCAATTTATGACCAAGTACGCCGGCTTGGCATGTGATGATGGTTACATGATTATGGAGAGGAGTTGGACTAAGAAGAGGGCACATTTGTCCGCCATTAGGAAGTTGAGGGATGAGGGTAAGAGTCTCATCCACATGGTACCAAAAGAACAAGTTAAGGACGTTGTCCAGGCCAACAACCGCATTGCGGAGATGCTGACGACCCATGATGTTCGGATGAAGTCTGGTGGCATGAAATATGCCCCGTATGCCATTATGCTACAGGGCAAGTCCGGCCAGGCTAAGTCCGTCATTTTGGGTTATATCATGAAGTGGGCTTCAGACGTGCTCAAGATTTCCAAGGATGATTATGAGGCTGTCAATTGGGCCAATTTGAGTGACAAATTCGATGAGACCTACTATAACCAGTGGGTTGACATTCATGACGACGCTGCTATCCAGACGGGAAAGCCGGGGGAACTTGATCCTGTGGTTGATGCCATTATTAGGAGAGTGAACAACGCTACCCATTTGGTTCCGAAAGCTTTTGGTGACAAGGGCAAAGTGGCTTACACCTCTCAGCTTCTCATTGTCACTACTAACAATCCCGAGCTGAACTTGAGGGAGACGGCACATTGTCCAATGGCGGTTTTCCGCCGAATGAAGGCAAATGTGGTTGTGGAACTCAAGCCGGAATTTACTAAGGCGGATGGAACACTTAACCCCGCAAAGGCCCTTAATAAGGAGGGTGATGTCGTCGACATGTGGAAGTTCACTTTGCTTGCCCCAGTTGAGTCTGACAAGGGTGATCGCATGCCGGACTTCAAGACCGTTAAGATTTTCACTCAGACCAAGGATTTTCTCAATTTTCTCGCCCACGACATCGCTGAGCATGACAAGAACCAGAATGATTTGCTTGCAGGTGTTTCCACCATCAGCAATATTACATTCTGTCCCACTTGCAAAGCCAATGGCCTGCTCGTTCCTCAGACTTCTTGCCTGTGTAGTGAGCTGGCTGGGGCAGTGCCTTCTGACGACATCCCCGACGGGGTCCCTGTAGGCGAATCGGCTAGGGAAGTCACGACAGCTCAAGCCATGACGGAATTTCTTCCTCGGGTGGGCTCTTTGGAGCTTTACCGCTTGGTTACCAGTGCCGAATTTCGAAAGGTTTACCTTCAGCGTGTGTTCATTGGCTGTTTTTTCCATGGACTGCAGGAGTGCCACAGCATGGCCGTTCATTGGCTGAACTGGGCCATCCTTTGGGTTGCCAATTGCCTTGATCTTGCTCTTTATTTCCCTGTGTACTTGATTGTCAAGATGAGGCAGAGGGGCACCCAGGCTTCAAATGGGTTCAGGGAATTTTGCAGCTCTTATGGACCCAGCAATTATGTGGCCACTCGTTTGTTGCTTGCTTTCACTGAGTGGTGGATGGGAGTTGTCAGGCAATTGCTTCTTCGCTTTGCTGGATATTTTCTCAATCCCGCAGCTGAGCAGCGAATGCAGATGGCCATAGCAGGCACAACCACCGATTCCCTCTTTTCGTGGTTTACCACCGAGAGGGCCACACGTACCATGGCTCTGCTGGCCATTGCCACTGGAATGTATGCTTGCATTAAGCGGGTTGGTTCCATCCAGGGCATTTTCCAGTCGGGATCAAGTTCTGAGGACGAGCAAGAGAAGGTCACTATTAACGGGCCAGACCCCTTGGGGAGGAACCCTTATTATAGACCGCCTGAGGTGGTCCCAATGCCCACCCAGAGTTCCCGAGCCATGAGCAACAGTCAGGATCCTAAGTTGAAGCGGATTGTCGAGCGAAACATTTTTTTCTGCTCGATTCGTGCTTTGGACCCTACTGCAACCAATCCTAAGGTTGTTAACTGCAATGCCGTGAAGATCAAGTATGGACGGATGCTAGTCCCCAACCACGCAATCCCTGAGAAAGGGCCGATCTTGGTTACACTTCGTTCTACTGGTAAGTTGGCTGACGGTTCGAGATCCTTTGAGTATCAACAGTCTCAGATCACCCGGATGCCGGAGAAGGATTTGGCGATGTTCGACTGCAACATCAGGGTGAACAATGGTTCTTCAGACTTGGACCAGTTTTTCCTGACTGGCGCTCCTTTCAAGGGTAAGGCCAAAGCAGTGACCTATGTCAGGCGTTACCAACCATCCGAGGAAGGCGATTCTTACAAGCTGGTGGAGATTGAGTATCACCCTCTCGCCGAAGCTATTGAGCGCAGGTTTGCCATGAAACAGATAGCTGAGGGTTATCCAGCTCCGAACCAACCATGCCACTACTTTGGAGGCGTTCCGTCCATCCCCACTATCGATGGGGATTGTGGTGGTGTCACTGTCGGGTTTTTGGGCCACAATGAGGCTCCCGTGATTTTCGGGCTTCACGCCCTGCAGGTGGAAAAAGTCTCCCTCTTCGGCTTTAAACCCGCAAGTGATCGGCCTAACGACTCTTACAGCGCAGTGATTTTGGCTGAGGACTTGCAGAAGCTCCACACTATGCATTCCAGTCGCCCGACTTTTCAAGGCGATTTTCGGGTTCTTCCGCTGGATTTTCTCCCTGACCTTCACAGCTGCGTGAAGAAGACTCCGCTCGAGTATACCGACAAAGTTCACCCTAAATGTGCCCTCGGGTATTTCGGTGAGCTTAAGGACGCACCCACCGAAGACAGGCCCTGCTGTGAAATTGCCGGGACCTTGAACCATCACCGGAGGAAGGCTAAGACTAGTATCATAGCCAGTCCAATAAGCGATTACTTGGCGCAGGAGCATGGTATCAAGTCGGAGAAAGTTCCTCCTCCAAAGAAGCCCGAGTGGATAGCCCAGCGCCTTCACATCCAGGGAGTCAGTACTGAGAATAAGGCTTACCAACCCGCCCATTTGGTGTCCGCCGCTGGCGGTGCTTACGCTAACCAGATTTCTAAGATTCTTCCCGATTCGCTTGAGGTTCTTACCAATGAGCAGGCAGTGAATGGAATACCGGGGACTCCCTACGTTGATGCCGTGAATGGATCAAGCAGTGGCGGTATTGGCTTGGAGGGCCCTAAGCGTAACTATTACGACCCTGACGCCGAACGAATTGAGATCCAGGAAAATGGCCAAGCTCAGGTGAAAGTCAAATTTGTCCAGGAGATCTATGATGAAGTCGAAGAGTACACTAGTGCCTATCGCATGGGCCATCGCCGTCCGGCCATCTTCGTCGCGGTAGATAAGGATGAACTTCTCAGCGCTAAGAAAGCCCAGGAGGGTAAGATTCGCCAAATTTTCACCAGCCCGCTTCCCTATACCATCTTGGTTCGGAAATACTTGATGACTTTTATAGCCTTCATGCAAACTCATAGGGAGCAGACGGAGGTGGCAGTTGGCCTCAATGCCATGGGCCCTCAGTGGGGAGCCTTACGAGAATACCTCACTACTTTTGGCGAGAACACTTGTTTTGACGGAGACTTTAAGGGATTTGATAAGAGTGTGGTTGCCGGTAGGATTCTTAGCGAAGTCCTGGCAATCATTTACAGGTTGGTCGCACCTCGATTGCCAACCGACGATGACAGGATTATACTCTCCGGCATCCTTTCTGAGATGACTGATCCCCTTTTCGATTTCCATGGAACTTTGGTGACTTTCAACATGAACCCGAGCGGCAATCCCATCACGGTCATTATCAACTGTATTGCCAATTCTATTGTGGCGAGGATGGTGTGGGCCACGCTCCACCCATCGGTTGGCCTGCTCGAAGCCATTACCGTGATGTACGATGAGCCTGACGATGAAAAGCGCTTTCGCTACCAGTGTGAAATCTTAATGGAGGTTTACATCAAAGATCCTCAGTGTTTTACTGATGCTTTGTCCTCTTACAGAAGCCATGTCCATCAGATCAATTATGGTGATGACAACGGGTACAATGTTTCGGAGGACACTCCTTGGTTTAATCACACTACCTTTGCTGCCGCAGCTAGTATTTACAGGATTGAGTACACTCACGCGGACAAAACTGACCCCAGGCTTTCTCGGGTACCCTACAAGCACATTGATGAGATTTCTTTCCTCAAGCGCTCCTTTCGTAAGGATCCAGTTACAGGACTGGTCATGGCTCCTCTTGAGAAGGCCAGTTTTAGCAACATGCTTGGTTGGAACAGGAAGCACAATCTGAAGTCCCAGGAGGCACTGACGGCGTCTAGCCTTGAATCTTGGATTTTGGAGTCGGTTCAGCACGGTAGGGAATACTATGATGAGGTCCAGAAGATCGTGGCCGACGTGGCCTCCAAATTTCCTGGGATTGGGCACCATCTTACCAAGGTCCCAGGGGCTGAGCTCTATTTCAAGACTTATGAAGAGGTCTTGGAGATGAGCTATGGCTATTGCCCGAAGGCTTAAGTCGGCCTTTTAAATAGACTTGCGGGTTTTCCCGCAGATTCCCACACACTTGTAAGTGTGTGGACGCCCGCCGGTCACGGTGGAGGCGAGATATAGTTTAATACAAAATAGCGGCTATAATAGTCGCGAATGGTTAGACTCCATGCATGATACGCGCCATCATGCACTGCCATTTAAGCCAATACAGGATGAAGTCTTGTTTGGCAATAAGTTAATTGGCCGTATTTGTGGCCCTCGAATAGCATTTTTCAATCAAACAGAGAAGACAATCTGTCAAGAAGGCGGAAGCCTGAATCGCTGTGTTTGGTTGATTATGTTCGAGGTTCATTTTACGGTTTTTTTAGCAATGGCAGTGGACGCACTTTTAAATAGGAAGCGTCCATTAGACGCGACCTTTTGAAGTGCTTGTGTTCGACAGGCGCGAACAGCAAAC
>Ga0129343_1179721_pt1 | contig 9370 bp, 7 predicted proteins | sample CPBNA1_5_FD_109915 | JGI IMG/M metagenome (GOLD analysis project Ga0129343, IMG submission 109915) | Freshwater to marine salinity gradient microbial communities from Chesapeake Bay, USA - CPBay_Sum_15_0.2_RNA1 (Metagenome Metatranscriptome) | ecosystem: Environmental > Aquatic > Marine > Coastal ...
CTTTTCAAAAAGACGAAGTTCCTGTTGGAGCAGTAATTGTTAGTAATAATCAAATAATAGCAAGATCACATAATTTAACAGAAACATTAAATGATGTTACAGCTCATGCTGAAATGCAATGTATAACATCCGCAGCAAATTATATAGGTGGAAAATATTTAAAAAATTGTACTATGTACGTTACTCTTGAGCCGTGTCAGATGTGCGCTGGAGCGCTCTATTGGTCACAGATTTCAAAATTAGTTATTGGAGCTAGTGATGCTCATAGGGGATTTAGAATAATGAAGACTAAGCTTCATCCAAAAACAAAAGTTATCGATGGAATTATGGCAAAGGAATCTAAAATTTTGGTTGAGGACTTCTTTAAAAAGAAAAGAGATATAAAATAAAAAACCCTCAATAAATTGAGGGTCTAATCGTTTAAAAATAAAATATTTTATTATTCTTCTATTAGAGTAACATTAGCTGCAACTTTTCCTTTTCTACCCTCCTCTTCTGAATATTCTACTTTGTCTCCCTCATTAAGCTTTACACCATCTAAAGAAGTTACATGAACGAAGATATCTTCGCTCGTTTCGTCGTTGGTAATGAACCCATAACCTTTGGATCCATTAAAAAATTTTACTGTACCTGTCATTAATTATTTTAATTATTTGAATGCAAATGTATACAATAATAATTAAGTGGGGATATTTTCTTGAAAAAATTTAATTTATTTAATTGATTTTGAGGATTTTGCTTTCATTTTTTTTAAGTTTTCTTCACTAAGTGTATAGTCACTTAATTTTTTCCCTTTCCATCTGTTATAGAGAAAAATAGGCATTAAAACAAAAACTAAAAAAACTACACTAAAACCAATGATTTTATTGCCTAAAACTTCATCATCATTAGATACGTAAGTACCAGCGATTATACCAGAGATTAAAATAAAAAATAATAGTGAAATTAGATTTTTCATTCAATTTTTTTGCTAAGTTCAATTCCCAATTCGTTTAATTGAGAATTATCAACTTTGGAAGGTGCATCGATCATAATATCCTTTCCACTATTGTTTTTTGGAAAGGCGATGTATTCTTTAATACTTTCCTGGCCATCTAATAACGCTACTAATCTATCCAGTCCAAGTGCAATACCACCGTGAGGAGGAGCACCATATTCAAAGGCATTCATTAAAAAGCCAAATTGCTGGCTGGCTTCTTTTTCAGTAAAACCTAAATGATTAAACATTATAGATTGAATTTTTTTATCGTGTATTCTAATTGAACCTCCACCAATTTCATTTCCATTTAGTACCAAATCATATGCGTCAGCTTTAACTTTTCCTGGATGTTTTTCTAAAAGATCTAATTGATCAATTTTTGGTGATGTAAATGGGTGGTGCATTGCATGAAACTGTTTAGACTCATCATCCCATTCAAGTAGTGGAAAATCTGTAACCCACAAAGGAGCAAATTCTTCAGGATTTCTAAGCCCTAAATTTTCTGCAATTTCTAATCTTAAGGCACTCATTTGAGCTCTAACCTCTGCAATTTTTCCAGATAAAACAAATACAAGATCTCCACTTTTAGCATTGGTTTTATCAACCCATTTTTTTAAGTCATCTTGATCAAAAAACTTATCAACTGAGGATTTGTAGGTTCCATCATCATTACATCTAAGGTAGATCAATCCTTTTGCACCAATTTGAGGTCTTTTAACCCAATTTGAATAATTTTCAATCTCTTTTCTAGTTAGTGTATTTCCTTTTTCAATTCTAATTCCAAGAACAAGTTCAGAAGAATTAAAAACATTAAAATCTTTATGTTTTGAAACGTCATTTAAATCAACCAGCTCCATTGCAAACCTAATGTCGGGCTTATCACAGCCATACTTAGACATCGCCTGGTCATAAGTCATTCTTGGGAATTTCCCAATAGAAATACCTTTAACTTCTTTAAGCAAATGTTTTATTAACCCTTCAAAAGTTGTTAAAACATCTTCTTGGTTTACAAAAGACATTTCACAGTCAATTTGAGTGAACTCTGGTTGTCTGTCAGCTCTAAGGTCCTCGTCTCTAAAACATTTTACAATTTGATAATAGCGGTCAATGCCCCCAACCATTAATAACTGCTTAAAGGTTTGAGGAGATTGTGGTAGGGCATAAAATTCACCTTGGTTCATTCGTGAAGGAACCACAAAATCTCTTGCTCCTTCAGGTGTAGATTTAATTAAATAAGGAGTTTCAACATCAACAAAGTTTAAGTTGTTCAAATAATTTCTTATTACAGAACTTACTTTATGTCTGAAGATTAGTTTTTTCTTTATAGAATTCCTTCTGATGTCTAAATACCTATATTTCATCCTAAGTTCTTCTCCTCCGTCAGTGTTTTCTTCTATAGTAAAAGGGGGGGTGATAGATTCGTTTAATACAGTTAACTCGGATACTAAAATTTCTATTTCTCCTGTATCAATATTAGGATTAATTGAAGCTCTTTCAATAACTATTCCATTGACTTGAATCACAAATTCTCTTCCAAGAGATTTGGCTTTTTCAAAAAGATCTTTAGAACTTCTATTTTCGTCAAAAATTAATTGAGTAACTCCATATCGATCTCTTAAATCGATCCATATCATGAATCCTTTATTTCTAGATTTTTGAACCCACCCAGAAAGAGTTACTTCAATATTATTGTCTTTGGATCTAAGCTCGCCACAATTGTGAGTTCTATACATTATAATTTATTATGGTGTAAATTTAACAAGATATTATCTATATCTTAAACCAATCCACAATTTAAATTTTTCAATCATCATAAACAAAGATGGAACCACAAATAAGGTCAAAAATGTAGCGACTACAAGACCTGAAATAACTGTAACAGCCAAAGGTCCCCAGAAAACAAAATTATCACCTCCCCAATAAATATTTGGATTAAAATCGCTGAAAAGAGTGTAGAAATTAATATTAAATCCAGTTGCAAGAGGAACTAACCCGCCTATAGTTGTAATTGCTGTTAACAAAACTGGTCTTAATCTTGATTTACAAGACTCGATAATTGATTCATATTTTAATAAAATTAACTTTTTGTCTTTATTAGATTTGTCTTCTTTTTTTCTGTTTAATAAAATCATCGAGTAATCAAGTAAAACAACTCCATTGTTGACAACGATTCCAGATAAAGCGATAATCCCCATCATTGTCATTAAAATAACAAAGGAATTTCCAGTTAAAGCTAAGTATCCGAAAACTCCAATAAGACTTAATATGATTGCTATCATTATAATAGTGGGTTTGCTCACAGAATTAAATTGAAGGATTAATAATAGAAAAATCAATAATAAACCAGTTGCAAAAGCCTTAAGTAAAAAAGTTTGATTTTTATTTTGCTCTTCAATTTGACCTGTGTAATCTATATCAATCATACTTATATCTTCTTTGAAATTCTTCATTTCATTTACAATTTGATTTACAATTGCACCAGCATCAACATATCCAGAGGACAATCCAGAATAAATTGTAACAATTCTTTTGAAATTTTTGTGCTTAATAACATTAAAAGTTGTCGCTCTAGAGTTGCTAATCACACTTGATATAGGGATTTCTTTAATCATTCCATTGTTTGGATCTTTAAAAGTTAAATTTTGATCAAACAGTATGTCTTCGGAATATCTGTTTTCTTCATTAAACCTAACGTTGATCTCATAATCTTCTCCGTTTTCCTTATAAATTCCTGCTTTGGTGCCAAAAAGTGCTGCTCTTAATTGCTGACCTATTTGGCCAACACTTAATCCCAGTTCACCAGTTTTTTCTCTATCAATGTTGACAAGGTTTGTAACTCTAGATTTATTTACATCTATTTTTAGCTCTTCAATTCCAGGTATATTTCTTGAATTAATATACTCAGTGATTTTTTCAGCTTTTTCAATTAAAGTGCTATAATCTTTCCCAGTTATCTCAATATTTATAGGGTAACCAACAGGTGGTCCTGATTGATTTTTTTCAACTGCTATGGAGACTCCAGGATATTTGTTTTTTAATATTTGCTGTATCTCCATTCTAACATCTCTTGAGCTTAATCCTTTGCGATATTTAAAATCTCTAAAGGAAGTTGTAATTTTAGCTCTATTAGGAAGCTCCTCTAATCCTCCTATTTCTTTATCAGGATTTTCTGTTCCTTCTCCAATTTGTGAAATATTATTTTGTACCATAAAATTATAACCCTTATCATCAAAATATTTATCGGAATATATTATGGAATTTATATCTTTTTCAATTAGTTTGGCTATTTTGTTAGTTTTAGAAATATCTGTGCCTTCGGGATATTCTACATAAACTATGATCTGTCTAGGATCTTCATCGGGAAAAAATTCTATGCTTGTTCTTTGCGAGGAAACAGATTTTCCAAAGCTAATAAAAGCGACTATTAAGCTAATGAAGGTTGACAGTATTACTATGTATGGTCTTTTACCAACTAAGATTTTTTTTAACAGTTTTTCATAGTTCGAGTCAAGAATTGGAAGAATTCTAGATTGAAAGTTATTAGCTAATTTTCGAAGAAACAATCTATATATCCAAAAATTAATTGAAATAAATGTTATAATAGATCCTAAAAATCTAAAAACTTTTGCAGATTCTATATCATCAAATGTAAAACCTAAAATTAAGAATATAACTCCAAAAATTGCAAGTATTGATGTAAGCCTAATAATTCTACTTATTGGCATGTTTTTGTCTTCAATTTGCATATATCTCGAAACTAATACCGAATTAAAAAAAAACTGCTACAAGTAATGATGAACACAGCACTACTGAAAGGGTTAGGGGAAAAAAAATCATAAATTTTCCAATTCTTCCCGGCCACAATCCAAGTGGAATAAATGCTGCTACTGTGGTAGCGGTTGAAATGATTATTGGGAAAGCAATTTCAGAAATACCTTTTTTAGTAGCTTCAATTCTGTTCATGTTTTCTTTTTCCATCAATCTGTAAACGTTCTCAACAACAACAACAGCGTTATCAACTAACAATCCCAATCCTAGAATCAAACCAAATAGTATCATGGTATTTAACGTATTGCCCATTGCACCTAAAATTGCAATCGACATAAACATTGACATTGGAATTGCTATTCCAACAAAAAGGGCATTTTTAAATCCTAAGAAAAACAACAATACTAAAACAACAATAACAACTCCAAAAATTATACTATTAACTAAATCAGTAACTTGGTTTTCAGTTAATTCAGATTGGTCATTCGCAATGGAAACAATTAAGTTTTTTGGAAAAACATTTTCTTTTTGTTGTTCAACAATAGAACGTATTTTTTCAACTGCCCTTAAGGTATTTTCTCCAGATCTTTTTTTGACTACTAACATTACTACGGGTTTTTCATTTTCACGAGCATAAGTTGTAGCTTCTTTTTCTTTAAATTTTATTTCTGCTATATCTTTTAATAATACTGAATTATTATATGATGATTTAACGACAAAATTTTCTAATTCAGAAGGGGAATTTATTTCACCAATTATTCGAATAGTCTTTCTTTGATCATTTGCCTTTAAGTTTCCAGCAGAAATAGAAATATTTCCTGCTTGAATTGAGTTTATTATATCGTAAAAAGAAATTTTAGAAGCCATCATTTTATAAATATCTACTGCAACTTCTATTTCTTTCTCAAGAGCACCAGAAATATCTACTTTCTTAATTTCACTTAAGCTTTCAATTTCATCTTGTAAAATTTCAGAATATTCTTTAAGTTTTTCAGTAGAATAATCTCCTGAAATATTAATATTCACTATTGGCATTTCTTCAGTAAAAGTCATATTGAAAACATTAGGGTCAACTTTTACATTATTAAACATTGGCCAATCCTCACTAGCTACTGCAGATTCTACTTCATCTTTTACTTTAAGTTTAGCTTCAGTGTATCCAATTTCGTCATCGAATTCAATAATTATTAATGAAAAATTTTCTTTGGAAGAAGACTTTATTTCAAGAATATTGTTTAAAGATTTAAGCTTGTCTTCAAGAGGTTCTGTAATAAGTTTTTCAACATCTTCAGCAGTGTTCCCTGGATAAATAGAACTTATAAATACTATGTTTTCTTTTATTTCAGGATATTCCTCTCTAGGCATATTAAAATAGTAATTAATACCTAAAAAAAGAACCAATGCCATAATAACATACATTGTAGTACCATTGTTTATTGCCCATGATGAAGGAGCAAAGTCTTTTTCTTTATTATTCAATTCAGTAACTTTTAATTGATTATTTTAACTCTTACATTATCTGCTAATTTTCTAATTCCTTCAGAAACTATCTGATCACCTGGACTAATACCCGAAAGAATTTCAACATAAATTCCATCATTTTTACCGGTACTAATATTTGTTTTAGAAACGTAGTTTTTATTATTTTTTGAGTAAATTTTATATACGTACTCTTTATTTTCACTGTCTATGCTAATTAAATTTTGATTTATCATTAATGCATTGGCATTTGAATAATCATTAATTTTTACTTTGGCGTTTAAGTTAGGGTTCAAGTTTATATCATTAGATTCAATACCCATTTCAATTTTAAACGTTCTATTTGTTGGATGTATGTAATTTCCTGACTGGCGAATCGTTGTTGTAAGAGATTGTTCAATTAGCGGGAACTCAATTAGCACCTTATTTCCAGAACTAATAGAGGAAATATATTTTTCAGGAACATTTGATTCAACATAAAGATTATCCATATTCAATAACATCATTAAGTTTGATTTTCCTGGATAGACTACCTCACCAAGTTTGGCAATTACGTTGTCAATTGTTCCACTAAAAGGAGCTTGAATTAATGTTTTTTCTATTTGTTTTTTAAGCTGTTTGATTGCTTGTTTTTGCGTTTCAAACATTGATTTAGTTTCTAAAAACTGGATTTCGCTTCCAATTTTTTGCTCCCAAAGTCTTTTTTGTCTTTCAAAAGTTGTTTTTGTTAATTCAAATTTTATTTCTAGCTGAGATAATTGTTCTTTCAAACCACCATCATCAATTTTAATTAGAGGTTGATCTTTTTTTACTTTATCTCCACTTTTTACATAAATATTTTTAATAATTCCAGAAAATTCAGGGAAGATGTTGATCAATTCCTCTGACTTAACACTTCCTTGAACTTGAATATAATGATCAAATTTAGACGGGGTTACGTTCACTACCTGCACTATTGGTAGTTGAGGATTTTCGTTTAATTCTTCAATTACAGAGTCAAGCAGTTCAATTTTACTGTTAAGATCTTGTTGAGAAGCAACAATAGTTTTTCTTTTTAATTTAATTTTTTCAATATCATTTGATTTTATAATACTATCAAAAGTTTCATGGTTTTCGCATGATAATAAAAGTATTATTGTAAATAAGTAAAATATTTTGTTCATATATATATTTAATTCTGAGTTAAAATAATTTCAAGATTTGTTTTTTTATTAATTACTTCAAGCATAGACTGAAGCAGTTTATTTTGTATAGAATAAAGTTGAATTTGTGCCTGTCTAAGGTCTAAACCAGATATTAATCCCTCTAAAAATTTTACTTGATTTTTTCTTTCAATTTTTTCTGCAAGTTTTAAATTTTCAACTGAGTTATAATATGAGTTAATAGCATATTCGTATTCACTCTTTGCATTTTCTAATTCAATAAAAATTTTATTTTTTGAATCAATTAAATCATTTTTTGATTTTTCAAAATCTATTCTAGCTTGTTGTGTTTTTGAAGATTTTCTTAAAGAACTAAAAATTGGAACAGACATAGTAACCCCAACAAAAGAATATCCGTACCATTTTTGGTTGGGCTTAAAAAACTTAAAAGAATCGTTATTTCCGTCGTATCCACCTTTAATAAAAGCTTTCAATGTTGGAAGTGCTTTTGATTGCTCAAGCCTTAGTAATGTTTGTTGAGATTTTTTATTGTTTAATGCAAGCTGGTAATCAATATTTTTTTCTAGATCAAAATTTTCATTTGATTGTTCAAAATTAGAGTTCTTTAAAATAAGACCTGAAAGATTGTCTAGTAGGACAATCTCTTTATTAATATCATAACCAATAATTAATTTCAAAAGATTCAACGATGTTTTATTTACTTTAACAGCATAGTCTAGAGAATTTTTTAATGAGCTGTATGAAATTGTTAGTTGTTCAATGTTTTCAAGTTCAGTAAGCCCGTTTTCATAGATTTTTTTAATCTCGTTTAAATTTTGCTCAACATTTTTTATGTTTCTTTTAAGAATTTCTACTCTTTCTTGGCTTACTAATGCGTTCCCGTACGCAGAAATAGTAGTTTTCTTAACCTCTTGATCAGTTTTTATTTTGGCCTTGTTCGCTATATCCGTATATAGCTTTATTGAAGCAAGACCTATCATATAGGATCCATCAAATAAAAGTTGAGTAAGTGTTACAGATCCATCAATTGTTTGTTTAGTTCCAAAAGAAAGTTCTGCAAATTCTCCAGGATTTCCTCCAAAAAACTCTGCAGGTACTAAAGAAACGGGTTGTTTTAAATTATTAGAGTAATCAATAAATGCATTTATTTGTGGAAGACCAGTTGCAATGGTTTCCCATTTTTTTGCATTAGCTTTTTTAATGTCGTATGCTGCGTTTTTAGAAAATCTATTGTTTTTTAATGAGTAATCTATTGCATTTTCTAATGTAAAAGCATTCTGACCTATTAAGTTATAATACAAAAGAGATAGAGTGATAGATAAAACTATTTTTTTCATTATTTATTAATAAACTGATTTAATTTTTTTAGTCCTTTCGGGGTAACTATGGCTCTCAAATGATATTCAATAAAATCAATTTTAAGGTTAACAGGATCGTAAGTTTTTGAAGGAAATGTATCTAAATCTCTAATACCAATCATTCCTTTAAAATAAAGTCTTGAGATAAAATCTATTTTAATATCATGCCTAAACAATCCAAGTTTTATACCATTTTCAAGGCTTTCTCTTGTTGATTTAATTATAAAATCAAACTGCATTTTATTGATACTCTTATGTATCAAAGGATAATATTTTTCAAGTTGATAAAGCGGAGATGTGCTTTCTTTTTTAAGATATTTTATTAAAAACAAATTGATATCGTATAATTCGCTTATTGGATCTTCAGAATTTTTTTTTATTTCAGTAACTCCTCTGGTGATACTTGTAAACATATAATTAGCAACTGATTTAACCAGTGATGTTTTATTTTCAAAAAAATTATATATAGTTTTTTTTGAAATTCCCATTGCATTAGCGATATGATCCATAGTGACACTTTTAAAGCCGATGGTTAAGAATAATTCTCGAGATTTTTCTAAGATTATATCTTTCAATTTTTTTTTTTTTTTTGATTGCAAATATAAAAAGGAAACTTTAAAAAC
>Ga0129343_1295354_pt1 | contig 9263 bp, 4 predicted proteins | sample CPBNA1_5_FD_109915 | JGI IMG/M metagenome (GOLD analysis project Ga0129343, IMG submission 109915) | Freshwater to marine salinity gradient microbial communities from Chesapeake Bay, USA - CPBay_Sum_15_0.2_RNA1 (Metagenome Metatranscriptome) | ecosystem: Environmental > Aquatic > Marine > Coastal ...
AACAGATTATTTTATAAATCTGACTATAGATCTAAACTTCCAAATTTAAATTTAGATATTGATGAAACAAGGGCATCTTCATTCTATTATAGCTTTGTAAAAAAAGCATTATTAATGTAATAATAACAATATGAGTCAAATAACACTTAATATAACAGCACATAATAATACGTCTTTACAGATAGGTGATACATTGTATTATTTAGGCACAGATAGTAAGAAAAAAAGAATTGGCCCGTTATTATCAAAAACAACATCTACAATAACATGTGATACAGATGCTAATAGTGATTTAACACAATTAACTGCATCAAGTTATTTATTTTTTGGTAAAGACCACGTTATCAATACTTCAGGTATAATTGGATATTATGCTGAGGTTAATTTTTCAAACAATTCTGAACAAGAGGCTGAGTTATTTGCAGTAAATTCAGAGATATTTATAAGTAGTAATTAAAATGGCAATAGGAGCATTAATTCAAGCGGGATCAGTTTTAATCCCAGGTATAGCTAAAGGTATTGGTTCTCTTTTCGGCGGTAGAGCAAGAAGAAAGAGGGAGAGGGCTGGTATGGCAGAATACCAAAGACAATTATCAGCATATAAAGGATTTGAATTTACAATTCCATATGCAGGTTTAGAAAATAGAATGGAAGATTTAAGAGTTGCAACAGGAGCGGCTGAATTTGAATCTCAACAACAAGAAAGGGCTTTAGCACAAGGTTTAGAAGCTTTAAGAGGAACAGCAGGTGGTACAGGTGTTGCTGCGATTGCGCAAGCTTTAGCACAACAACAAGCAAGAGGACAACAACAAATAGCCGCAAGACTAGAGCAGCAAGAGTTAAGAAATGAATTAATATCTGCACAAGCTCAACAACAATTAGATTTACAAATGGCTAAAGGCGAAGATTTAGTACAACAAAGAGAATTTGAAAGACAAAGTACTTTGCTTGGTATGTCACAACAAGAATTAGCAGCAGCAAGAGAAGCAAGAGCTGCGGCAACATCAGCATTAACAGAAGGTCTTGGTACATTAGCTGGAGGGTTTTTAGGATATAAAGCCCTAGGTGGTTCAGAAGGTATAAAAAATTTAATTAATCCAAACGGGTAATCATTGCGGATCAATCATTAATACAAGGAGCAGGCGCTTTAGCAAAAGCAGAATCAGCAATGTCTTTAGCTGGTATTAGCGGCGCGGCACAAGCTGGAGCTAATATTGGCAAAGCCGCAATGTTTATTGCCGCTGATTTAGAAAAAAAGGCTAAAGAAGAAGAATTAAAAAATAAAAATCTACAAGGAGTTTCAACTTCGGTTAAAAACAAAATGGTTGTAGGGCCTAAAACTGGTATATTTGAAGGCCAAATTACAGAGGAGGCTAAAGAATATAGATTAGAGGTTGATAAAATTGCTCAAGATAAATCTTTATCTTATGATGAAAGAGAAAGACAAATAAGAAGCAAACTTGATGAGTTCAATGTTTCAACAGGAAGATATGCTGAAATACTAGCAACATATGGTGATATTGTAGATGCTGGAGAATTAGGTAATTTTAGTAATTTAATGGATAAAGATTCCATCTTTGAATTATTAAACGCTAGTAATGAAGGAAAAATTAAAGGAACTAAAGATGGTATATATATTTATGCTGATGAAAAAAAAGAAGGAGAACCTTTAAAAATTATTACTTTTGATGAATTAAAAAGCGATAAATATAAAGTAGTACAAAAAAATACACGTGAAATTGAAGATTTTGTAAATTCAGCTTATCAAAAAGGTGCTAGAGCTCAAAATGAAAAACAAAAAGAAGGAGCAATTGAGTCTTTAATAAATTCCTTTACTATTGACCAAAAAGAAAGAATATTAAATGATAGTTTTGCTGCGGGGAAATATTTAGATAAAAGCGATAATACAGAGGCTGCTTTTAGAGCATATGCTACTGAATTAGTGAATGCACAATATTCAGAGCCAGAAACTTCAACACCTGGTCTTGATGAAAATGCTCAAATTGGTGCAAACATAGTAAAGCAATCTGGAACAATAGACGGATTAATGGGAGTTATAGGACAAAGTTTAAGATCTTATGATTATCAATTATTAGATAATGAAACTATAGGATTTAGATCAGGCACTGATAAACAGGGCAATATATTATATGGTGATACAATTAAAATAAATACACCAGAAGGAAGAGCTCAGGCTATTTTTAAAGCTTTAGATAATAATCCATTTTTAACAGGCGCCACTAAAAGTGATATATGGAAATATATAACTGCAAATAAAATAGAAATAACTGAAGAAGAAAAACAATTAGGAAATGTAAGCCCAACCGCAGAACCTATGTACCCAAGTATAATCCAAAACGCTTCAGAACAAAATATAGGCATAGAAAAGGTAAAAGATTTATTAGGTTATAGTTCAAATAGATCATTACCTAATAAGGTTAAAGAATTAATAGAAGACGATTACAGAGGTGTATATAGTGAAAAGAATGTTAGAGAAGTAATGTGGGATTTAGATATTAATGAAACTGATAAAGCTGGTAATAAACTTGGAAAATCTAGTTTAGGGGAAACAAAAGCAAAAGAGAAAGAAATACAAGAATTAATGGATAATGTTACACAAGCTTCTAATAATCGTGTGCCTTTTGAAATAAGAAAAGACCTTAAAGATATAGATAAAAAAGATTTAATAGAATTTGGAATAGTTACTGATGTAGCAAATGTAACTGAAAAAGATTTAGCTATATTAAAATATATGAGGGCGGCTGGATTTGAAAATAAAATAGAAGCTGAAACTGCATTAGCGTCAATTGATACAGGAGAATTGCCTATAAACAATAAATTGTAAAAAAATAAAATTATGTTTGAATACAATGGCCAACAATATAGCGCTGCACAAATAAACGCAGCTGCTTCAAAAAGCGGCATGAGTGTAGAAGATTATATTAAAGCAAATAATATAATAGCAGTAAAGAAATCTCCCACAAATCAGGGTGCGTTTGTGGAGCCGGGAATAGCACCCATTATGGGATCTCCATTGGAAAATACTTTTTTGGGCTCACAAGAAGATGATACTTTTATAGAAAGACAGTTTGGTAAAAACTGGTTTACAGATTTTTGGGGTGATTTATGGAGAGCAGGTGAACAAGGGTTTGGCCAAGCAAAACAGATTGGCGAAACCTTTGAAGTTTTTAATAAAGGTGTTGAAGCTGATGATGAGACTATATTAAACATGATCAATGCCCGTAAAAAAGCGCAAGGTATTGGCATGACCGACGAAATGCGTGACTTCCAAAGAATATATGAGGAAGAAGGCAAAGGTGTATGGGGTTTTATGAAAGGTGTATTAAATAACCCTAGTGTAATATCCCAAGTTTTTGTAAGCTCTATGGCTACATTAGCTGGCTCAGCATTAGATTCCGATGAAGTTGCTAAAGCTGCAATTGCAAGTGCGGGTGCTGGAGCTGGAGCAGGAGCAGCGGCTGGTTTAGCTGGTGGTATATTTGCGCCTGTAACAAGTACAGCTGGTGCTTTCACTGGTGGAATAGCTGGTTTATTTGGTGGTTTAGGTGGAGCAATGGAAGCTGGTTTAACATTTGGCGAGCTATTAGAAAAAGAATTAGCGGCGGATGGTAAATCTTTTGATTTAGAAAATGTTAAAGAATTTTTGCAAAACGAAGAAAAATTAAAAGATTTAAAAACAAAAGCAGTTGGAAGAGGATTAACTATTGGTGCTATTGAAGCTTTATCAGGAGGTTTAGCGGGTAGAGCTGGTGCGACAATAAAAGGCTTTAAAGGAGCGGTTGCTACAGTAGGTATTGAAGCGGTTGGTGGTGGTGTTGGTGAAATAGCTGGTAGAAAAGTTGCAGATCAAGAAATGGATATTGCTGAAATTGGGTTTGAAGCAATTGGTGGTACTGCTACAGCCCCTTTTAATTTAACAGCAGCTGTATTAACATCACCTGTATATAAAATAAACGGTCAAACAGCTAAAAGAAGTGATATAATAGATCAATTAAAAGCAGATGATATAGATATTTCAGGTGTTAAATTTGATATAAAAAACGATGCTGACCTCCAAAAACAAGTTTCTGATAAATTTCAAGATATAACAATAAAAGCTAATTTAAAAAACACAAGGGTTACTAAGGAAGAAGATATAAATAGATTAGTTGAAATTGAAAAAAGAAAATTAGATTTAGCAAACAATAATACTGAGCCGGCTAAAATTGAATTAGCTAATTTAAGATCTGAAGCTAAATCAATAGTAGAATCATATACGCAAGTCGGTAGAAAACCAGCTGAAGTTGTTGAATTAGAAGGAAGAAATAAACAAATTCTAGATAATTTAAATAAACAAAATATATTACCAACATTAGCATTTGCTAAAACTTTAGAAGGAAGTAATATTGTAAATTTAAAAACAGCAACATTTAAAACACCAGAAGAATTTTTAAAAGCAACAGATGAGGCAGGTATAAAAGCAAATATTGAAGATATAGGATTTTATCAAGATGGTGTTATATATATTAATGAAACTAAAGCTGCTGAGTATGATATGATTAATGTGGGGGCTCATGAGGGGTTGCATGCAATATTAGAACAATATTTTGGAAATGATACAGCTAATTTAGTAAATCAATTTAGACAAATAATAGGTAAAGAAACAGATAATATTATTTCAAATAATATTAAACAAGCTTATGGTTATGAAGAAAATTCTATTGAATTTTCAAAGGAATATTTAACACAATTTGCAGATGCTATTGAAAATAAAACTGTAACATATAATGATACTTTATTCAATACTATTGGTAACTTCATTATAGATTACGTTTTAAAACCTTTAGGTTTTGCTAATATAAAATTTGATAGCGGTAGGGGTGTGTATAATTTTATGAGAGAATACTCTAAGAGTACACAAAAGGGCGAATTATCTGCTAGAATAATAAAAAGTTTAGAAGGAAAAGAAAGAATTGAACCAACAACTGGTGTTAAACTAGAATCAAAACCAATAGATCAGCAAAAATTAAATACAAGAGTAGATGCGTTAGTTGGCGCTAAAAATGAACAAGGAAATTATTCAATGACTAAATCCGAATGGATGAGTGGTGGAATTAATAATGCATATAATGAAATTATAAATGGCAATTTACTTGATGGCTTAATTAGATCACAAGCAAGAGATCCGGAAACAGGTGCGCAATTAGATAATGTTTATGGTAGAACATTAGACCAATTTGTTGAAGATGTTAAAATAGGAGAAACTGTGCCGGGAACAACAACTTTATTAGATACATTGATAAATTTTAATCCTGAACAAAATAATAGTTTAATAGGTTGGATTAATAATCAATTAAGATTTAGAGTAGGTGATGTAGTTAAAAAATATAAAGAAACACAATTAGCTACGGGTGAAATGCAAGAAGCTGCTGAATTAACTAGGGTAGCAACAGCCGCTCCTGAAACAGCTCCTGCGCAGGAAAAAACAGGAACTACAATAAAACCTTTAAATAGATTTGCAACTGAGCCTAAAGTAAAGGCCGAATATAAAGAAGCTGTATTGAATTTTATTGATGAAAATAATATAGCTGACTTAACTTATAAAACTTTAACTGATATATCGCCTGAAACAACTAAAAAAATATTTGGTAAATCAAGAGCTGATAAAGGGTTTTTTATTAAAAAGAACGCAAAACTACTTTATAATCTACTACCATACGCAGCTGGCAAAACCACAAGCGGCCAAAAAGGTTTTGGAACAGCAACTGGTGTTAAAAGAATATTATTAGATAATTTTTATACAAAAGAAGGAAGAGCCACAATGGCAGAAGGAACTGCAGCTGGGTTAGAAGTAAGAAATAAAAAACCTTTTAATGAAACAGAATTTTTAAAAGTATTCGGATTATTGCCTGGCCAAATACAAGATAGAAACCAAATGACTGCTATGCAATCATTAGAAGCGGAAATTGGTAAAGCTATATCTAATAGTTTAGTAAGAGAAATATTAACTGAACAAAATTTTGATCCTGGTGTTATATCAAGATTAGCTGATGGTAAATCAGATATATTAGCATCTAAAAGAATACCTGTTAACACTTATACTAGTATTGCGCAAACAAAATTAAGTGAATTATATAATAATAAATCTAAAGGTGATATAGCAGTTAAAAAACAAATTAAAAAATTATTACCAGAGCTATCTGAAGAATTAAGTTCTGATACAGAATTAATTTTATATTCACTAACAGGAACAGGAAAAGATAAAACTAATCCTATTTTTGGGGGAAGATATGCTATATTTCCAAGTGTATCAGCTACTAGAAAATATTTAAAAATACAAAAATTAGATCCAGATAGTAAAAAAGCATACAAAACGGCAAGAAGTTATATAGGCACATTAAACATAACATCAGCTAAAAAATTTCCTGAATATAAAAAGCTTTACAATGCTATATTAAATAATAATCAAAAAGTAATACAACAAATACTTCTTGAAAATAATATAAAAGAAACTATATTTAAAGATTTAATGAATAAATTTGTAAATATAGCTATTAGAAAACCCGAATTAAAACCCGCTATATATCATATATTAAATGTACAAGACAATTATACGGGACATTTTTTAAGAGTATTACACCCTCTTGTTTCAGTAGTTGACCCAAAAACAATTTCAAAATTACATGACGAGCATTTATCGAGGTCTAAAAGAACAGCACATTACGCAATAGGCTTAATTGAAACTTTATCATCTGACCAAAAAGAAGTAAATGGTGATATTATAGCTAATGAGCTTGATAATATGTGGAAAGGAATGTATAGAGGCTTGATTGGCAAAGAAGAAGCTAATAATTTTAGTTCCACAAAAGATTACGGACCGCAAAAATACATGGATAATGTTGAGGGTATTTTAAATGAAATGCGTGAAAATTTAAATACAGAAAATCATTTATTAATACCAAATACAACATTAAATCCTACAAATGATATTGTTAAACTATCTGATAAAAAAGCTTTAGCTTCAAAACCTATTAATTTAAATAAAGATTTTAATAAAATATTAGAAGAATCAAAAGGAGTTCCATTTGAGCAAGATATACCAGATATATTAGCTAGACAACTTGGAAAAAAGAAAGATAAATTTAAACCATTTGTGCCATATTCAGCTGAAGATTTTGAGGGCTTAATGTATCCATTATATGGTAAAGGTGTTATAGGGGATAAAAATGCAGCATGGTTTAAAGAAAACTTATATAAACCTTTATCAGAAGGTTTAATGGCTTTTGATGGTGCTAAACAAAAAGCTTTAGAAAAGCTTAAAGTATTAAAAAAGGAAATAAAGAAGAATGGTATTGATTTAACAAAAGAGTCTTCTATACCTGGTTTCACAATAGAACAAGCTATAAGAGTTCGTATGTGGACTAAAAAAGGGTATGATATTCCAGGAATTAATGATAAATTAAAAGATCAGTTCAATAAAGCGGTTAGACAAGACATGGATGCTATGAATCTTGTTGAAAAATTAGATGCTTTATTCCCAAATAATTTATATGCTGAACCTGAAAATAATTGGTTAGCTGGAGGTATATTAACAGACGTTATTGAATTCCAAAATACAACACAAAGAAAAGAATTTTTAGAACCATTCTTTAATAATGTTGAAGAAATATTTGGTAAATTTGGTCAGGGTAATAAATTGACTGGACCAAATGTAAATAAATTAAGGGCAACATTTGGAAATAATTATATAAAAGCATTAGAAAATATATTAACAAGAATTAGATCAGGAAGAAATAGAATAATAGGACCAGATGATACAACTAATTCATTTATGGATTGGGTAAATAATTCTGTTGGTACAATAATGTTCTTTAATACAAGATCAGCGTTATTGCAAACAATATCTAATTTCAACTATATTAACTGGTCTGATAACAATGTACTAAAAGCTGGGCAAGCTTGGTTAAATCAAAAACAATTTTGGAAAGATTTTGCATTTTTATATAATTCAGACTTTTTACAAGCAAGAAGATCAGGTTTAAAAACAGATGTAAATGCAGATGAAATAGCCAAAGCAACAGAAGGTAGTTCTAATAAAGTTAAATCAGCATTAGCGGCTATACTTAAAAAAGGATTTTTACCAACACAAATTGCAGATAGTTTTGCTATTTCACTCGGTGGGGCTTCATTTTATAGAAATAGATTAAATAAATATTTATCTGAGGGTATGGCGCAAGCTGACGCAGAAAATCAAACTTTTTTAGATTTTCAAGAATTAACAGAAGCGGCACAGCAATCTTCAAGACCGGATAGAATTTCAATGCAGCAAGCAGGGCCATTAGGGCGTGTTATATTAGCTTTTCAGAATACACCTATGCAATATACTAGATTAATCAAAAAAAGTGTATTAGATTTGATTAATAAGCGTGGTGATTGGAAAACAAATTTATCTAAAATATTATATTACGGAGCTGTTCAAAATATAATATTCCATTCATTACAAACTGCATTATTTGCTTTAGCTTTTGATGAGGAAGAAGATGAAGAAGTTAAAAACAGATTTTTAAACATTGGAAATAGAGTAGCTGATTCTGTACTAATTGGTACGGGTGTTTATGGAGCAATAGCAGCAACAACTAAAAATGTTATATTAGAAGTTATTGACCAAGAAAAAAGCGGTAAAAGAGATTTTGAAAAAGCAGCAATTGCTTCAACGCAATTATCACCACCAATAAGTTCTAAATTACAAAAATTAATTAGAGCTGGAAGAAGATTTACTTATAAACAAGAAAGAGCTTTAATAAATGAAATGGGATTAAGTACTAGAAACCCAGCTGTAATATCAGCGGGCGAAGTTTTATCAGCAGTATTTAATTTACCAGCAGATAGAGCTATAAGAAAATGGAATAACCTAGTATTAGCTGCTGACAGTGAAACAGAATTATGGCAATCAATTGCGCTAGCATTAGGTTATAGCGAGTGGGATGTTAAGCTTGCTCCCAGCCAGCAAACTCCTCAACCTAAAATACAAGGGTTAAAACCCTTAAAAGGAGGAATGAAAGAATTAAAACCATTAAAATAAATTAATCATGCCAAAAGACTACTGCTATCATAAAGTAAAAAAACAATACAAAGTATTCCCATCAGCATATGCATCTGGTGCTATAGCTAAATGCAGAAAACAAAGAGGTAAAAAATAAATAATGGCTGTAAGAAAAACTAAACAAGGAGCATCGCTTAAACGTTGGTTTAAAGAAAAATGG
>Ga0129343_1017349_pt1 | contig 9055 bp, 2 predicted proteins | sample CPBNA1_5_FD_109915 | JGI IMG/M metagenome (GOLD analysis project Ga0129343, IMG submission 109915) | Freshwater to marine salinity gradient microbial communities from Chesapeake Bay, USA - CPBay_Sum_15_0.2_RNA1 (Metagenome Metatranscriptome) | ecosystem: Environmental > Aquatic > Marine > Coastal ...
CAGGGATTATCCTGGAAAATTTTTCCCACTATAGATTGATACGCCGTCTTCGGAGGTTGTATTTTTCTATAGTGCTATAATTATACATATATTATATTATTATTAATACAAACTAAACAATCAAACAACATATTATTTTGCGTCCCATAGTGGGCGCCATAGTTATATTCTATTAGTTATTGTGTCTGCAACTTTAAGGATGAATATGGATATGTGTTTAGCCCTCTGCGAATGATAGGTACAAATACGTTGAACTTTGCCCTTTATCCCATCTCTTCGGAGACGGATTTAGGAGTTATGGTCATGTGGTCCCCCCCACTTGGTCGCATTGAGACTTAGGAAGAATGTGTGAAACAGAGAAGGTCCCCCGCAACACGGTTTTATGAATGGTTCGTGAACGCTGCACTTTATGTGTTGATCAGTAGGTTCTGTTTATATTATTTGTGTTTCAGCACCTTTGTAGGTGATCGCCTGCCAAGGGGGTATGTCATCCATCACATTACAAATTTGTCTATTCGGCGGTTTGTCCGGCCCAGGATTTCAAGGAGATCAGCTATGCGCAAGCATGTTGAAGTTGGATTTGTTAGAGTTGTGGTTAGGAATACACCTCAACTGTATTTTCTTAGTAAGATTTGCAGTTGTTGTAATCAAATAAAATTATGATGTTCTCGATTAACCAGAGTAAAATGGTGGTCAAAAAGAGCCAGGTGGAGGACTGTTGCGCATATGGTCCAAAACCACAAGAAAAGGAGAGTGAGAGAATAGATGAGAATCCTCATTACTCAGTCAAGAAGAAGAAGAAGAGATTAGAAGCAAAGAATAGTGCTAGAACAGCGTTGATGAAGTCACAGAAGAATTGGGATCCAGAAGTGAAGGAGAAGATCAAGAAGATGAAGATCTCTTGTGAATTGTCACGACCAGTATCGGAAGCAGTGAAAGATTGGGACAAGAGGAAGAAAGCTAGAGATGAGTCCAAGGCAGCAGACATCAAGAGTAAATTGGTCACTTATAAGAGAGTCAAGAAGACTGGAGATAAACTTAACGAGTTGAGGAAGAGAGCGAAAATGGATAGGAAACAACAAGTTATCAATGAGACTAATCAGATGGGTGTAGAGTTAGCTGAGGAATTTTACAAGTCGTATGTAAGAGATGTAAAGAGTGAGACATATGTGCCAGCAGGGTCGTCAGATTACATGGACTACATTAGGCATAAGATGAAGCATTTATTGTGTCCAGACATCGAGTATGGTCTAGAATATAGCCTTCCATATAAGCATCATAAGAGCTTCACTAGACTAGGATTGGAGGAAGATGTTTATGATAACGCATATACGCGTAGGATTTTCGACGTGATGTGCCCTGATGAATCTAGATTAGCTAAAACATTTGATGACATGAGCACCAGAAGTGGAGATAGAATTCCCAATACCATCGAGGGAAGGAATCAGTATGTGGAGGAACACAATTTGACAGCCAAAGAATATCAAGAGCTCGAAGCTCGTTCAAATTGGTTACAAGCTGAGACTGGTCCAGTATTGCCTTGCGCAATGTGTGATGGGATTCGAGGACGCAAAGGTATTACAAACGATCTTATTTCACGGTTGCAATTTGGTCCAGGGGGAATTCATCAACCCAGGTTCAGATTGATGTGTGGACGATGCAATTATGTGCCCACAATTGAAGAAATCCAGGAAGAGCTCACCAGCGAGGATTTTGAGGAAAATGATGAAGGTATGGTGCATCTGCTAAGGCAAGTTTGGGAGCTGAGAACATTCATAGATGTAACGAACGCACTCTTTGACAAGAGCCATCCTGCTAATGATTGTGATAAGCCAGCGTGTTGCCATGGTATAACCACAAGTCTAACGTGCAATAGTTACATATGTATTCTCCATCAGTGTTTCCAGAAACTTGGAGATCAACCGTGGTGGTATAAGTGGAAAGGTCGCAGTGCAGTTGAGTACGTAAAACCATCGATGAGCTCAATTTGGTGGTCAGTAGGTCGGGATGATAAGCATGAGTGTGGCGGATACAATAAGTGCACTAAGAGTATTAAGAGGGATTTCAGAACTTACGTAGAAAAATTCGATTTTGCCACTAGATTAGCTGAAGCCCTATCCACTTACAAAAGATTGAAATGGGCGAGAGATAGGAGACGAGCATTATACAAGGAGCTAAGTTTGAGAAGACACAAAGTGTGGTGCAAGGAAATAGGAAAATTTGTCTATGTCAACATGACAGGAGGAGGTAGCCGAGGATATGGTAAGAAGGCCAGGCAAATGTATAGGAGGATAGGCATCGAATATTACGATCCCAAGCTTCATTCTTTGGAGCCTTTTACACCAAAAATGGTTCCAAAAATAAAGGCTGTTGACGTTCAATATGATGAGTTTGGACCTGATGCTGTACAAGAGGTTGTTGAGGAGTGCAAAATGTTTGTCGAATTCGGTGGTGGGCCTATTTATGAGGCACAAACTGGCATTCTAGGTAAAGACTTCTCGAACGTGCTCAGAGAAGCAGGACCTATGATGCAAAATATATCAGACTGTGCAACCATGGCCCGTCAGTCAATAAGTGAAGTGAATAATGTGGCAGCACAAGCCAAGAGCGCGATGGATTCAGCGTTGCCAGATGTCAAGAAGACATTGAGTGGAGTCAATTCAGTATTAACATCTTTGAATAACATGCTCCCTAAATTTGAAAAATTCACAACATATTTGGATGAGTGCTTCACAAGAGTTTCTGGTCCTATCAAGAGCTTGAATGAAGTAGTGGATTTCAAAGTCTTTTTTGGAATGCTGGCTACAGGTTTGATTACTTCTATTGTGTCGGGAACAGGTGGATTTACGACATTGGTGGCTACTCTATGTTCTTACTTGTTCATGAAAGGCCTAGCGCAATTTGCTGTCGATAAAGTGAACGATTTCTGGCATAAATTCAAGGAAATTGTAGAGAAGGTCAGATTTAAGAGTCCACAAAAGGTGCACATGAGTGTGATATCCGGTGAGATCACGTATGAAGCTGAGTCCATTAAGGACAATGTCAAGGAATGGATCAGTATGGATGAGGAGAAAACCATCAATGGAATTTCAATGGGAGTCGGCGGAATTTTATTTATACTCACAAATGTGCTAGAGTCACCGCACAACACACCAGAGAAAATTGCCAACTATGTCGCTACCAATATCAAGTCGTATTTTATGAACAAAATGTCACACAGAGACAGGACATCTCTTACTAAGGATATCGGAGTTAAAATATATGACGCACTTATATTTGTGGTCACAGGACAGAGCATGAGCGTGAGGAAAATGGATAAGTTGTATCCGAATGTAAATTTGGCCATCACAGATTTGGAGCAGTTTAATCTGAATGAAGACAGAATGGCAGCGATATCGGACCCCGTTAGAGCATCGGGTCTTGTTAGATCATATGAGTATCTTGTCATGATGAAACCCAAGATGTTCGAGAATAAAGATGTAGTATTACACAAGAGAGTGTCAGAGTTGTTGCACGCAGCGGAAGTGTTCTACAGAAAAGCAAAACATCATTTAGCTGGTTATACAACTGCTAGACCAGAACCAGTGATGGTCAACTTTCATGGACCACCAGATCAGGGCAAATCTAGCCTAGTGAAAAATTTTGTGGAGAGGGTACATAATAAGTTATCAAATGATGCAAGATGGCGAGAACTAGAGGTGGCAAGATGTAAAATGTGCAGAGTTGAAGAAGGAATTTTTGTTAAGAACATTGATTGTAAGGCTTTGCATTTAGATGCTGAAAGTAACGGAGATTCTCTCGTTTATACTAAGAACATTGCCGAGGAATGGTGGTCAGATTATAACAATCAATTTGCCACTTTACTTGATGAGCTGTTCGCTGATATTGACTCTCCCAGCAAGCCAGAATTGAGCATTACAATGATTCAACGAATGGTTAATTGTGCTCCTTACCCCTTGCCAATGGCGGAAGCTCACGAGAAAGGAACAAAGTACTTTAATTCTCCACTCATTGTTGGAACTAGCAATGTTGAATTTCCAACTATCAAGAGTAAGATACCACAACATGTGCCTGCTATTAGGAGAAGAATAACTTTTAATGTGTCGACTGAGTTAAAAGAAGGGTACTATAGGGAACAGGATTGTCCTGTTGATGAAACTGGTGCCAGGAGAGATCAAATAGTGAGGAGGTATTGCCCCATTAAATCGTGTGCCACTTGGAGCAACGAGTGTCTGTCTGTAGCGAAGAGGATGATGGCTAGAAAAGGGATGAAAATGCCAGATGATTGGACTTTAGCGGATGTCAAAGAAAAAGCAGGAATTGAGTTTGCAGCTCCCAAATTCTATAATAACGCTCATAAATTGTGTATAGACAAGTATGGTTGCATGGGAAGTGATAGAGGAACTGAGAGGGTGTCAGTGAATGCGTTGGACAGATTGGTAGATCAAGTTGTTGAAGAGATGATCTTAAGGCAATCTTCAAAATCATCTAGCTACATACCAAAGGCAGCAGATTGCTCAAGATTGGATAGGAAGATTTCGGAAGATGAGTACAACAAAATGGTGCAGGAGATAGAGGATGAGGCTGATGTCGTTGCAGAAACCATTGATTATAGAGATTACGATCCACGCCCCACAATGGCTGCTATAAAAATAATGGGTCCTAAGCAGTTTTTTGCAGGAACTTTCAGTAGAGTTGACACTGCACGTCTCGAGTTTAGTGAATTCGTCTCAAGAGGCAAGAATGCTATAGTGAGACTAATATCTAAAGGATCTAACACCAAAGCGGGCGAGTTCGTTGCACACCTATTTAGACAAACAAGAGGGGCCACAAAATGCCTCGCTGATTATTTGCTATCTTACTGGGATGTAGCGTTCTGCGCTTTGTGCGTCGTGGGTGGAGGACTAGCGTGCGCTAAGGTATTTAGTGCTAATAGGTGTAGAATTGCAGATGCTTTGAAAAGAGGTGATGACGTCCGGAAAATATATGGTTTACCATATTGTACTTCTTTAGTTCCCGCGCGAGATTGTAAGTTGTGTAGTGCTTTATCGAGCAAAAAGACAAGAATGGTCGAAATGTATAGACCTTCAGTTAGCAGGGGATACACGTTGAAACTAAGACCCAAGGCAGCACATATCAGAGCGTGGTTAGGAGACATCTTAGAAACTGCTGAAGTACTGGGCATCAGAGTGTCGACTAAAATGTATAAGCAAGTGTTGGACGTGGACGATAGCGTGTGCGCTACGATGTCATCAGAATGTAGCGTTGGATATCATGATCATTGTAGAACACATACAATGGGTGCACCATGTGTTGCAGACAAAAGAGAATTGAAAGAGGAAGACACCTTGTATAGATGCGAGAGTAAATACGACAGAGGGACTTTTTACGACAGGATCAGGGAGATAATAGGTAGAAAAGTTATGACTTTGCCAGGTACAGCTTACGTTGGTCCCAATAATGATTTGGAGAAACAAGTAGATTATGATGTCAGGGATGTCCCGAAGTATATCAAGGGCTTTTGCCATGATCTTAAAGAGGAGTTAGCATCTTTCCTGAGGAATCATACTGACGTTGACTACAGAGATGTTCCATTATCGAGAGTGGACGAGATTGCCGCAAAACACGATATGCTGTATAACGAAAATAAAGATCCACAATATAGACATTTATCTGACAAAGTCATGTTTCACGAGGTCCTACATGCTGCCGTTGAAGATGTTGAGGATTTCCTCAACAAGGGAGCAACGCTGCTGGGATTAGGTGTGAAGATAACAGCGGACAAGTTAGGTGGTGTCAAAGACATACCATGTAAGAAGTACACGAGCTCAGTGGTGGAGCATGGATCTGAGAGGCAAGGGAAGTTTTGCGAGAAGGTAGGTAAGAACATCATACGTATGAAGAGAATTGAGACGAATAGTTGGTACACTGCGCTTATGGTGGAGAAACAAGGCGCTATGATGGTTGGACATGAAGCCCAGTTCTTCGAAGTAGGTCAAAAAATCGAAGTCAGTAAACTTGGTAGTAGTACAAGTGAAATTGTAACATGGCAGATAGAAAAGATAGTGGATAAGAGTAATAGTGACTTAGCTATGGTATGGTTCTCAAGTAAGACACCACCCTGTAAAAGCATTGTCAAAAACTTTAGGTCTAGAGAGACACCATTAGATGAGATGTTCGCAAAAACCAGAAACACGGGTAGTGCTTATGTCGCAAGAGTTGTTCATGATAATATCAAGTTGGAGAATGGCACTAGACAAGTATTCGGCGTTAGATTTTCCGATATAACACCGGGGTCATTGCGTAGTGCCCATGAAAAATATACCAATGGTGACAAGGTTATAGATAATTCAAATTTAATTGGTTACCAAGGTGTTTCAGGTTTAGGCATGTGTGGTAGTTGCCTTATCTTCGATACCAAGGACTCCATATTCATTGGTGGCCTGCATGTGGCAGGAGCAAAAGGTAATCCAGGGACATTAGGATTTGCATCGTCCATTACTAGAGAAGATATAGCCGAATTCCTAGAGCGGTGTGACGATGGTAAAGCTTGTAGTGTAGAATTAGTGGGTGAAACTATATGGAAAACTCCTTTGATGGTGGGTCCATTTGAGAACGTACATTGTGTTCTTGGACACACTGGAGTAGGAAAACAGAGGAGAACCACGAAAATAATCACATCAGGACTGCAGGAGAACGGCAATGGACCTTTCGGGCCCGTTAAGAAAGGACCCGCAGTGTTGGAGCATCCTGAGATTGATATATTGGAGGTGCAAATGAAAAAATTGTGCACAGATACAGCTGTAGTAGAGAAGAACGTTGTCGACGAAATAGTCGATGACATGGCTGCTAGCTTGATGAAGGGCACATACAAGAGCTCGCGCAAGATCTTAACATATGCCGAAGCTATAACGGGTGAAAACACAAACTTGGGTCCAATAGAGAGAACAACGAGTCCAGGGTTTCCGTGGTCCAAGAAATGCAAAGATAAGACGCTGTGGCTAGGGAAAGGAGAGGATTATAACACAAATGACCCTGAGATGAGAGCTGCTGTTGAAGAACTCATAATAACAGCAAAACAAAACAAGAGACTACTACAGAGAGGAATATTCACCGCATCCCTAAAGGACGAGAAGAGGTCCCACGCGAAAATAGCTTCTTTGTCAACGAGAATGTTTGCGGCCGGTCCAGTTGACCTGAACATAGCCCATAAGATGTATTTCGGAAGTTTTGTAGAAGCGATGATGGCCCAGAGGATCGATAATGGAATAGGCTTAGGATTGAACCCTTTCAGTATGGATTGGAAGATTCTTGCGAATAACCTTAGGAAGAAAGGTGGTAACAACATTATGGCCTTAGATTATCAGTCATGGGATGCAAAAACTATGCGACAAGCTATGTTGGCAGCGTGCGAGGCTATCAATAAATGGTATGATGATGGCGAGGAGAACAAACAAGTCAGGCGAGTTCTTTTCGAGTACATAGCTAGTTCGGTGTGGGTGTTGAATGGGTATTTTGTGCAGATGGATCACTCAATGCCTAGTGGGTGTTATTTAACCACCATCGTGAATTGCCTACTAAACTTGTTCAATTGGAGATATGCGTATATGATGCTCAGGGAGAAGCACATAGGCAAAAGATCATTGACTGGGTTCTCAGAAATGTGTATGGAGTAGCTTATGGAGATGACATGTTGTTGTCGGTAAGAGATGAAGTGGCTCCATGGTTCAATCAAATTAACTATGCAGCTATAATGGAGGAAATTGGCCTTAAGTGCACCAATGCAACGAAGGGAGAAGTTGATAAGGCTTTTGTAGGTTTGGATGAGGCGTCATTTCTGAAGAGAGGTTTTGTCCTGAGACGAGGACAATGGTTTGGACCTTTGGAGACGGATACGCTAGAAGAGATGATATGCTGGACTACCACTACAGCAGTCGATGGGACAAAAGTTAATGCATATAATGCATGTATGGAAGCATTTGCGCATGGGGAAGCATATTTTCATGATTTTCGTAAGACGATTTCAAATTATGCCATTGAAAAAGGTGTGGAAGTGGATCTACCCACATTGTACCAGGCGAGAGATTGGTGGGTTGAGTCACTATCAACCATCTCGCGCCCGAAATTTGATCTATATAAAATCAGTGATGCCATACAGAAGAGCTGATTTTCAATTTAATTATATTATGATTACCCTTGATCCCAATTAATAGCCAATAGAAGAGTGTTTTGGTGGGGAAAGATATAATTAGGGACACCACGTCCAATGTAGGATTAATCCGTACTATATTGGTCTAATTATCGGATTAGTGATTCACAAAGTAGAAACGATTCAAACGTGACAACAGTCATGAACCCCAGTACGGAGCAGGAGTCTGGGGCAGCTGATACTTACCTGCAAAATACGGAAGCATTTGAGATTCATAACAATAGGTTTAATCCGAATAGTAATAACTCATATTGTAGTAGAGAACAAACTTTAATGAGTAGATTAACTAGAATTGTGACTATCAAGAGAGGTAGTGTTTTAGACACGCAAACAACACCACCGCTAACGCTAACGAAAGAAAAATTTTTACAAACGTTTAAAAATAGGGATATGAACAATGAGCATGCTATCTTTGAGATAGAATTTCCGAAAAATGTCTTTAATAAACCACTTATAAGGGAAGCTTTAAGGAACGTTGCGTTCGTCTCGGCAGATGTAGTTGTTCACATTAAATTTCAGGCACCATTAAATTATCAAGGAATATTTTGGTTATGTTATATGCCGTCAACGGATTTAGTAAATGCTGAACACTTTTCTAGGAGATACCATATGCGCTCTATAACGTCTTTTCCCGGAGTCAAAATCAATTTGTGTTGTTCAGAAAGAGAAGCCAAGCTGACTATTCCATTTATGAGTGAATACCAACAATATACTAAAAAATCGATGTTAGAGGATATTAATTATGCACGTCTATGTCTATATGCGCTGACCCCAATTAGATATAAAGAGAGTGGTATAAAAGTTCCATATATAGTTCAAGCACAGCTAGCTAATGTGGTGCTTAAG